>Ga0123341_1001941_pt1 | contig 16369 bp, 14 predicted proteins | sample Turbeapinknodule_FD_89959 | JGI IMG/M metagenome (GOLD analysis project Ga0123341, IMG submission 89959) | Root nodule microbial communities of legume samples collected from Mexico - Turtle bean Mexico pink nodule | ecosystem: Host-associated > Plants > Roots > Nodule | place: Mexico: Nepantla...
ATCATATATCACATATGCAAATTTTTTTTTTACATGTGTTGCGATTTTAGAATTCAGAAAGCTTATTTCAAGTTGGGATTTTTTTTTTCATTTTGAGAAATTCGTAAAAAAAAATTACACTATCTTAGACAAAAAAAAACCAATTTTTTATTTATAAATACTTGTTATAATTTATATAGAGCTAGTTTTGTTTCGCTTTGAACTATGCATATTCCTTTCATTGAAAAACACATTTTATAAAGATTTTTTTATCAAATTTATCATTACTATAATATTTTAACAAATTTTAAAGCAAAATTATTTTCTACACCCTGACCCTTGAAGAAAGTAGAGGAGAGTAAGATTAGTTGAGATAACATTATCAATTCCTGTGTTTAAAGTATTATTATTTTAGAATTTTTGAGTTCCGTTATCATTTTATTTTTATAAAAAATCTCGATAAATAAATTAAGAATTTTTGAATTTCGTTATTATTTTATTTTTATAAAAAATCTTGACAAATAAATTAAGAGATGAATGTGTATTTAAATTAACTTGAGTCGTATAATAGTATAATAACCGTATCGGAAGAGAATGTATTGAAGAAAGAGAAATGTTGTATGAATATACATAAGCAAGTTATACAGCAGTGTAAAAAAGGGTGAAGTTATGTTCCCGCCAAAAGGGAAATAAAAAGAAAATCGCAATTGCTGGTACGCGAAAGGCACACGAAAATGGTGGATGAAGAAGGAGCGCCAAAATTCCCAGGTTTTCCTTTCGAACCCTACTCCATTCAGATTGATTTCATGAACAGCTTGTATCAATCTCTCAACCAAGGAGGCGTCTCTATGTTGGAAAGCCCAACTGGTCAGTTCTAACTAACTTCCATTTCTTCAATTTTCGTGTTGTAATTCAAATTAAGGTTGCTTTATTGGATTCGGTTAGGTTAGCATTTGTCATGCTAAAATGAGTGTGTGATTGGACATTATGTATGTTGGAGCAGGCACAGGGAAGACCATGAGTGTGATTTGTAGTGCCTTGCAATGGGTGCTGGATCGGAGGCTACAAGAGGAGGCAGTTTGTGATGAGAATCCAGGGGGTGGCAGTGGTGGCGGTGGCGGCGGAGTTGGTTCAGATGAGGAACCTGATTGGATGAGGGACTTTGTCGTCAACAAAGTGGAGAATAATAAGAAGAAAGAAAAGCGCGGGTCTGTGTGGGGAAAATCTCATAATAGTAAAAAGAGTACGGAAATTCGTAAGGATTTTATGGTTATGGGTGGTGGAGAGGAGAAGGGGTGTGAGAGTATGCAAACGAAAATTGATGCAGTGGATGGTATTGATAAGGAGTTTTTATTGGAGGAATACGAGAGTGAAGATGAGGGAGGGCCAGGGAGTGTGATTTCCAAGAGGAAGACTGTTAAAACCTCCTTTAGTTCCTCCAGTGAAGATGAGTCTAGCGAGGAGGAAGAGGAGGAGAAGAAGTTGAAGGTTTATTTCTGTAGTAGAACTCATTCACAGCTTTCGCAGTTCATAAAGGAGTTGAGGAGGACGGTCTTTGCCAAAGAGATGAAGGTTGTGAGTTTAGGCTCCAGGAAAAATCTTTGCATTAATGAAGGTTTTGAGATTGCTTCACTATGATACTCCTTTTCTTTCTGTCCTTTCTATTTCAATTGTTGAAGCGGATGTAGCTGCAGATGGGATTATATTTTACGTATGATTTGTTGCATGCTTTGCAGAGGTAGTTGCACTTGGAAGCTCTACACGCATAAACGAGCGATGCTTGGAACTTCAGAAGAAAAAGAAAAATGGTGCGACAAAAGTTAAGGTGTGCATGAAAAAATTATATGCTTAATATTGATAATGGTTTGACACTTTTTTGTTTTAATTATGGCGGATGGTATTTGTGCTTTAGCTCCGTATTCTTTACTCAGTCGTTCTTAATTTAGCCTAATTGTTATCTTCCATGTTCAATGTCTAGTTGAGCTGATAAGTATATATCTTGGTATTCACTGCCTAGAGTTAGTAAAATCTTTTGAAATTGAATAAAGAAGGAAGGATTGTGGACAGTAACATCTCTTGAACAATGGTGGATCTGACTTGCAGAACTTAAAAGTAGGTGCAGGGATACGCAGAAGAAAGGCTACCTCTGGCTGCCCAATGCTTACAAAACATAGAGTTCAACAAGAATTTAGGAATGAGGTATTTCAACAAAGACCCTTGGATATTGAAGATCTTGCTAATCTTGGAAGAACTATGGGAACTTGTCCATACTATGGCTCTAGAAGCATGGTTCGAAGAGCTGATCTTGTTGTCCTACCATATCAATCTCTTCTGTCTAAATCATCTCGTGATGCACTCGGCCTGAATTTGAAATCCAATATTGTTATAATAGACGAGGCTCATAATTTAGCTGATTCACTCATCGACATGTATGATTCCAAAATTACTTTTTCACAGGTATGATTTTCATTTCTATCTTAACCTTGATTTGAAATTTTTCCAGTGTCTTTTAAAAGCTGTTAGAGAGTCGCAGTTAGCTTTTGTATAGGCATTTTTGAGTCCTTTTTGCCACAAGGTTGTTACTATTTACTACAACCTAACCTAAGAACTCTATCAGCATTGCCTTCCAATCATCTGAGTGAAGTCAATATTTTAGTTTAGGTGATTGGTCTGGAAAGCTAATGAAACAAAGGGAAACTAATGATTATGGATCATTGATCTGGCAATTACAGTTGCTTTAGTTGCAGACATTAGACATCATGCAAGTTAAATCTTGTTTACACCCGTATTTGGGATGTTTAATTTTTCGTCAATTATTATATGGTTGTCCTCTACTTTTTACAGCTGGAGACTGTGCACAACCATTTGGAACAGTACTTTGGGAGATTCAGGAATCTTTTGGGACCTACTAATCGGAGATACATTCAAACTCTCATGGTCCTCACACAAGCTTTTCTCCGAGTACTACTTAATGATAAAGATGGAAATCTTATAGATTCTTGCTGTGATTTAGCTCAAGCTTCAAGTATCGCCTCCGATTTTACTATGGCCATCAATGATTTTTTATTCGAACAAAATATAGACAATATCAACTTGGTCAAATTGTTGAAATATATTAAGGAAAGTAATATCATGCACAAGGTGAATCTTGCCACGTAATATATACATTTTCTTTGTAAGAATGCCACACATGCTTCTTCTGAATGTTCTGTTGCCGTTTTGATATGAAAGTTTTCTTAATTTTCCAGGTTAGTGGTTATGGAGAGAAGTTGGCTACCTTGGAAAAGATACCAGCACACCATAAGATCAGGGAACATGCTGAAGAGGGAAGTTGTCTATCTGCTTTCCAGGCCTTAGCTAACATATTACTATCACTGACAAACAATGATGGTGATGGAAGGATAATAATTTCCAGGTCCAGGTTAACGAGCCTCAAGAAGCAAGGAGGATATATAAAGTATGTTATGCTTAGTGGAGAGAAGATTTTTTCTGAGGTTTGCCTGATACTGTTGTCTTAATTAGAAAAGATTTTTTAGCTGTAAGTTTCTCTTCCGAACAGATGGACGAAGAAGAAAATAACTAGGAAACTTTCTCTAGATTGTAGATGAAGCACATGCCGTTGTATTAGTAGGGGGAACACTACGACCTATAGAAGAGACTAGGGAGAGACTCTTTCCATGGTTACCACCAAACCAGCTGCATTTCTTTTCATGCGGGCATATTGTCCCTCCAGATAGCATTATGCCAATTGCTCTTGCACGGGGGCCTACTGGACGCACCTTTAATTTTAGCTTCAGCTCCAGGAGCTCACCAGACATGGTAAGTGGGTCATTGTTCCATCTATCATTCTCCATTCTCCAGTCTAATTTAATGAAATACTAATTGTGGAAAATGACTGATTGTGCTGCATCTTGTGCTTTATAGATACGAGAACTGGGCCTTTTGCTGTGTAATCTGGTGACTGTGGTTCCGGAAGGAATTGTTGTCTTCTTCCCTTCTTTTGATTATGAAAATAGTGTATATGAGCATTGGGAATCATCTGGTATCCTTGAAAGGATTACAAAGAGGAAGCGTGTCTTTAGGGAGCCTAGAAATAACATGGACGTTGAATCCGTTCTCAAGGAATATAAAGATACCATTTATACACAATCGAGTACGAATTCAGAAGTAAACCAAGCATCTTATAGTGGTGCAATACTCCTTGCCGTTGTTGGTGCGAAGTTATCCGAAGGGATCAACTTAAGTGATGGGATGGGCCGATGTGTAGTCATGGTTGGACTACCCTATGCTAGCCCATCTGATATAGAGTTGTTAGAGAGGATAAAGCACATTGATCGTTTTCAAAATTTAAAGCTTGAGAATTCTAGCGTTTCTACCAGTTATGATTTATACAGTAAACATGTTGAAGGTGGTTTTGACGTCTTAAGAAGTTGCACTCACAGAGGAAAAGAGTACTATGAGAATCTCTGCATGAAAGCTGTAAATCAATCAATAGGTGCGTACTTACAACTTACAGTAACCCCCCAGATATTTCTGTGGATTGTACATCCATATGAGGTTGAACATTGTTTTGCTATAGACCACTTTTCAAGGGATATTTTTGGTTTAAATTATTTATTTAAAAATTAAGATTGGACTCTCAAGACTCAAGTCAAGATGTGTTGTAGTTAGTTTTTTGGCTTAATTGCATGCTTACCTTCCCATATGTTGTGTGTTTTTTTTTATTTTTCGGTTCTCATAAGTTGTCATTTAAAAGGAGGTTGCTCCATTTTGATTGCATCCAATCCAGTATTTATGTATTAATTCGCTTATAATGAAAGACAGTTATTTTGTTGGTCTTTGTGGGACACAAACAAGAATTTGCCCCAAGAATCTTCAACACGACAATTTGGTCAAGGACGTCGAAAGATATATTTTTTAGGTCAACGTTGTTTAGTTGTGTTTTTTTAGCTGATGCATATTTATTTACTCATTGTCATGTCATACCTAATTTGTCTTGTTCGTTTATTTTATTAAATATTTGGTGCAATCCATGGAGGGGCTTAATTGTAAATGGTAGAAAGCTTAAGAGATCTAATCGTCACTATTGGAATGAGACAAAAGTCGTACAATTACGATAGTAAGGGACTAAAATTAGTTTAAGTCTAATTTTGACTTAAATGAAGAAACCCAGGTTCTATATATTAGGAGATTTTCTGTCTGCTGTGCAATCTGTACCTGCAAATTGTGCACATGTTAACGGGTTTTAGCCTAATATTTTATGATAAATATGTTTATTTCAGGTAGAGCTATCCGTCACATTAATGACTATGCAGCAATTTTGTTGGTTGACACGAGATATGCATCTGATTCCTCAAAACGGAGTTTGGCTCACCCAGTCACCAAGCTCCCGGAGTGGGTAAAAGATCGTCTTGTTTCTTCTATTAACTATGGTGAGGTACATAGGTCGTTGCATCAGTTTTTCAAACTGAAAAAGACATGCAGCCTATAGTCCCTTTAGCTGATCCTGTTAGCAGACTATAAACAGTTCAAGTTAGCACAGTTAAGATACAAATGAGTTACCAAATCCAAATTTGCCCAACTCTAGTTTGCGTAATTGACTCGTTTTCATCATCAGAGCACGTGATAGATACACTTATTCATCTGACTATGCATGCAAACCTACAAAGATTGCCGTTATACTATTGAGTGATTTACATTTTTTTTATGGAAGTCTGACTATTCTTCTATTTTTCATTTTATCTTGGGTTCTCTGGAGTCAGTTTTAGAACTGCAGAAAACTCAGGAAAGTTGTGTTATTATGACGAAAAAGGAGTATCAAACATCATCTACACTTATTAGAACCATTGGATTCTAGGACTGCTTACTATCCGTTCTTTTAAAATACCAGTGGACAATCCCCTTAAAAATGTTACTGGTAGGGACTAATGAACCCTATCTGATCCTATTATTTGTAAAATGGGTATGTACTAGAAATTAATGACTTTCTTTACCATGTATGGTTCATAGCTAGAATCATCTACTGGCATATTGTGTCCAAGAAAAGAGGGTGACCTAAACACGTTGGATTTCCCATTCAATGTGAGTGATTTGATGCGGCTTCAGCTCTCTTTTGGCTTTCAAGCCTAAAGTATGCGATCCTGGACTCAAGGGCAAGTACACTTGTTTTACATGTCTGATCTTTAGCCTGCTTCTTTTTGGTTCACAATCAATCATGGATAATTTGTATCAGTTTCCATCCATTTCTTATCCGCATGGGATTTGAGCAAAACACTACATATTCTTTTGTAAATAAAAAACAATACATATCTAATACTTTGTAAAAGGTTCCTTACTGGTCATCAACACTAGGTCTAATTTGAACATCTCAAGGGTTCGCAGACCTTGAAATAATTTATTAGTAGTTACACATTGGTAGCTTTTAATCAGTCTCACGAGTATTGCCTGTGTTTATGCTTCCAAAGTAATGTCAGTTGCTTTCTTCACAGGGCATATAACATTTTTGAGAAAACAACAGGTACGTTCCAACCTCACGCAAGCTTTGTTGCTTTAATTTTATAATTCTGTACCGAGGTGGGTGAAAGAATTAAAACACTGGCAAGTGCCCTGTATGGCCCCAGTGCAGCAAATGGAATGCACTCTTCTCACTGTAGCATGACTATAGATTGGGGACCATGAACCTATTTCTTACAAAATTACAAAGTTTTCTTCCTTAGAAGCCTAGTGATAGATGCCAGGTTTGCAGTTGAAAATTAACCGCATAGGATTTCCATCCTTATGTCACCGGTTTTTGTTGAAAAAAATTTGTAAACTTCATTTGCAAATGTTGCAACCTTTGGAGCTAAACTGGACTTCGTACAGATTATGTTAGGAGTTAGGAGCTAGGTTATGACGATTAATATATTTAGTAGAAGGGTTGGTCAGTTAGAGGGGCTTTGAGGGGCAGAAAAATATGAGGATGTAGGGGTACAGGCATTCTGTCTTGTATCAGAATTGAGTTTTGCTATTTATAAAATGAAAATCATCTGTGAAGAGAACCTGGAAAGAATTCTCTCTCCCATTTTCTGTCCTTTCACAATCAGGAAATACCATGATTACCATCTTTCTTTTCATTCTTCCACTTTCTAATCCAGTTCCCAACAAATTGACTCCTTACAGATTCCGTTTCTGGAATGATGAGCATGTGTACCATTAATTATTCTCAGTGACACATACCGAATTTTCTGTTAAAAGCAATGTCTGAATCCGCTTTTGAGGGGCATTAATTTTTTTACTGTAGTACCAAAAAGTTAAAATATAGTTCCATGACAAAGCTAGCACATAGACCTCCAAAAAACTCAATTGAGGGCTACCTGATTTCCTGAACCGACACTTAATCTTTTTAGTCACCCACTCTCATTAGCTTTCCATCTTAATCTGCAGGACTTTTTAACAGCTCTTTGTCAAAACAAGACAAGTCCAAAGGCTCATAATCTCTTCTTCAAATATCTTTAACCCAAGAGAGGTAATTACCTGATCTTTTTCTCATATTACCAACTTACCCCATATAGTCACGACCTGGGAGGGAAGGGGAAGGGGTTTGAAAGGGACAAAGAACATGAGATGCCGTAGACAAAATGGTAGAGTTGTAAGCTAGCCGGAGGAAACACATTGGTTTTGTTTTTTTGGTGACCTTATTAATAAGCCAGTTACCAGCCGCACATCTCATAATTTTGAAAATCTGAATGTGGACAAAATTGGAGAACATATAACTATGACTTCCCTTCAAGGTGGAGAGCCACCTGGAAAAGAGAAAGTCACTCCCTATCACAGTAGAACCACAAATGCAGCTAAGACAAACCTTTCGCAAGACCAAGGTCTTCTTTCACAAAAGCTTCCAAAATTTCTTGTCTTTCTTCTTTGGAGAGTACCAAAAGCTTCCCAGATCTCTTTCCTTCAATCCATTCCTTTGTAGAATTGGCAATGCAAGAGCTCACAGAAACGACCAATTTTACAATGAGTTTTATGATCTGCTGCAGACTGATCTCAACAGAATAAACATGTATGGTAACAACAGCAGGTCCAGGTCAGCAATGGGAGCTGCTTCATGCACTGAAAGCTTCGTTCGTTTTGCTAAGCAAAGGCCGCAAAAGAGCAAGATTGAGGAGAGAGCACAAGAGAAGAAGAAGAAGAAAGGAAGCTCACACCTAAAAAAAAAAGAGGACTTAAATTCACAAAACATGAACAAGAAAGTTCATGTTTTAGCACAAAAGATGAAGGCAATGGATATGGTGGATGCGGGTGATCTAGAACATGTACTAGACATGGAAGAGGCACTGCATTACTATTCTCGCCTTAAGAGCCCTGTCTATGTAGATATTGTGGACAACTTTTTCATGAACATTCAGTCAGAGTTATCTGTTTCACAGCCCTGTGCCAGCAGCAGCATCAAGCCCTCAAAGGAAAGACTTGGTTCAATCCGGTTCAGATAAGGTTGCCAGTTAGCCACATTGCAAGTTCAACAGCTATAGGAAATTAATGAGTTCGTTTAGTTTAACTCCCACTATTCCCAGCTTTCTTTTCTTTCAGGGTACTATCTGTTTATTGCTTCAATAATCCACATTGTTCCTTGCTTCAATAATCCACATTGTTCGTGCATAATACTGATTTCTTCTTACTGCAGAGGAATCTAACTTTCTTGTTTGCAAATTGTCCCATCTCTCAAGCGTACTTGCATCATAATAATGGTGCTTTTGTTTAGTTATCTGTGCCAGAAAACACAATCATCTTTTTTTACTTTCCACCTATTTCAGATTTACAATTGACAATGGCAATGTAACGTATTCTGTTAAAAAACTGTATTCATATATTCTGTATAAATATGAACATATATATATGATTTATAGCCAATTCTTATCTGATTCAGAGGAGTGAAATCTCTTCTACATACATGTATTTTTTTTACAAATAAACTTGTAGAATTCAAACTCCATGGTGTAATTTTAGTAAACAGAGTTAACATCTCTGTGTCTCTCCTTTCCTTTCTCTCTTTCTTCAACATTATAACAGCTTTTAAACACTTTGGTGCTTGTTTGAGACCACATGAAGTCTTGTCAATTGTGACTGAGATATGTTGATGAGCTTAGCATGGGGTCCTGGAGAAATAAATTATTGACATTTGACATTCATTTGAGTGAAGCAGTAGTAGTCCTTGGATAGAGCATGATGAAGAACCAATTTCATTGTTTGTGGCTTTATCATTGGCCTAAAGGTGTGTGATGGTAGTCAATTCTATGGTATTGACGATACCCTTCCGCAATAACACTTTCTTTGAACCTGTGTGTTGGAAAAATATTCAACACTTCCGGTTGTATATAATTTTTTTTATCGGTGGTATATAATTCTTGATGTTGATGTGATGTGTTAGAAATAAATATATATAATAAATAGTAAATTTAAATTTAAATAATATGAAAAAGTATTAAATAATAATATTAAGAATTATAATATGATTGAATAGTTGTTTGTTCCATCTGAGCAAAATTTTGTTTCCTATCACATTGACATTTGGTTGTGCGGGTACAAAACTACATTTTACACGTCATTAAGTTGATGTAAGTGTAGTAAACTAAAGAAACGATTATCAACCTAATCTAATAACAATGTCATAAAAATTAAAATAAAACTTTTAAAATTTAAAAAACCAAACTCGAATCAAAATATAAGATCAAATGTATTGAGTTCGTTACTTCACAGGAAAAACATTTTTGGGCGAATGATTCTTCCATTTTCAGCTTCTTTAACTTAATTATTTTATCCCAAATTTATCATTACTTGAAAATTTTAACAAGCTTCACTTAAAGTACCAATTAACTTAAAAAATTTAATTTCAGTTAAATTTACCTCAATTTAATTTTGTAAGAAATCACACTTGGTAGCACTTTTTTTCATTTTTACCCTGACTAATGTATTTAAAAATCTATTTACTATTTTTTTCATTCTATTGATCAATTAGTTAGTCTTATTCAATATAATTAGTTTTTAATTCTAACTTGTAACTTTCAAACTTTCAACTATGGACACGGCTACAGTGACCCACCTTTGCACGAGGTTTTTGCTATACCACAATTAATAGCCCTTCGATTTATCTAATCTTCAGAATGTTATGGTGGACCTTCTTCTCTTTCTCTTTCGTAGCAGCACCTTTTTTGTTTTCTTAGACCCATGACTGGAAATCTCTGGCAGCGGAGCAACTTCTGCGGTCACACCGTACAATCACTTCCCTCCATCCACCATTCACCACCCGATGGTTGAAGCGGACAGTGACTGAGATCAGTAAAATGACGATGACCTCCGACTCCCGACGGGACTCTTCAGCGGCGGCGCGAAGTTCCTTTGTTCGTGATCCAAAAATATTAACTTAGAAATATTTTCACTGTTTAGTTCTCTGATTCTGAGTCACCACCAAGTTATTTTCTGTAGTTTGCAACCCACAATTATTTTCAGCGATTATGTTTAAACTGCCGCCAACGTGGTTTTTAGTGTTCGGAGAAGGTCCGCCGGTGAGACGTGACGGCGCCGATCGGAAAAAGCTCTGAGACCTAGGGCGAAGAAAGTTTGGAATAGAGGAAGGAATAAGAAGGGTAAGAAAGAGAAGGGACAAAAAGACTTAACGCAGACGAAGGTACGGCCAAAAGTCATAAAGAAAATTATTTATTGAATTGTATAAATATTTTATTTACTTTAACTGAGGTATCTATTTAAAAGTATGTTTTTCAATTCCGTAAGTTATAGTTGAATTTAGGAGAACAGATATGATAAATACAAGATTGTATAATATTGGTTCACCATAGTATTTACCTTCAACTAGCAAATAAGATGATTTTACCATACATAAAGTAGCTGTGGGAACTTCTTCTATGGCTTTCAACAACAACCTTCTCCAGACAGTGTTAACACCTAATATTAATTAAATATTTTAATATGTTTTTCCATTATATATTGAAAAAAAAATGTTGTCATTCAAGAATAAAAAACTTTTGGTATTATAAGTTTTAAAATTTTAAAATAGAAGATATTATTAATTGGAATTCAAGATATATATTTTTTCTTAAAAAACTGACTGTTAATTTTTTTTGTAAAAATTAATAGAATTACCAAAAATGTAGTCATGAACTACTTTCTCAAGAAAGAAAGTAACAAAGTAACGAAAATTACAAGGGTGGTGTTTGAATTAAATTTGTAATTTATATTATTTATAAGCTTAACTTCCAAACAAGGGAGATGAATACACCACTCCCTCATGAAAACTTCCAATCAAATTTAGGGTTTAAAAAATTAAAAAAAAAAAATCCTTTTCACAAGAGGCTATTCCAAACCTTTGGGCCATGATTATGAATGACTCCACTTAACCTCAGAAGTGACATTTAAATTAGTAACCAGTGGATGAAGCCAAAACGCTATGCTCCTTTAAACGTTTCTGGAAATGAGTTAAACGGGTTTGTAACTGCATGATGCCAGCTGCCTTCTGAGACAGAATGGCATTTAGTTTTGCTATATAATCATCCAGCTGATTACCTGGTTTGTCTGCTTCAACCAAGAGGTTCATTTCCTGCATGTGTAAACCATATATTAATATTCGCTGCATGCAATAAGATATTATATTTCAACATACTGAAATTTGGTGCCCGATTTCAAATGTTGTTAAATATAAAAAAAAAAAACACTTTTTATTGTGTGTGTGTATATTCATGTGCCCGCCAGCTTAAACTTCTGGAGAATTGATTAATGGCATGTGATCTTGTCTTTGATCCTTGTTACCCCCCATTATTTAAATTTAAAAACAAGTTAATTTTCAAAATTGGATTAGGAGGATGCTTGTACAAAAAAGATTAAAAGCAATTTGATGAGAAGCCATGTTTTTTAATGACTCACCAATTTTTATAAAGTTACTCACTGATAGTCACAAACAACTCACAAGTTTCAAAGGTTTTAAAAATGCCACGGTTACGTAATGGCCATAAAATTATGAAAACAAATAAAATGTCAAAAGGAAAAACAGAGTCAATTTAAATACCTCTCTAACAATATTCATGGTCTCCTCCACTTGTTTCCGGTGAGCATTTACAAGGTCTTCTTCCTCCTGAAATTATGATATATATGCATTTATTCAAGGTTTTGTAAGTATGAAAAGTCATTTTCCGAGTAGTATACTTTACCTGTAAGAGGGCATTTAAACCATCATCTGACTGTACTGGTTTAGATTCAACTTTTGGGATGTCCTTCCATTTAATCTGGCCATTAGGGGGTTTCTTAAATTTGTCATCTGTTGCACCATATAGCTCTATTTTTCCATTTTTCTTCCATGATGGTTTCACCTGTTCATAGTAATCTTCAGGAGGACTAAACTCATCCCCGTCTTTTTCTTCAGGCCATGTATCAGTTGCGCGATCCTCGTAGGCATATGTGTTAACAGAAGACAAGGGAATGGAAATTGATTCTTTGAGGTTCAAATTTGAAGATAATACGTCCTTCTTAGAATTGTTTCCTTTTGATAAGCTTTTTACCCTGCATTTTCATATATTGTGTAACAGCCAAATTAAAAGCTTTCGTTTGGTACATGACAGTGGTTGCAGAATGAATGAATGGTTTGCAGGGAGGTGGAAAATCAACGACAGAAAGTTACTGTTTGGTTGGTTGAAATTTCATTGTTACCTGTCAGCATATCTTAATGTATTCAGAGTATGTTCACAAGAACCGGAACTTGGTGATATGCATGATATCATAACAGTGCGAGAATCACCAACAAATGAATCCCTCAGAACTTCTGTCAATTTACTGCCTCTGAATGGGATGTGTCCTTGGTCATTGTCTAGAGCTCTTATGCATTCCTTTAAGGCGAGCAAGCTCTTATTGATCTCAGCACCTTCTATTCTGCATTCCATATATAATTTGGAACACCCGACCAAACAGACAAATTTATTAAGGCTAAGAAGAGAAAATCCCAGATATCGTTAATATAATTATGTCATCAACAATATCACTTTAGCTTCTCCTTGAGACATACCTTGTCTGTTTGTCATTATCTGTGGTATCAGCTCCACGTTCACTTCCAGCAAGATCTATGAAGGAGAGCTTCCCAACAACACGAGGAGGCTTGGATACATTTCCATCAACAGATCTCTTGATAGCAAGCTGAAGAATTGCATGTGACCGTGAAGACTCCTCATTTGCACCTGTGGTGCCAGTACTTCTTGTGGCATTTCCTTGCTCAATCAGTTCCTTGATGGTCTCTACATCCGATACTTGGTACTCTTGCAAACCAACAATGCAAACTTGTTGCTTACCATCCTCCCTCATGCACAGTTTTCTGTAGATGTACAGTATTATTGAATCAATGATCCAAGCAAAGCTAGAATATAGCATTTCCAAAGCTTTAATTTGAGTTTTTCATCAATAATTGATTGATACAAAGACTGTTATTCTTTCATCTGCAAAACGTTTACGAGACTTGTGAAAAGATCAATGCATCCCCCTTTTTAACTCAACCTATAATTATAACAAAATTTTACACCTAAAGAATATAGAGACCACAGGTGCATACAAGAAAGATCAAATGACTCACTTTCGATCATTAAGGAGATCGTAAAGCTTCCCACCATATATTTCAAAGAAACTCACAAACAACTGAAATCCCTGACTCCTGTAAGTATGATGCATCAATCTCAAGATGTCCCTTGATGCTTTAAGAGGCAGTGGCTTCATTGTGTAAGTTTTTCCACTTCCTACACAAGAAGAAAATTATGTGAAGTTCACAAAATAATATACTAATAGAAAAAAGACAGTAATAGTGCAGGCAATAAAGTCACTTCAGCTTTAACACCCACAGGTGAATTACCATTAAGTGTTCAAACATTTCTTTTCGATATAGTACAAGTGTAGACATAACGTAACCATTTGGGGATATCTATCAGATTACTAATTACTTTAAACTACAAATGATAACGGTTGAAATAGATGACCATCTACAGTTGTAAGAGAAAAAGAAGTCAATAAAAGGGGATTTAAACTCGGGAAATTGGCAAACACATAATTAATCAAATTCGACAAGCTGTTGTCACCTGTTTGGCCATATGCAAAGCAAGTCGCCTTAGTGCGTTGAAATATTATTGGAACTATGGGCTCCACAGTTTCACGATACACCTAACGAAATCAAAAGGTTAAAAATAAAGTCAGATCGGTTGGACTATGTATTTGTCCATTTATTCTTTCAACTAAACATTTAACTGCATTATAGCTAGTTACCTCATCATTTGTAACCTCTTCATCCAAAACAGCATCAAAAACAAATTCATGCTTCTCGACATATTGAGTTAGATCAACCTGTAAAGCATTTAAATTTCAAAATGCTCAAATGAAAACATTTACTATAAATGGATAGATAGATGGATAGATCAAGCTTGAACAATTATCTATAAATAAACACTGACAATTATAGTCTGTGCGGGGTTTACACTCAACAACATTGCTTGTCTTTCTAAGTACACCATATTCATACCAAGCATTCCAAATGCACCAAGAGAAAGATTTAGAAATATCAACGAAATACTTCATAGGCAACTTCATTCTCTATTTCATAGTTCTCACAACTCATTCTAAACTGCTTAATCAAATATTTTTCAACATAAAAGACAACTAAAATATCCTATTTCTCAATATCACGACCTCCATCGATTACTACACTCACCTTAAGTTTGGTCTCGTGCACGGTTAAAGAATTTGAAACTGTGTCTATAATATCCTCCTCATGCTTAGCTGTCTCCTTCTTATTAAGCGGTCTCTTGCGAACCTGCATAAAGTAGCACGTTACCAATGTCAGAACAAAACCAAAATTCAAGCAAAGACAAATTCCAACTTCCACGACAAATGCAGTTTTCAAGTAAGAGCCTCCAAACTCAATAGCAAACGGTCAACATTTTCTGTCTCTCTTTATTGCATTGGCTATTATATCCCACGCTACTTTCTTTCCCTCGCGTAGTTGTGAGATTTGAAGCACAATTTATTGCACTAATAACGTTTCTCATTTAATATTCAGTGCGCAAAACAAGAACATACCACAACTTTAATCTTAGCTACATTGCTGGATTTCACATTCTCTGCGGCAGCAAGACTATTGGAGACGTAGTTATCAGTAGCAGCACGAGCTCTGCCAGTTTGTTTGCCGAAAATGTAAGGCTCGGAATCATACGCGTTCGAGGACGGAATCTACCAAATCACAAGCAAATAATTGAAGCAAAACCGAACAAAAATATTCAACAACAATTGCAACGAAAAACGAAAATAAATAAACCTGAGGAAGAAGCTCCGTATCGAACGAGTGGAGATCCAACAGGCCAGGGCTGAAATCGCGAGGAGAATCGTCCTCGTCGCCGTTTTTCTTAACGGTGTAACTACGAGGAGGCGTTAACGGATCCATACAGTACTCACTGAAGCTCTTCTGCACGTTGTTCCGGTACATTCTGCCTCCGCCACCGTACGAATTGTAGTCCTGCAAGTCAAAACGGATCGCAGTTCAAAAATCAGCTTCCAACGAGCGGTTGTTGCGAACAATAAATGCGTCCAATGATTCATTATTAGATATATTAAATTCGGAGTGAAGTAGTTGAACGTTGCGGTAAAAAAACGCGAAACAGGAACAGTAAGAAACCTGAAGAGGAGGAATGTGATTGGAGGAGGAGTTGAACCACTTGGAAGAAGCATCGAGATAGTGTTCGGAGTGCTGGCGGTTATGGTGCACCCCCGTCGCACCGGATCTCTGCCCCTGTCTGTTCATATTCCGATGAGAAGAAGAGAGAAACTTGAACGAGGAGCGTAGTGAAGAATGATAATGTGAGTGGAGAACAAACAAACAAACTTAACAGGCTTTGAATATTTTTGAATTGAATCTGGAGGACGAAGAGGCACGTGTGGAACGTTGAAACGACGACGTAGAGCGTGTTCTTTTCTTTTTCTTTAAGTTGTCCTATCATCTTCCACCGTCTCGCACGTGGGTGGGGCCCCCCGCGGCTTTTCTCTGAGTTTATCGTTGCGCGCTTGGCTCCTTCGCATTCAAAATGCTGCAACCTTTCGGGGCTCTCTCGGATCCTGCCACGTGTCCTTTTTTTTGTTATGTGTGAAAAAAGGGGTTGGATTTTGACAATAATGGACTGCGCTTGTTGGTGGATGGAAACGACCACGTTTCTGGGCTTTTTATTTGAGGGGTGGGTTGGGTTAGGTGTACCAAAAATGTACTTTTTTTTTCAGAATCAAGGGAACCATCACCTTCAGATTAATGGTCATTCCATTCATTTTTGCAATTCTTTTTCCTATTTTTATAATAATAATAAGGCAATTCTTTTTCCTATTTTTATAA
>Ga0123341_1001945_pt1 | contig 16362 bp, 10 predicted proteins | sample Turbeapinknodule_FD_89959 | JGI IMG/M metagenome (GOLD analysis project Ga0123341, IMG submission 89959) | Root nodule microbial communities of legume samples collected from Mexico - Turtle bean Mexico pink nodule | ecosystem: Host-associated > Plants > Roots > Nodule | place: Mexico: Nepantla...
ATACTAAAAATATAAAAAAATAAGAAAATCATATTTTAGTGAAAAAGGGATAAAAATAATATAAATCTATTTATGAGTTGAGAAAGTGAAAAAATATAAAATAAAATTTTAAAATAAGTAAAAAAAATGAATAAATATTGAAGATAGGTCAAATTTAGAATAACTTAAATTGAACTTCAAAGTTTGTTTTTTTTTTCTTTCAAATAAATGGGAAATGATGATGATTAGAGAATTTAAGAATAATCATATAGTGATCTTATAAACATGTAAAAGATTTTCACAAAACACTTGTAAAAGACCATCAAAGTTTATTATAGGTGTAATAGATGAAACAATACAATAAGTAGAATTTTATACTAGTTTCCTCCAATTTTTTGCTTCATTCAATTCTCATTTTCAACTTGTAAATGGTTCACTAATCTAAAATTGATTACAAATATTCTCAGTGATACTTCTAATTTACAACAAGACACAAAGTCACTCTTGGTTATTCCTTTTACCTCCCCTTGAGATAAAGAACAAAGTATTCTTTAACATTAAGTCCATTCTAGCTTTCCCAAGTTTTATATTATTATTGTTCTTTGCTACAATAAAAAGTTGTTTAAAAATTGTAAAGAAAACTCTCAACAGAGAGGATATAAACTATGAACATTCCTTGTCAAGATAATAGAGTTCATATAGTGAAGGTTTTACAAAGAGAGGATAATCTCTCTATCATCTATTAGACTATCTATATAGATCTAACAATTGAATAGATTTTGCAAAAGCGCATTCACAACATCTGAAATTTCATGTAGGATTATTAATTTAGTTTGCATGGTGAGTCTTCTGTCTATAGATGTCTTGAAAAGGATCATTGAAGCTTCCATGCAAATTTTGTCCTTATGTTAGTTCTTTAATAGAGGTTGATCTTTTCATTGACAACTTCTTCTGCTGCACTCAACTTGCTATGCAAAGGACAATTTTTCTTCTAAATATACCTTTGCATATTGGCAACACTAAATTAAGCATAAAATCTCAAAAAAGGTTTATCTACTAAGTCAAAATCATTGTGGGAATCAATGACTTGTATTTGGTGAAGGGTAGGTAGTCTAGCAGATGAAATTTGCATCTTGTGCATATGCGTGATTTCAATGTCTAGTACTTTCATGTTGACATATTTTGATAATTGTCATATAATGATTATACTTAGCATCTTGTGTTATATGTATGGTTTTAGTGTCTACTACTTTCATGTTGACATTCTCTAATACTTTAGACAATCTTGCTCTAGATAATATAATAGTTTTAATGTGGCATCGCCTTATTCTCTTTAAGCATAATGGCTTTTTTTTTCCTTATACACACTTGCAGAGACTGTGGGTTATGTTGTTATCATGATAACCATGGGTTGTCTTGATAAGACTATATTAGTTGATATGGATTAGACCATCCATGAAAGGTTGTTAGATATCGTATAGTAGTCAAATTAAAAATATTCCAGCGTAACACTAGAGAAATGATAATATAGAAGTGGTTAGATGACCTCTTGTCATCTATCAACAAATCCAATAGCAAGTTCAGTGAACAAATTCAAAACTTATATGTAAGCAATGAAAATAGCAATAAGAGTAAAGGGGGTTGTGTTGTTAAGCAAGAAAATATAAAAGATGAATTTAAAATAGTAGAGAGCGCAAGTTGACTCGCAAGTTCCTCCACCAATGAGTTTCTCATAGTTATCTAAAGATTATCACCCTTCAATTCTCACACAAGGTTAAACTAAATCAAACATGTGTTAATCCAGTTCAACCGAACCTTGTCATAAAAAACATGTGTCTACGAATGTATTCAATACCCACTTGTATCCATACGTGTACTCATGGGATGTTTCTCTCCTCTCTCTTGAATCATGCACCCAAGAAATTAATCAAAACAATGCAAATTACCTAAGAAATCAAATTTTAAGACAAGGAAGACTCTCAATCATGCATTCAAGTACAACCTCTAAAAAATAGTTTTCCAGGAGATCAAAAGATTAAAACAACTACAGAGAATTGAAAATTGAAACTTTTATTGATCAGAACCTCAAAACTCAATGGGAAATTACCTCAAATATCATGCCAAAAATGTTGCTCAAATTAAAAGCACTCATATAAGTCAAGAGATAATACAAACTAACTCGACAAGCAGATGACTAAGGATACCACAAACTCTTCACAAATAGGTCATTCATCTCAACATACAAGACAAAGCCCCACCAAATCTCAGAAGAGCCTTAACAGAGGGAGAACCTAACATGAATCAGAATATCAGTTGTTCTTCCTTCTAGTCTTCTTACAAGACATGTTAAGTAAATAAATTGGGCTCACTTTAAGCTTCAATTAGAAAAATAAGCTAGAAGAGGGTGTACTTAGTAAATTGGGCTTGTGCCAAAATCCACCTTAACCTAGCTTCTAGAAACTCACCCATGTGCTCACCTTTGACCTAGATTCTAGAAGACTCCTTCATTTTCTCACATTGACCTAGTTTCTAGAAGCTTGTAGTCATTTACACCTCTACCCTTCCTCTCTTCATGACACTCATATCTATAAATAGGGTTCCTCCCCTTTTGTAAATCACACATTGAATTTTGAATATAAAGAAACTCTGTTTAAGTGTTTAGTGAGCTGAGTCTCCTAAAGGTTATTAGTCTTATCTTGTGAGTGCCATGATCCATCTTCCATTCCATAAGCTTTCTCTCATCTCTATCTTTTTCTTTCTTCCATTACACCTTCCATAATTCCATTTCCATTTGTTTATTTTTTCTTTGTTTTTTTATTCGGTCATAATATTGCTTCCTTCCATCTTATGTTATTTTAATTTTTGCACCTCATCATCATTATCACCTTATATTGTGTTTTTCTCTTTGCCCTATAGAAGTGAACCTTCACACTTACTTAATCATTTTGTCAAGTTCATGTCTAGTGGGAATCTTCTTTGGGTTTCTCACCATATTTTGCTTAAAACAAAAACTCATAAGCAAAGTGCCACCATAAAATGTGCAAAATCAACTCACATCAAAAGACCAAAGGTTGCACTATACTAAAAAGGCTAATCAGATTATAGAGCAAACCTGACAACTTCAAAGAAGATCTTTTAGGCTTAAAGAAGATTAAACTACTAGGATGCATAGGAACTTCATGGAAAACATTAAGAGTGTTTATCCATAAGCCTAGGAGAGCGGGCTTACCCTTGTATACGTGGAAAGATGCTATCCTCCCAAGAGAGCAAGATGATCTGAACTACGAGAAAAATAATCATTGTATTCGTCCTTAGGCACAAACTTTCCTAGTCATCAGACCTAATGATCAGTAGATCATTGAAACACCAAACCTTCAAATCTTAGTCATAAGTAACTGTTTGGCAAAGATTACTCAGTGTCAGACAAGAGCGACTCAAGTAAAGAAAACTCAATGACAAAGTTAGCCACGAGTGGCTACAATCAGAAAGAAAACTCAATCAACTAAGAGTGGCTAGGTGCAAAGAATACCCAGGGTCAAAAAGAGTGACTTGAGTAAAGAATATTTGGTGTCATCCAGTAGTGATTTGAGGAAAGAATACTCAAGGGGTTAGCTAACAGTGACTACAAGCCTAAAGAATACTTGAAATGTACTTCACTACAAGAGTCTGGTTAGTTGAAGTTGACTGGTTGGCCAAAAATTGGGTGTAGTCTGTGCGACACATGAACCATTATAAATTGTTGTGTGTGTGTTCCTTTTTTTTCTATCTCCTTTATATTATATGTTATCACCATCTGCACCAACCCAAGGAGGAGAGTTAATATACGAGTACATACCTAATTTTACCAAATTGCTCTTAAAACTTGATTTTTGATTTGCATGGTTAGTCACACGCTAAACTATCATCTAATCACGTGTCAAAGCAAAAACTAATATAAGTTAGTCAAATAATTTAGTTGAGTTGCAAATTTGTGTCTAACATGACCTTTTGGACTGGAAGAAATAAGGACAATATAAGTGTTTAAATATATTCATCTCATCATATCATATGTATTATAAGATTATTTGAGGAAAATCATTTAATGTTTCATGAGAAGAAACTTGTTGAAAAAGATTTATGTATATCCTCAAGAATAATCTAGTGATGCCTAGCTCGAGTTTTATAATTTTTTTTTTTATTTTTAATAAATCATCATAGGTCAAACCTGCATCTGGTGTTGCCCAACCTATCAGATGCAAGAATCATATTCTAATATTCAACCGGAATATGAAAAAATATTAGACAAATGATTCATTGGAGGTAGTCAAGTGTGTCTGATCAGATGAAGAAATTTCAATGTGGTCCTTTTACAAATCAAATAATCTCATTAGCATCATTAATTAAGTGATATTTTGAAAAGAGTCTCAAAATTAATTAAATCACAATTCAATCTTCCTTTGTGATTTTTTTTCACAATAGATATGCGAGACTCTATGATAACTCCAATCTTAAGGATGCAACAATTGAAAAGTCAAGTGGATGCAAAGACAATAGATGGAAGTGGAGTCTTGAGTGGAGGAGGGAATGATTCGAATGGAAACTACCACAAGTATCCACTTCGAGTCAAGACAAATTAGAAAATACTCCAAATTGGGATAAGGAAAACAAATAGGTATGAAAGGGTGAAGTAATGCAAATATACACTCTCAAGTTAGTCAATAGAAAAACTACAAAATAGCATCACAGGAAAGATTTTGGAAAACAAAGGCCTTAGTTTCATAGAGGGTGTTCCTAAATAAAGTGTTTATGAGAAATAATCTAAATAACATGGGAATAAATCTAGAAAATAGCCTTTGTGTTATCTGTGGATTAATATAAGAAACAACTATCTATTCTTTGGTTATATGCGGTAGGAGGTAAGGTGTGAGATATGTGTAATAGATGGATATGAGTAAGCTTAACACATCATAATCAACAAATGTAACACTTTCAACAAAGCATTTTTAGGATCAACAGTAAAAAAAAGATTTAGAGAGGCATATGGGTTTATGGAACATATGGAATAAAAAAATATATATTTAGGAATGCGAGGGTTGTGTTAAGCATTATACTCAAAGTCCTCATTAATTTTATTTTGAAATTTGAATGGTCAATAATTATGACCTTTAATTCTAATTTTAAATGTCATTTATACTATAATTTTAGATGTAATTTATAGTATAGTTGTTATAAGAGAACATGTAGAGTTTGAGAAGTCTATTGTGAGACTATTTAGAGAGATTGTATTCTTATTTGAAAAGTAGTAGTAAAATAAAAATATATTTTCTGTTCACAAATTTGGTATCAGAGCTATGGTTAGTATAACTAATAGTTTGTCATTGTCTCGACTAACAAAGGTGGCAAATTATAATTAGAGCTTCCAAACGAAAGCCCTTATGGGATCTCAGGATCCTTGGAAGGTGGGTTAAGAAGGTTATGAAGAATTAGAAAATACCACCGGATACTCGACGATCCAAAACAAAACACTGAAAGAGACACAATCGAAAGATAAGGAAACTTTGTACATGTTGTGTCAAGCTATTAATGAGGCATTTTTTGAGAAGAGTGCGAGTGCATCCACTTCAAATGAAGCCCGAGACATTTTGGAAAAAGGTGTTCAAGGGTGTTGTCTGAGTTAAACAAATGCGTCTTCAAACTCTATGAGGTGAGTTGGAGGCCATAAAGATGAAAGATTCATAAGATGTATCTAGTTATATTACTCGTGTGCAAACGCTAACCAATCAACTCAAACACAATGGACAAACTCTCACGGATACAAGGGTCATGGAGAAAATTCTTCGATCAATGATATATGATTTTGAAAATGTTGTATGTGCAATCAAAGAGTCAAGAAATTTGGAAGAAATGTTCATTGATGATTTTGCGGGTTCTCTTGAAGCACATGAACAAAGAAAGAAGAAAAAGAAACAAGAAGTCTTGGAGGAAGACTTACAAACAAAGATGTCCATAAAGGAAGACAAAGTTATGTACGTGCAACATAACCGAGGAAGAGGACATGGACGCGGAGGTCACAATTTTGATCGCAACGGAGGTCTTGATCATGGAAACAACAATGAAGAGAGAGGACAAATGAACAAGTCAAACTGGCATGAACGAGACAGTGATCGTGGAACAGGTGGTCATTCAAATTGTCCAAATGTTGAATGTTACAATTGCAACAACTATGGACACTATGCAAAGCAGTGCTATGCTGAGAAGAGAATGGAAGAAAATGCAAATTTACTAGAGGAAGATGAAACAAAAGATGAAGGAATTCTCATCATGGCCAATGAAGGCGTCACTTTGGATAATGACATGCTATGGTATCTAGACATTGGTGCTAGTAATCATATGTGTAGGCACAAACACCTCTTTCTTGGTATACAAGAGATAGAAGATGGACATGTGTCCTTTGGAAACTCAACTAAGGTTCCAATTATTGGAGAAAGGTTGTTCAATTTTCATGAAAGACCGAATTTTGCACTTGAAGGACAAAAATGGATGAGTACTCGCACATGTGGAGATGGCAAAGAATCAGATGTTCAAACTGAACTTTATTAAGAAGTGGACTTTAAGTCTAACTCAACCTCTTAAAATCGGCTTATAATAAGGTGGGGTTTGCACCCACTTATATACTATGAAATATCCTTAACTCTAGTCAATGTGGGATCATTAATGTTTTTTTGTAGCAATAAGAAACTTGACTCATGTGTTGTACTTGAAAATAATGGTTCTGATTTGGGAAAAGGCAGTAAATAAAATGTTGTCGAGGCATCATCTGAAAGGGATATATGGTCTAATCATTATGCTCCAAGCTCATTGAACCCAGAGTCTTCCTCAAATCCTTTCAATTCCAAGGGCAAAAGTGTAGAAGATTTTTTTTTTGGGAAATTAAAGTTATTCAAACCATAACTTTGCATGGTTGCTGTAGTGAAAAAGACTGAAGTTGCTTCTAATCCAGAATAGTGTGGTGGATTTTGGAAAAATATTGGAGGCAATTGGGGTCAGACAAAACATAAAATTGCAAGTGTGAGTGATGACAAATAGTAAATGTTTGAGTTTAAGGGAGGAATTTGTTAAGCATTAAACTCAAAGTCATCATTTGCATAATCTTACCCTAAGCTCTGTCATAGTGTCATAGTGTAGTATATATTCTACATGATCTTGGATATGCAGAACTGAATGATTGACATTATGTTGAGTGTAATAAGGTATGGAGTTAAGTTTTTATCTGTGGGTTATAAGTTAGGAGGAGAGTGAAACCAATGTTTTAAGAGAATAACCAATATAAAGTAGTGAAGTTTATTGAAGGAGAAACACTCATAAATTCATCCAACACCCACAATGATGATTCATCAGTTCTAAATTTAGGCTCAGTTACACTATGAGTTCTGTAACTATCTACATTTATAATATCTAGATTTGTTGCTGAAAAAAAAATATTTTTTTTAATAATTTCAGGAAAATTAAGTTCTTTTATTTAATACATTTTCCAATGTATTCTACTATGTATAAACTAAAGGTTATATAAGCAAAGAGCTCAAATAAATGTTCTAATATTTTTAAATGTTTTGAAGCGAAAGATTCGGATGGTGCTATTTCAAATTTATGAACCTATGTTTGGGTTTTAGAAATTGAGAAATTTTTTGGTCACTCTATGTTTTGAACTAAATTTATTTCATATAAATGTTGACATAAATAGTTTTACAACGAGTAATTAAAAAAAATACCATTTTTTTCTTGTTTTATCTATAAATTGTTGAACAAAAATAACCTCTTCCCGATTGACTCGCACCAATTTAACCAAGTCACCCTTTTTTTCTCCATTTTCTCCTAACTACCAACCATATCCAACCATGAATTTGTGATTTCTTGGCCAAAATCTTCTCTCAAATCTCCTCCACATGTAACCCTAAAAGTCCTCTCACACCAGCAAAACTCCCTTTAAATAACCCTCCCATGCAAACTCAATACTCATTCTTACTCGCAGCAGTTTTCTCTAACACTCGTGATAGAGAAAAAACTGCTACTGAACAATAAGAATCCTCTTACGCAAGAACAAATAATACCAAAAATCCCAAAACCCTAAAAAAAAATGGCACGTCAACTCGTTGTTCTTGCTCTTGTTTTTGTTGCCCTAAGTGGCATTGCCATGGCTGAAGAAGCCCCATCTGCATCTCCAAAATCCTCTCCATCACCTTCATCCTCTCCAAAATCATCCCCATCACCAGCCTCATCTGCATCACCAGCATCATCACCAAAATCATCTTCATCTTCATCACCAGCATCATCTCCATCAACCGAGTCTCCTCTATCCTCTCCTCCTTCACCTTCCCCATCATCAGATGAGACTGAAGTGGCAACCCCACCAGCCCAAGGCAGCAACCCCATTGAGCTCTATGCTCCCGAGCCAGAACCCTTTGACGCCTACTCGCCGGAGGCCGACCCCGCAGACATTGCCCACAGTGGCTGCGCCGGCCAACTCTCTGCTGCCGTGGTCGCCACCGTTGCTGTTGCTGGCTTCTTTGCCTTCTAAGCTATAGTTTTGTAGTTGGCATTGTACTTTAACTTGTGGGGTACGTAACAATATGTGTTGGGCAGGGTTCTGTATCTTCATTGATTAGGTTTTGCTGAATGATTGGAATTATGCAGATGGATGGTTCTCAAGAACATTAAAGTCATATATGTGACATGAGTATTCTATTCTAGATTCATTTTTTCTAAATTTTCAATTTGAGTTGCCTTTGTTTAACCTTTCAATTTGTTTTCGTGTGATTAAACCTGAAATTCAAATTTTCATTTTCACGAACCCTAGGGTTACTATATTCATACACTTTTTTTCGTATGCTTAAACAATAATTAAGCTACAGAGAATGCAAGCCTTATAATAGTTATTTTTTATATAAATTTTATTATAATTTAAGATTTGTTATCATAATAGAAATGATGATAATAAGAAATAAGATTTTTATTATTTTAATATGAATTATTATCTTTTTAACTTAAGAGTATTAATAAATGTTTTCATCATAATTTTAAATAAAATAGTATTATATCATTTGCTAGCACTTAGAATATGATAAATTATTACTAGAACATAAAATATAATAAATATTCAAGTTCATATAGTTATTGTAAGTTAGAAACATAACGTGAGAAATATTGTTATATATTATTTGATTTTCTTTAGCAAAAGAAACTAAAGGTTGTTGTTATATATTTTGAAAATAAGTTATGTTGTAATTTTTTTTGTTTCATATGTTAATAACAAAACTAGCAAATATTTATATATTTTGTTACAAAATATATTATGATTTTTTTATTGACATGGTAGCAATAGAAAATAGCCAATGTTATACATTTACTTACAAAATAAATTACTATTTTATTATTATGATGAAAAATAGTTTTCTTAAAAACGATTATAAAAGCAACACGAGGTTTACAACAATTATCACTCTTTCCTACTACTCTCAAATAATATGAATACCAAAATCTTTAGTTTTTGAGTAAAGTACAAAAAAAATCCTTATTAATTTGGATTGAGTGCTTATAAATCATAAAGGTTCTTCATCTAAATGACCTAAGTTTATCTAAACAAAAGATATTTTAAGACACAAATGATTTATTTGATAGACACAACAACTTGTAGTTTTTTTTGCTTCTAATAAGTCTCACTTAGACAATACGAATAATGTCTTTAACTATTGTTGTACCATACGAAATATTCTACACTTTTATTCTATTGTATTGTAGAAAATATTTTCACCTCACATCTACCAAGAATATTTCATAAAAGTCCATGTCTACATCTACAGTCTCTTGAAAGACACCTTAAAGTTTTTCCATGCCAACAACCATTCTAACACGCCTCTATGTCTTGCCTTGTAGTTTTGTCTTTTACTCCATTTTGGATAAAAACGTTATGACTTAGGACTAATAAATCATGTCAGCCATCAATATGTTGCTTGAAGAGGGGATAAACATTTAATGTTTCTTGGAGCAAATTTAATGTTTATGTTTATGCATGAACAAACACAAAAGGAAGAAGAAGAAGAAGAAGACTTTCTCTAATGTTTCTCAATAGGTAGAAGAATTTTCAACAACTACTTTCTTCAAGACTCTAGAAATATAAGATTTTTGAAGATGAAGAAATTTTGACAACAACTAATTGATATTCACTATATTCAAAAGTCAATTCTTTGTGTGCCCTAAACACTTTGTAATAAACATTGTTTATGTTTAATAACAACCTAAAAGAGTGAACCTTATCTTGTATTTGTCTCAAAATGTTACACCTATTTTAGTTAGCAACCTAGTGATATTTTGATCACACTTTTTTGTTAGTCAAAAGTGTTTTAGCCAAGAGTGGTTGAGTTCCAAACAATACTTGTGTTTTAGCCAAGAGTGGTTGGGTTCTAAACAATACTCGTGTATTAGCTAAGAGAGCTTGAGTTACAAACAATACTCGTGTTTTAGCCAAGAGTGGTTGGGTTCTAAACAATACTCGTGTATTAGCTAAGAGTGGTTAAGTTACAAACAATACTCATGTTATAATCAAGCATGGTTGGGTACCAAACAATATATGAAAACAAGTCAAACCAACATAAGGGAGAGTTGAATTGTGCTTTAAGAGTTTTTTAAATTTTCATAAAGTATCATCGGATGATAATTCAAATGATAATTTAACCTAACAAACAATCTTAAAGAAAAGTGTTTTCTAATGATTTAGTTTGTAATGCTGTAGTTATTTTAGTTAGTGCAGTATAAAAGTATATAATGATTAAAGGTAAAGGAAGGAAAGATTTACATTATGTTTTTAAACAAGTTCATCTAATAGTGTAGACTACGTCTAGTTCTAAATCAACTAATTAAGTTTTATGCAGACTACTGTTACAAGTTACAAATTGAATATTATTTGGAATGTGGTCACTCCTGGCTAATAACCCAAGTATTATTTTGACACATAGCCACTCTTGGCTAAAAGCCCGAGTATTTTTTTGGAACTAGTCCACTCTTGACTAAATAACTCGAGTATTCTTTAGAACTTAGTCACTCCTTGCTAACCCATTGAATATTATTTGAAATACAATCACTTCTATCTAAGATTGAGTATTGTTTGGACAACAACCACCTATGGCTAAGACATTGAGTATTGTTTGGAATGTAGTCACTCCTAGCTAAACAAACAAGGTTTGTATAAAGAAGTGAAAAAAAGATAATATGGGTTTTCCCACTAGAGAGTATTAGTGCCTTATGACATACACAAACATAGGAACTCTTTTTTAGTTTGTTAAATGAACACAACATTAGTCTCCACAAAGCTTTTATGAGCACAGAAAGAGTTTAACATCATTTCAGCACTTAAAATTCCTTATCTTCTTTATCTTCTTTTTTGAAAGATAGCTTTATATAATAGGCTTGGAAGAGGGATTCGTTACAAATCATTTTCTATCCGTTGAGAGCTTTTGAACTCAAATAGTTCCATCTTCTAACATCTGATGAACATTGACGTAAAGATGAATTAAATGCAGTCCCTGCAACATTAGATGTCAATCTCCTCGTGCAAAACAAGCACAAAGAGGGGAAGGCAAGTCTAAATGATAAGCGTAGGAAGAAGATGTAACTTGCTCAACATCATAACAACTGCATTGTCGTTTAGACAAAGGGTAAAACTCTTTACGCCTCTGCAATCTAACTCCATGAGATCCACATCAGACATGTTGTATTCAATGTCACAATGTACCATCATCAATGGACTATGTTGTGTGCTTGAGATCCTTCATGGATTATGACGAGGTCTTGTTAAATTACTACTTTGTCTTAGGGACAAACTGATGTATCCACTAGTGCAAATAACACATATTACACCGATTCTATGAGACATATTGCACCGGTTCTACCACTGATGTAGATCTCAATGATGTAACATGTCAATCACATATTACATTGATTGTAAAAACTGATGTAAAGTACCAAATTTGAGTAAAATAATTCAAAAATATAGCACCCAAAAGAGACATATTACACCGGTTGTAAGGCCTAACCCGAGTAATATGTGCACTCGTCTTCTCTTTTTTTCTTTCATGACACTGGTGTTCTCTTCCTCTAGGTTTGTGAAAGCCAACCAATGGGGGAGCCAAGATCTGCATAAGCAACACCTCCTCCTCCACCACCACCACCAATCTCTCTCTCTCTCTCTCCCAACAGCATGGTGAGGTTGGCACTCGAGTGCAAGAAGCATTCAGAGAAGGATAAGATTAGGATCGACAAGGAACCCATGTGGACCATGTAGTGAAACAGGAACAAGAATGGGTACGACGTGCAGAGGGAGGGGACGAAGGAGGACTTGTACGTGATAGAACTTCTAAAGGTGGTGTGCTCCGACGTTCTTCCATCGAGTGTAACCTGTTTTTCATCCACAACCACGATTTAATATGTGCCATATGAAAGATTTCTTTCGAGTCGACTACCCCTTGCTTTAAAACAACAATTTTTCTTGTTCCCATATACTCCACACTATAGTCGCCCACAGACCTTTCCAAACCAAATTATGTTTGCTACTAACATGTACTAAATGGAATTTCTCAAAGTGGCATATCATGTCCTTGAGTTGTACAAACAGAATGCCAATCCATCTGTAGCACATAGACCATACACATTGTTTAATTTTACATTCTAAAAATAGATGATGAGTTGATTCGTCCATAGATTGGCACATCACACATATAATTGTGGTTACCGCCACCCCTCTCCTTAATAAGCTCATTCTTTTTTGGAATTCTATCCAACAAAACCCTCCAAGCAGTAGTCAACATGTTGGGAAGTGCTCTAGCCTTCCAAAGATTCTTGAAGTGACCGTTGTGAGAATCTCTGACATGATTAGCTAAGCATTCATACACTATTTTCACTGAAAATAACCGTGATTCATCACCTCCCCAAACATGTATATCCTTCATCTTCCTGTTCAAATTGGTTCTAGAAATGTACCTTAAGATTTCTTCCTCCTGTATGGATTCTCACTCGAACCTAACACGCCTCCACTTTAAACTCCATTGTCATTATGATCCTTCCCACACCCTACCTCTCTCGCCATTAGCCCCTTATCCAACGATATTGAATACATCCTAGGATACATTATTTTGAGATTATACCTGTCAGCCCACGCATTCACCCAAAATCTAGCTTTATCCCCAACTCCAACTCTCCAACCTAGTGCTTCTTGAAACCAATCTACACCTTCTTCCTCACCACATACTTTAGATAAGTCTCTCCACCACCAAGATTGGAATTTCATTTGTGTTTGATTGTTACTAAATCCGTGCCATATTTTGACAACAATAAATCTTTCCACTTTCCTTTTTTTTTCACTCAAAAGACGTCATTTCCATTTTTCCATGAGAGCATAAATAAACTTCCGGATATCTTTAAAACCCAACCCTCCCTCCTCTTTAGGCTTACACAAATACTCCCAGCTTACCCATGATATAGATATGCTCTACTTCCCCCACCCCCATAAAAACCTCCTTTGAATATTTATGAAGCTTTTACATACCGATTCCGGGGCTTTAAATAATAATAAGTAGAAGAGAGGCAACACTGTGATAACTGACTTGATTAAACATATTTTTCTTGCCAACTACAAAAATCTCTCATTCCAAGCACTAAGTCTAGCACTTAATTTGTTTATAACTACCTCCCAAAATTATTTCTTCCTTAGGTTATCGTCCACTTCCAACCCCAAATACTTAAAGGGTATCCTCATTTGTGTACAATTTAAAATCTTTACATAACACACAAGAGTATTCCTTCAACATTTATTTCTGCTAGCATTGACTTATGGAAGTTAATCTTCAACCCAGAAGCAAGCTCCCTAAGAATAGTCTTCATAGACACCACATTACAAAAGGAATCTTCACACAAAAAAATATTACCGTGAGCAAACTGAAGCATACATGATTCTACCTCATACCACCAACCTTCACATCAGTAAGCAAATTGGCCTTTAAAGCTTGTCTTACTAACCCAACCAAACCCTCTGCTACAACAATAAATATGAAAAGGGGCTAAAGGATCACCATGCCTCAACTCTCTCGTTGGTTTAAATTCCATCGTAGGACTACCATTAACTAGGACAAAGACCGAGGCATATTCCAGACATCCTTTAATCCACTCACTATGGAAGCCCAGACCGTGTAGCTTATCAAATCAGAATTCTCACCTTACTGAGTCGTAAGCCTTTTCATAGTTCACCATTAGACATAAGCCTCTCCTCCCGTGCCTCCTGAGCTCCTTCAAGAATGTCGAATGACTTTCATCAATAATATAGGGGAGAACATTCTTCATTCTACATGATAACACCTTTGAAATGATCTTATATAAGGCACCCACTAAGAAGATGGGTCTATACTGGTCAAGCTTTGTGGGATCACACACTTTAGGTACTAAGGCTATAAAAGATGCTTTACAGCCTTTCGGGATAGTGCCCGTTTCATGGAAATGATGCACCGCTACTCTAACATCAGATTTAATAACATCCCAATTATTCTTGATGAAGTTAAAATTAAATCCATCTAGCCCAGGACTTTTTGAACCTTCACGTTGCCACACCGCTTCCCATATTTCTTCCTTAGTAAAATTGGATATGAGGCTTGAGTTGTCCTCCAAAGATAGAGATTTAAACTCTACATCTCCAAGCATAACCCCGAAGTCATATGTAGCCACAAAGCTATCTTCAAACAACTTTTTTGCTTCACCTCTGACAACTTCAGGTTCCACACACCATTGACCCCAAACTTCCACACCTTCGATATCATTCATTAGTTTTCTCCATCTTAAAATAGAGTTGTAAAATTTTGAGTTAGAATCTCATACCTAAGCCAATTTTCTCTAGCCTTCTGCCTGATAAGAGAATCTTGCTTTTTTGTTAATCACCCTTAATTAACTGACCAAACCCATTCTCTTCAACCTAGCACTCTCCTCAAGTTCACCTTGATCATCTTGGGAGTCAAGATCATCTATTTCCTTTAGATTCTTCTTCTTGTTCGTGTCTAAATTTCCAAACACATCACGGTTCCATACTTTAAGATCAACCATCAAGGATTTCAACTTGTCTTTGAATTTCATCATGTCATTTCCTTGTACATAATAAGACTTCCATTTGTCTTTTACCAGCTCCTTAAAACCACTCTTCAGATACCAAACATCAATGGTTCTGAAAGGCCTTGGACCCCAAACCTTAACCAAAGATTTCACCATTATTGCACAGTGGTCTGAGACCTCTCTCCACTAAACATATTGTTTACACATTGGCCATTTTTGTAGCCACTCCTCATATACCAGTACTATGTTTAGTCTACTCTTTGCTAAACCATTCGACTTATACAACGTATACTTATTACCTACAATAGGTAGTTCCACTAAAAAATTCCTTTCAATGAAGCTAAAACCACGGATCTCACTCGATTGGGTACCCCTTTCTCTAGCACCTTTCCTTTCGTTTACACTTCTAACAACATTAAGATCACCAAAAAAAAGCACCATACCAAATCCTGATGTGTAGATTTGATAGTAGATAATTCCTCCCACAAAGCTACCTTTTCACTCAAATTGCACGTTGCATACAAATTGACCACAACACACTTGTTATCAGTTGTAAGGTGTTGGCCAAAAACAGCAATAAAGCCCCTTCCCATCAGATGACTATCATAACTAAAGGCTTCTTTATGCCACATAGATAACAAACTCCCAACTCCATTTGCACCATTGTAATGAATCCAACCAACCTTATTGTCACCCCCAAAGAAAGACACCTAGCATTCGAAAAAACACTTGTTTTTGTTTCTTGTAAACACATTATTTTTGCACCCTCCCCACACAATAATATGTCTTAGGTATCTAGCTTTGGTGTCCCCCATGCCTCTAATATTTAGATTTACAATAATCGTAAAAACCCATTTTGTTACCCTCCTCAAAACTCTTCATGACCTCAAGGTCCCTCTCTTCCATTCGTTTGAATTCCTTGACAACCTCCTCCTCATCCCCACAACAAGTTGTTATCCTGATGAAAAAAAATATTCAGCAGATTTTATTTTTAATTTTTTCATTATTATGTACAATTATTAACATTAGACACAAGCTGCAGTGGGCAGAACACGAATCCAAGTCCCTTCAGTGACCAACAAAGTTTTAACCACTACACCAGACAAGTTCTTTTGTCATATTAATGCGAGGCACGTGAAAATTTTCATTAGTATGTAGCTTAAATATAATTTAATAAAAATTATATTAAAACTTTCAAAAATTTAATTCATTTTATTTTAAACTTATATAACAAATAAATAAATTTAATGTATAAAAGAAATG
>Ga0123341_1001946_pt1 | contig 16361 bp, 7 predicted proteins | sample Turbeapinknodule_FD_89959 | JGI IMG/M metagenome (GOLD analysis project Ga0123341, IMG submission 89959) | Root nodule microbial communities of legume samples collected from Mexico - Turtle bean Mexico pink nodule | ecosystem: Host-associated > Plants > Roots > Nodule | place: Mexico: Nepantla...
AAAAGATAAATATATTAATTTTTTAAAAATTCAAACTTATTGTATAAACTTTTATTATAATTATAAAAATAAAGAACAAATTTTTTAACAAATCATAAAAAAATATATTTCTGTTAAAAAAATCTAAAATATACTTGTACAGATAAATCTTTTATTATCAATTTATATAATATAATATAAATATGTATTTCGTATTCTATATTTTAGAAATTATAAGTTGATTTCTTAGTCCGTGTCTTATTGTCTGCTACATAAATATAAAGTCATAAAACAAATTAAAGCTAAAAGTATCTATGGCATCGATCTTTATGAACGAAGCAAGTGTGGAACACAAGATAGCAACACGATGCCACGTGTGTGCACAAGATGACACGTGCTATTCTCACTTAAAACCCACTTTGACTCGTTTTCTCACTCTCCTACATTCATCTTTGGTTCCTCCAGATTCTATGGATGTCATTGGTTGTCACACTGCCACGTCAGCAACACAACCTCTGATATTCTGAACCCAAATTTCTTCCTCCTTAAAAATTAGAACATACAATTTCTAATTATCAACAAAAAATATCAACAATTTATTAGTTTAATTTTTATGTCATTTCATTTCTAGTTTCAACTTTCATCTAGACAGGTTTCTGTTCTTGGTCTTTCTGGCCAAGTTACTGTCTCCAGTGTACACAGAACCTCTCAAACTGCATAACCCATTACTCAATTTTTGTTCCAGAAGCTCATGGAGGATGCTGCCAAAGACTGCAACCCCCATGAACTTTGTGACAAACAATGGCAAACGAAGAGGGTGTGGCAGGGTTAGAGTTGCTGCTGGGGAAAAGTCGTTTTCAACAAGTGAGGCTGTTGCAGATGACTACTATGCAGTTCTTGGTCTGGTAATGTATCACACTTTCATCTTTCCTCTGTTTCATTATGCTAAAAATACTCTTACATGCTAATAATAGTAAAGATTTTCATTTATATATATATTATTTCATCCAGTCAAAAGTAAGATATGATTGGATGGCAGTTATTTACACTGACAGGCCTGTACTATTCATCCAATGAGAAAAATATAATTATAAATGGAAGTCCTGTGAAATGAATAATAAAATATTCTTTTTATGAGTTTTATATAACTCGAGAATTTATTTGCACTCATTTTGTGATTGATTTTCAATAGGGTAGCTTGATTTATTCATGGTGGGTCTTTTTCATTGGACTAACTTTTCGAAGTCATATCTAAAATTATTTATAATTTATTGATACACATCTAAAATGATTTCTTATTAGTTGATAAAGTAAAAAATTTAGACTCAACTGATTGGTTGTTCCATTTCACTAGCTTCCTGATGCCACTCCAGCACAGATCAAGAAGGCCTACTACAATTGCATGAAAGCTTGCCATCCAGACTTGAGTGGAAATGATCCTGAGACGACCAATTTCTGCACGTTCATCAATGAAGTTTATGGGGTGGGTTTCATTTGAATATTCGAAAGTTTAAATCTTGTGAAAAATGTTATTCAAGTTTGTTTCTGTATGTATATAGTAAACTGACTGTTGCAGTGCAGGTGCTCAGTGATCCCATCCAGCGCATGATTTATGATGAAATTCATGGGTATTCTTTGACTTCCATTAACCCTTTTCTGGATGAGTCCAGTCCAAAGGATCATGTTTTTGTGGATGAATTCAGCTGCATAGGTACTGTCTCTCATTCTAGAAACTATAAAATTTTATCTTATATGTTCATAGATGTTGCTTCTTTGTTTTTGTTATCTCAACTAGAACTATTCCAAGGCATGTTAAGTAATTGTACTTCAAATCCTTGGCAGGCTGCAAAAATTGTGCCAATGTAGCCTGTGATGTGTTTGGCATAGAGGAGGAATTTGGAAGAGCCAGAGCATACAGTCAATGCGGGAAATCTGACTTAGTTCAACAGGCTATTGATAGTTGGTATATCTATAAGCATCACTCTAATCACCCAATTTTGTGTCAGTAGTTTCCATTAACATTATTAATTTTAAACACACAGCTTCTGCTCTTCAATTAAACTTTACTTGTACAGCCTTTCTGTATTTCTTATCTATTTTTTTATGGTTTGTTTTGTAAAATTCCTGATCCAATTTATTACTAAGATTAATTACCAGAACTGGGGGGGTGTATGGCTGCACTAGAAAAGCATATTGGTTGTTAATTATCATACTGTGTTACTGATTAGATGAGTGCTAGCAAGGCACACACTATTGATTGAGAATTATCGAAAACTACAAAATGGGAAGGAGTAAAATTTGCAATTTTCAATTAATTTCATCTAATAAAAGAGTGTGTTCAAAAGAATATACAAAAGATTATGTTGCTATCATTTCTCTAATTATTTATATACCCTTTGCCTGCTACATAAAAATGTCTCAAATCTGCTAAGTGTTAACTCAAATGATGTTAATTCCAAATGCTCAACCCTCCAGGATCAGCATGGTTCCTCTGCTAATATGGTTATGTTTTTTTTATCAGTCTCTGGAGTTGAGGGTCACGATCTACCATTTTTTAAGCCTTTGACATTTAGAATGTTGAGATGTATGAGATGGGAATCAAATATCTAGAAACAAAAAGAAAAGTAAAATCACCACTTACTCCTTTCCTAGGTGTGTTAGTATATCATAGATTAATATAGGAATAAGCAAGGTTTTCAAACATGGTTCATGATCACAATTATAGCCAGAATGTCAAGGTTTTTTCCATCTTTGCGACCACAATGAAACTGAATTTATTGTTGTATCAGCCACATTTATCTGTAATTTCTCGCAATATCAAGGATTGCCACAGAACTGTAACCATGACTTAAAATTGTTGGAAAAATGCTTTCTTTCTTCAATATATTTTTAAATCTCGATTGTTGCCATGGGGCACTTGAGTTTTTCAGACCATTGGTATGACAAAAACACTGCTTGTGAACGTACTAGGCTAATGGAGATTTCAGAAGATGATTTAACAATAACTTTTGTATTTTAGCCCTGTTGACTGCATTCATTGGACATCAGCTGCACAACTATCATTGTTAGAAGATGAAATGCGCCGTGTAGAAAGAGTCAATGTAAGAGCAAATTTACAAAGTCTACTTCTTCTGGATCTTTTTCTCCTTGTAGTCTCTATTCTTAATATATTGTGGTCACTTTTTTTCTGTTAGATGGCTACTGATATCAGAAACAGTTTTAACCAAGCAGCATATGGTTATAAGTTTTCAACCGTAATATTTCTTGATTATTTATGATCAATTTTCTTAATCCACAATTTAGCTAATATGAACATTTTTTAAAATGCATGCAGTTTGTCTCTCTTAGTAATGATCACGAAGTTTCAGTCTTTTAGGTAATCAATGTGCTAAAATAAGGTGGCTCTTTTTCTACAAAATGGTAGACATTATAATCGCATCACCAAATCCAAACGACTCAGGATTAGCAAAAACTGTTCATGTTCTAGTTAAGCTTTTTGTGTACCATTAATACCTGTACTGAGCAGAGTAAATATGGACAGGTTGCCTTAATGCTTTCAGGAATGGGATCAGCATCAACTGATGTTTTTAGAATGGTAAGCATAACTGGTGTTTAAATGTTCAGAGATTTTCTTCCAAATTTTTAGCTACATTACATTGGGCTATCTTGGTTTAAAATAAGGTTGAATTGAATCATCATCTTCTTTATGCCCCACATCTTGGCTGAGACTTTCCGACTCCTGAAACAATGTTTGAAAAGTCTTGAAAACATGGATGAAGAAAGCATTTTTTTTCATAATATTTCATGGTAGCACTATCATCATTGAAAATCTTTTAATCAGTAAGTATGCTTAGGATTGTAGTTTTGTAGCATATATTGTAATGTACTATTTGTGTTCTGTTTCCTCTAACACAATTCAACCAAACTAAATGACAGGCAAGTTCAAGATGGGAAAAGAGGCAGGCAAAAGTTTTGGTAACAACTCATCCTCAATCACTTTCTTCTTTTCATAATTTAGTGGGGAATCACTCATTTGCATCCTGTTATTCGTGTGGAATTTATCATTGATTTGTCCAACTAACCTCTGGAAAGTGTAGGTTCTTATGGTATTAAAAATGAAAGCAAACTACCAATTGGTTGATATTAGTTTGGTCTCTTAAGAAATTTGATTGACATTCCTTTATTTCTTGAAAGGTAGAAAGTGTCATCATGTTTGTCCTTCTGTTTTTAAAACATGTCACTTCTTCAAAGACTAAATTTATGTCCCCAGTTGTTGAGAAACCAAACTGAACTCAACCCAATTTTTCTGACCAAAAGGGTAGTCTTGGTATTACCAAGCCCAAAGCCAACGCAGGAGATTCCTGTCCAAAAAAATTATTTCTCATTGGTCATTTGCTTTAATGGATTCACGGTAACTATTTATTCTAATCATACAAGTAAATCAGTTATTCTGAACATGATTTTCTGAAAATACTTTTGTTAAATTTGATATAAAAGGAGTATAATGTTTATATTTCAGTCCGTTTGCCCACTTAGTGACAGAAAGTTTCAAATCTAGAATGCTTATTTTTCTAAGAAAAATAGGAGGATCATGCAGTTTATATGATACAATATTTATTGAATAATGCAGAACCTTTTTCGAATATTCTTAGTCCATAGGTTTATAGGGATGTCTCAATTACTTATTTTACATTAAGAAAGGGTGTTTGTAACTAATGCGAATCTTCATTCAACAAAAGTATTTCACACCATCTGCAATGTCTCTTGGGTACAAAAAATTGTGATTCTTTCCTAGTTTCACGGCATAAAAAGCATGTTTTGTGAACGACTAAACATTGATGTGTATTTTGCAGGAACAAGCAAGATTGAGAATGATGAAGGAGAAAGGTTCTGATAAAGCAGATATGTTCTGGAACAATCTCTGGGGCAAACCAAAAGACTTAAGTTCAGGTATTGGACGTGAAATTGCAAAAGGTTTCTATAAATGTTATTGGAAAATATACAGTATCTGCCAATGGTTTCCTTTTTCAATTGTTTTGTTTCAGAACTTTATTTCAGCAATTCCTTATCAGTAAGCTTGATTATTTGATTGTGATAACTACAAAAGTTCAAAAAGGTTTTTACCCCGTGAATCAATAAGAAAATTTTGTAGATAAAACATTAAAGTAGTTATTACAAAATTAAACAGTTTTAACACTATTTGATGACAGGTAAAAGAACGTGAACATTATTAGTGGATTCCAATTAAATTGAATTTCACAGTACTATTATGTGAAGGTTATATTATTGATGTGTTGCAAATGTTAACCATTATGCAGAGGAGGAAATGAAAGAAAGAGCAAAGAGGGCTGCTGCTGCTGCTAGAAGATGGAGAGAATACTCAAGAAGGGGTGTTGATAAGCCTCCCACATTTAAACTTCCAGAGGCAGCTTCCAGCAAGGACTAGTGGCCACTATTTTCCTCATAGTTCTCCCTATAGCATCCATTCCCATGTAATTAGTTCATCCATAGCATCTCAATGAATCTCATAAGCTTATTTCTCATTTAACAATCCCTCATTGTATATGCTGCAATGCAACACTAATTAAAGTAAAATTAATACTAGTGAATGATTTATAGCAAATACAAGGATGAATAAAAGAAAGTTAAGTTCAAAGCAGTGATGCAATTCCCTTCTCTCTGCTATTTCCATTTCAATTGCTACCTTCGGCATATCTAAATCAAACTAACAAGCAGTGCAGTAAGATGTATTGCTGAAAGGAGGAACAAAACATGAGAGGTGCAGAACATTGCCCTTCAATTGAAAAGTAAGATCTTAGGAAAACACTCAAAACAGTAAATTTAATGGTAACCCATGTGATCAAAGAAATAGAAATAAAGAACAGTATGTATTTCATAACACTCTAAAGAATTAAGTGAAGGAGGAATAGTGTGTTTATTGGGCAAAAAACCACTGGGTGACAAGTGTAGACTGGGACAATCTTTGATGTGAATGCACAACAAATATAATTATGGAGATGGGAAAGTAATGTTTTGTTTTATCTAGGAGCAAGTGGTCATATCCTAGGATATTGTTTGGGTTTTAGAGGATTTATATAGATAGGGTTGATATTTTCTAAAGATTGATGATGTTGTGAGGGTTGGAAACCCTTTTACTCTTTATCCTCTCTTCTTTTTATTAAATTTTCTAATGTGAATCATTGATTATGTAATCATCATTGTTCATATATTTTATTCTCTAAATTTCAGTAGCCAAATCCAAAAAAAATTAGATAAAATTATGAATTAAGTACGATTATAATCAATTATTAGATAAAAGAATTTTCAATCACGAAACATAACCTGTTCACACATGCTTATAAAAGCAATATAAGTGATTTTAAAATGAATTTTTTTTAATTGTCGAGTGATGTTGTTTTATTCAAAATTGCAATTGTATATAATAGTTCTATCAAATAATTAAAGGTTATAAAATAGATAAATAATTGATGTAAAATTGACTTAAATGTGGCACAATAAGGACAAAATTGAGGAGGCTTAAGAAAACATCAATGGAGTTCAATGCCTTCTAAATGATGAACCAAACTCATGAACATGAGTGTCATCTCCTTACACAACAAAATACCGAATAGGAAACTAGAATAGAATGCGGAAATTGAAAGGAAAGCAAGAACAAAACATTAAACCGGATAGAAACACAATATAAAAGCAAATGAACCGATTGAAATGAAGAATTAAGTGCATAATTAAAAAAGAAACATAAGAACAACAAGAACAATCAGTAAAATTGAAGAACAAGACAATATAATTGAATAGAATTTGATTATAGGTGCGGAAATGGAAATGGAAGATGAAGCAAGAAGGACTTATGTGAATGAAACCATGGAAGGGAAGAACACGCCACTTGGATGGTGATTGATCCAAGATAAGTGCAAGATGCCGCCACTTTAGAGCTTTCCAAACTCACAAGATAAGACTAGTAGAAGGAGAACAATTCTCACAACTCACACAATTTTAGTATAGTAACTTTTCTTCAAATTCCAAATCTGAATTTACATGAGCATAGCACCTCTATTTATAATGTGAGAGGGCTGAAATTAAAATGGGAAAATTCAAATGAGATGCATTTGAATTTGGCACTAATTACATGTCACAAGGGAGGTGTGACTTGGTTTCTTTCTTTGGCACCTCCTAAAACTACACCTACACCTTCTTTTTATGTCACATGGAAGGTGTGACTTATCTTTGTAGATTAACATCCCTTATATCTATATCTACACCTTCCTTTTATGTTCTACATAAAACCTACTCTACTTTTATTTATTCTTTACTATTTGGACCCTTTATGTGAGCCCACTTATTTACAACATTTTGCTAATTATTTTAAGAAGACTAATAGGAAGAACTTCAAGTGTTTTGGCCCTTGTCCATTCCTCCTTGTGATGAAGTCTTTCTTTGCTTGTTGAGATGACCCTTCAAGTACAGCATCCTTGGTCATCTTCATGTATTTTTTGTTCTCATCAATAATAGTCTTATGAAGATCACTAGAAAAAACCCTAAGGATGATATCATCATCATAGAGTGTAGATCATGTCATTACCTTTACAATAGAAAAATAATAAATGATCTGATTTGTTGTTGTAGAAATTAATGGTAGATACCCAAATTACAAATCGTTCATATCAGGTGTAACAGGGCTATTTGAAACCATAAAGAGTTCTTTTCAAAATATATACATAGTATGTAGGAAAGAAATCTCTAAATAACATAATATAATGCATATCAACAATCTCCTTTAGCTCGCAATGCATTTTGCACATCCAACTAATGAATATGTCATGATTTTGATAAAACAATGCTAAGAATAAACCATATTTTGTTTATTTTACTATAGGATTAAAAGTTTTATCACAATCTATTCCAACCATTATGTAATCACTAATAAAACAAATCTTATATCATTCAAAATGATCGTATTTGTTTTATGTAAAAAAAAAAAAACTCATATATAATGAATAATATTAACATCAGAAGGTTGTGGTACTAAATTAAACGTCTTATTTTCAATAAAAGCATTATATTTGTCTTACATAATGGATTTTCAATTTGGGTAAGTCAAGTCCAATTTTGGGTTTATAGAAAGAAGATATGGAGTAAAATGGGTAACTGAAACAAATAAAGTCATTCATGTTTATAATTGTCAAGGCTTGTTGAGCCTCTTATTGATTGGGTAGTTAGAGGTATGTTTGGTGTGAAGAGGAATGGACTGCAGTTTTTGGAAGTAGGCCCGAGTAAAGTGATTTTCAATGTCATTCTTAAAGTCAAATATCTCTAAATTTTGCATAGAACATAACCTAGATCGATTCTTAGAGGACACATATTCAACTGTATTCAATCTTTGGTATTGTTATGTACAATAAATTAGGGATTTATGATTTAAAATCGTGAAACACAAATTAAAAATGCAAATAGTAATCAAAATACAAAATCAAGAAGATGAAAAGAGATCAATCCACATAATAATGAACCAAACAATCTTCTTATCATAGTTCTTTAAAGATTTAGATCCAAGTTTGAAAAATTAATCGATTTAATTAATCAATTAAATCAATTATATGGGTCAAATCAAAGTATCATTCAATCTAATTTGTATTTAGTTATCAAATAAAAATTTAATTTCCTAATTTGATTCTAAAATTAGAAATGCAAATTGTAATCACAAGAGCAAAACTGAAATTAAAGAAGAGTAGAACCAACCCATAACATAAAATGATCGCTGCAAAACTCAATTCAACTTGTTTAATCTTGATTCCAATAATTATCCTCGGGATTTAGTTCTCCATGGATGAAGAACACCAAAAACAAAAATTGAGAGAAAAGTAGATGAAGAGACAATTCCTAAAACTAAAAATTATGCAAATGATTATTATATATTTGATGGCAACCGTCCAACCACAAAATCTAATAGAGCAAGGACCAAAAGACTCAGAGAAGAATGAAACTCAACAAAGATTGTCTAAGGGATATTCTTACATTTCTTTAGACCTTGATCTCGTTATTAAAAGTTAGAATAGTATTCCATTTTCTTGTAAAATAATTGGACCTACAAAATTAGGTCAAGTAGTGTAGATTTTGGGCTTGTATTTGGCCTTGAGTAGATCAGGGTTAGAGTTAGGGTTTCTAAGCCTACATAGGGTTTAATTGGACTCAATTTTGGTCTATCTTAAACCTCAGGCCGATAATGAAAACCTAGAAGGTGCGCATGAGTCACATTGCCTTCACATGGCAGATGTGACTTGAAAATGGCGCCACTTTTGAATTTAAATTCTCCCACCATTTCTTTTATAATTTGTTTGGACCATATACCTATAAATAGGGGTTCTTGGCTCATGAAAATGCATATCAAATATTATGAGTTATGCTACAAAATTTTCTAGTCAAACTCTCTTTGTCTCCTCTCTCTAGGGTATACACCTTGTTTGATATCTCTCTCATTTTCTTCAAGTGATTAGGCCTAACCTATCACTCTCCATACACCTCATGACACTTCAAGGATCCAAGAGCTCTTTGAAGTTCCTCCTTGACAATCATTCTTCATTGCTTCTGCCAATCAATTCAACTATTGAAGAACCAAGTCAATCCATAGACGTTTCCAAAAATAATATCTATAAAATAATTTATGGCCAAAAAATGGCCAAAGGTCGTATGAGCTGAAAATACAAGATTAAACAAAATATGTATATTAAACACAATTTATTAGTATTAAAAGAAAATTAGTTAAAAACTGAAAATAAAATATATGAAAAGTACATCCATTGTGCAATAAAACTATAAATATGTGTATAAAATATGTGTCATCATGGAGACATAGTGAAGTGGACTGCTACACAATTTGTAAAGGTTAGTTGTGACTAGTAGCTAGTCCACTATTTAGAGAGGTAGTATGTGAAATTGTGGTCGCTTAGGTGCAAACTATAGAAGGAGAATTTGGTTGTGTTGATGGCTACATAGATTTATTTTTCTAATGATGCAAGAAAAAAATTAATCCACCATTCAAAAAATCATATGTAGTAGAATAATGCATAAACAACTTAAAAAACAAAAATTGGGACTTATAAAAATGACATGTCTTGGAATAATTATTTTGAAGCTTGAAAAATCGTAACCTTTATATCTTTTGATGATTATATGGATAGCCTAGTAGGATGAGGTTGTAATTTATTTATTATAATGAAAGGGAAAAAAGGGTAAAGTAAACAACCAAAAATCCATAAATGTGTGTAAGGGGGGTCTTGATGATATAAAATTTGTGTTGAACATTTGTGCTTAAGGGATTAGTTTAGGAGAATGTTTAAAGGATAGGTTGTCATTACTAGAGCATGATGCTAAAAAGATGGAGGTATGGAATAATGGGTTAGTGTTGAACATTGGCTTTGAAGTCTCCAAATCTATGTGGATTGCTTGAAGACTTTGATGATGGGTTTCTGGGTGTGTTTTGGGTAGTTTGAATTTGTAATCCACTCATAGAATTGATCCAAGGTTGTTTGATTTGAATCCCTTTGAAAAAGATGTGTTTTCAAAGAGAAGTGGAAAAACAACCAGTTGTTTTATCGTTTCAATCGGTTATTTTACACTTAGAGTTTTTTTGAAATGATTTGAAACTGTTTGACTTTGGTTGACTTTGCTGTCAAATCAATTCAATCGGTTATTTCAACAAATCAACCGATTGATTTTTGAAAATCCTTAACAGAATTTGTTAAATTTGTTTTGATTGATTCTAAACTGATTTGGGTCTTGTATTAAATGTTTTTAACAACTAATTGGAGCCTATATAATTTGTTTTACGCTCCTAGTTGTTAGGCACTTAAGAGATTAACAAGATTGCTTTCAAATCAAGGTTTTCCAAGATTGCTTAATTAGTGTTGCACAAAGTCATAGGGTGTTCTGATCTATGGTGTGTTGTGTGCCAAAGGACGTGTATGTTCTTGAAGGGTTCAAGATCACCTCTTCGTGTGTGATTTGTAATCAAGGTATTTGATTGCTTAGTGGAATACTTAGAGTTTTTCTGGGGACTGAATGTAGCTCTTGGATAAGAGTGAACTAGTATAAATTGGTTGTGTGATCTTTCTACCCTTAACTCCTTTAAATCTGTGTTTTGCTTTGTTTTTATAAACAGTTGATAAAAACAACCGGTTGATTCGCATAAACAACCGGTTGATTCGCATAAACAATCGGTTGATTTCTAGAAACACACTAAATCAAATCTCTTTAATTTCTTATCTGATTTCTTGTTCCTTGATTCTTAATTGGCTTTCACTCCACCTTCAATGTTCTTGTCGGTGACTTGGCTGTCGGTTGACTCTGGCGACTGGTTCAAGCTTCGCCTGTCTCCTCTGGAATCTGCACTTCTCTTGGTTGTTGAATGCTTTTACCTGTAGAGACAGAGGGCGCCCTTACGGCCGTTTGCACTCCGACACTCAAGTTAGTAAGGGCTCACAAAAGCAACAATAATTCTCAGTGTAGTGTGTAAAAACAACGTACCTTCACCTAAGGTTTCAACCCTTTTTTATAACTGCACATGCAACAATTGCACTTGAGATAAGCAAATATTAACTGAAAATAAGCACATTATCTTATATCTCTAACAGAAAACCACTTGCCACGTGCACCAATGACCTTTAGGTGCTAAACTGCAAGCCACATTCTGTTATAGATACACCTCCCTATCTTTTTAGAGTTAACAACATCTATCAACGTGCAACAAACAGATAAAATATCTCTTTATATTTTATCTTATATCTTTATAAAATGTCTCTTTATATTTTATCTTATATCTTCATAAAATATCTCTTTATATTTTATCTTTAAGCACATACAACTTGAATTTAAATCATAGCACATCATTAGAAAATTAGGCTCATTAACCAAATAGGCCCAACACCGCTACCTTGACTCCAGGTCCATGGTCGAGCTGACTTTTACCCTACCCGAGAACCGAGTAGTAGTTGGTCCAAGACCGAGGACTAAGCTCTTGTCCAGTACATTTGCGAAAAACGTTTAAAAAACAATTCACCCCCCTCTTGTTTAAGGCCTACAATTCTAACAGTTAGGAGGGTGCGAATTAAATTCTTGATAGTTCACATTTTTCGTTCAACTTTTCTATTTTTTTAGAGAAATATGGGGCATGAAAAATGAAAAACAAAAAATAAGACCATCTTCTAAAAATACTGTAAAAGTCCTTCTTATTGTCACATTCAAAAAAATTAATATTCTTATCAAAGTGTGTCTTAATAAAATCACTAAAAGAGAATGTAGAGTATACTTGTAATTTTTTGCTACCAAGAAAGGTCCACAGGAAATTAGAATAATCATCCAAAAGAAAAATATAATATTTATGCTTTGATGTGCTTAAAGGGGATGTCCTTAAATTACTATGCACAATGTTAAAAGGCGTCAAAGTATTAGATGGCACATGAAAGGGCTGGCATGTTTTCCAAACAAAAAATACTTACAAACAATACAGGTTGATAAATGTGTACAATAAATACAATTATTTTTGCTAAGGAAGCATAAGATATATACTTCTAGCCCAATCTACTATGTCATAAAGTAGGTGTAAAAACAACAAAAGTGAATGGATAGGTGATAAGTGTCATATTTCATATTAAACTACAAGCACTTATGGATATTTATTGATAAAAGTAACTATAATTTAACCCCAAATTTATGAATTTAAACTTTTTTACATATGTTTTGATTATAATATAAATAAGAACGAATTATTCTCAAATTTGTGTTAATTTCAAGATTCTAGGAAAAAATGGAGATGAAAGGGCAAAAGAAGAATATACAAGATAAAAAGAGAAAGTTGGAATGCTCTAACACTCGCCCAAACTCACCTAAGCCAAAAGCCTCCCAGAGGATTGCCCAAACAAGCCTAATCTTGGCCAGGCAAATCACTTCAGAGACGTTGGGCTTGTTTTCGTCCAACTTGCCCAAACGAGCTCAATCACGCCTAAGCGAGAAGTCACTTAGTCCAAGCCCAACTAGGTTAAATATGAGGCGTAAGACACAACCCTAGACATTCATTGGGAGAATAGGAGGTGACAGAAAATCCTAGAGGAGGCAGCCGTCAAGGAGAAACATCCTGAATCTTTTTTTCTTGCTTTCCATACTTGTAGTGGCCAACACGAGTGTCTAATTCTACCCTTTGGAATGGAGAGTAATTTGTTCAAACTCTTACGTATTGAGGTGATATTTAAATATAATATTTTGTTCTTGATTGATGATTGGTATTGTCATTTTATTTATAATGCTTATTTTACCATGATTTTGATCCTTAGATTTAACTGAAAAGTACTTCTAAGTTTCTGATCTAAATGATAATGCTTAACATATTTGAATGCTAGGAATAGATTTAAAATTTCAATTGTTATCAACATCTAATCGTAATGATAAAGAGTTTTTATAAATATGTGAGGAATCGATATTTAGGAGACTCTCTTAATAATTTTATATGCGAGAAATAAATATAAATGAATTTTATATGGGCATCAATATCAATCAAAGGATAGAATATTACTATGTTTTTCAAAATACAAAAGAGTAAGAAGGATGAACCACAATCCCAATTTTCTCAGTTGAATGAACAACTCTTTACTTTGCTTTTATTTAATTTCCATGCAAACTATTGTCAATATTAAGTCAAATCAAATTATTGTACATATTCTTATGCTTAGTGAATGTTACTATTAGGATTTTAAATAATTGTTCCTTATGGGTTTGATATCTGTCCTTAGGGACAAATTATTACTTCTGACTTGATACACTTATCATAAAAGAGTCATCAATTGGTGGTATAATGGCAGATGGTTGGTGATAGGATAAAAACTTTGATGTTATCACATCTCATTATTTACATCATTTTCTAAAGGTCTTTCACAAAAAAATCCAAAGGATCAAATTAATTAGAAACATTATTGTCATATGTGAAATGATGCATAGAAATAAAAGTTTTGATAAGTTTCAAGCATGTAGGACATTTTTTTAATTTAAGGGTGGATATGGTGGCAAAATGGATGATTATCCATAACCCTCAATTAGAATTTTAGTCCATTGCCAACAATAATATTACGATTTAAATTTCTTATATTAAAATAAGACGAGAGATTACCTTAAGATGTCATCATATGAGATGTTTTCTTGGTATTCATGTACCAATTTCAATAAGGAAGATTGTGTATGCATAATTGCCTTAATATTCATAGGTGCATAAGGAGGTGCTTTGGTAGCATAGCCTTGTGGTTGGTCCAAAACTCCTCATTGTTTTATTGAGTCATTTAGACGAGCTCATTGAGAATATGACTACCGGAAGGGGGCATTGTCCAAGGTTGTGGCATTCACCCCTAATCGGGTTACACATGTTATTTCTAGTGTTACATCGACCACCACTGTAATTGTCTTTCTCGCTACTATTACAATTTTTATTGTTATTATTGTGTTGTAGTTACGACTATCATTTTTCTCACCTCAATTGTATGGGAAATTTTTAGAGTAAGAGGTCTCATCCTTTAATGTAGTTGCAATCATTTTTGTATTTGAACATGTGATTGTCATGTTAATCAAACTTTTTTCTACCGTAAGCATGGAATGATTATAAAAAGAATAGAGAGGGTTGTTTTTTCGAATTAATGTACCTAGTCATTTATATGTTTTGAGTTCAAACAACATTTGAAGAACAAACAACTAATTTGAAACAAGTTTACCAACACTTTGAGTCACTAATAGTATGTTAATGCATTTGGAATCTTCCATTCAAGTGGTGGAGAATTCTTGTTCAAGTGTAATTGCATGTGAGTTTAGGTTATCTTGAAAATATCTCATAATTTGTAACATCCCTAATTACCTTATCAAATTTCTATATTATGACATTTAAAATACAAAGAAAGTTTACATGAGCATACTATTATATCACAAAATCTTATCCCTTCATATAAGGATTTCCAAATACTTATATCATAAAAAAAAAAGTACTAATAGGAAAATTCCATCATCTTCACTCTAATGTCTCAAAACCTGCAACATCCTCTTCTCACGTGCAACACACAATCATCACAGATTTTTTTAAAGAGAACAACACTAAAACAAAGCAGGGTAAGCTAGTGATTATTTTAAACCCTTAATAAAAGTTTAGATTTTGAAAAGTCAAATCACAATCACATGAATCTTCACACTTCATTCATTCCAAATATACTAAACAATCAAATGTTTGTAAATATTTCATGTTTCACATCACTCATGTCAGAAATCTATTGACAATATCACTCACGTAAAAATATCACTAACATCCACCCACATACACTTGACTCTACTTCTTGAAGACTCGTGCACTAAGTTAGATTCAAAGGTTTGCACCTGTCATACTACCTTGCTGTGAAATCCACACAGCTATGCGCATAAGAAGACCAAGATCAAATCACCTCATATGACATGATTAATTCATATGAGCTGCTAGACCATATTATTTTTCAAACTGTAGACAAAGTCATATGAACCTCTTTCGACTCACCACTTGAATATCTTTATCTATATGATTTCAATATATCAATAGAGTATATCCTTCTAGACAAATCCCTAACCAGTACACATCCTAACTATTCTCAACACGGTATTTCTTTTCCTGAAAATACTATGTCTCGATCACATTTCGCATTATTCATATTTCATCTAATTCATCAACATATCATTTCATCATACAAAAATATATACTTTTAACACAGTTAGAAAATATCAACATTAGTCACATAACATTAAATTTCACAAATCAATTGAATAAATTGGTTTAAACACTTAAGTTGCATAATTTTAATCAAAATATAGATCTTTAAAAGTTGTAATTATTTATAATTTACAAATTGATAATTTTTCAAAAGATTTTATTGAATTTTATAACTTATAGAAGAAAAATAAAAGGTGTTTAAGGAAAAATGACAAATGTTGTCAAAATGGCTTCAGCCCAGAAAGATTGGCTGAGCAAATTTGAAGCAAAAAAGCACCAAAAAGTTGTATCTCAAATACATTGAGCGAGTGGAATTTGGCTGAACGAATTTGAGGTTGGGAGCATCACAAAATTGCAGCTCAAATCCGCTAAGCGAGAGGAAAATTCGCTGAGCGGATTTGAGGCTAAGATATCCCCTAACTCTTCATGTAGAACATGTTAAGTTGATCAATTTTCCCAACTGATCTCGTTAAGATTGATGACAACGTCGCAATGAAAGTCTCTTCATTTTTCTGGAATGTTAGAGGATTGGGAAACCACAAAACTGTGGAGATGTTGATTAGTTTACTCAAACTACACAAACCTCTTCTGGTTTTTCTTGCTG
>Ga0123341_1001947_pt1 | contig 16356 bp, 7 predicted proteins | sample Turbeapinknodule_FD_89959 | JGI IMG/M metagenome (GOLD analysis project Ga0123341, IMG submission 89959) | Root nodule microbial communities of legume samples collected from Mexico - Turtle bean Mexico pink nodule | ecosystem: Host-associated > Plants > Roots > Nodule | place: Mexico: Nepantla...
AACAGTATACTTTTAATTTATTATATAATGGTACTATTATACACATTTAATATAATTAGAACAATTTGTTATAAAAGTAAAATTGGTTTTTAATCGCATACTATTTTAACAATTATAATAGATGTCACTCAACTGTTTTTTACATTTAGTAGCTTAACATATAGTGATTATTATAATTCCATGCAATACTTTTTCCTAATGAATCATAACAATTCATGGAATCTATGTTATGCTATAAATTATTATTATAATAATAAACAGTTTGTGCAATGTCAAAATATACATGTTGTTATTTTTTTAATATAAATTGAAGTTCACATTATGATTTATGATTTAAGTTGAAACTATAATTATAGGTTTATTATATTATTCCATTATTTTTAAATATTGTCAAAAATTTTAGTGTAAACAACATTTTTTGTTTTCATCAAGAATACAAATTTTCAATCATGTTTTGGTTCTAACTCTATAAATAGCTACATAGAATTGTCCATGTGTGAAAACTAGACGTGGAAGATATAAACTAACTTCAGTCAATGATTGACCTTGGCTTTTATTGATTGTCGTTGCAAAACATAGAGCTACTGGAAATTGTCTTCTCTAGAATTTGAATGGCATACCTGAATTTGAAGGGATCAAATTCATTCTTGAAATGAAGATTTTTATCACCAATATTTGTTCCTGTTAGAACTGCTACACAAATAACATTTTTCTTCAAATTAAGAACTTGCAACCTTGTTTCATTACAAAGACCATTGACTTGATTAATATTTCTGAAAAGCATAATAGGCACGCCAATTTTCAAATGAAACCGATAATTGGTATCCTTGAACATTTTATCTCATTTAAGAACACGGACGTGAACCATTCACCTTCAATTTCCTATTCTTCCTCTGATTGGCAAGGTTTACCCAAACTAACATAAGTTATTTATTTACCATTTAACAGAGATAAAATAAAATCATTCACTTGCTCTATTGATTCAGTTGTTAGACAAAGTATTGCTCAATCCTCAAAGTACCCAGAACACGTCATGTCATGTCAACAAATTAGGATAAACAAAATTCACCAATGACAACAAAGGTGTTTCTGTGGGCTCAATCAATGGATCAGGTGGGATTTTCACTACACACTCACCATTTTCATTCAAACCAATTTGGCCATCTCCAATTTTGAGAATCCAATCAGCAAATTCTTTGATACTGTTTGCGCTTACATTAGATTTTGCATTGTTTAATCTCATGTGTTTGAGAAAGTTTTAAGACTCGACAACTTAGCCACAAATGAGAAGAGTTGATTTTTGACTTCACAACATCATATCTTGATCATTTTTTTACAACTGGCAATATTTGCCTGAAATCACCTCCCAAAACCACAACCTTCCCACCAAAAACTTGTTGACTATTTCCTTCATTAATCGTTCTCATAACATCTCTCAAAGTTTTGTCAAAGGCCTCAAAACACATTCGACTCATCATCGGTGTTTCATCCCAAATAATCCATCTCGTTTCAATCAAAAGTCTAGCATGATGACTTCCTTAAGGTATATTGCAAGTTGATTCTTCATTTATTAGAATAGGAATGCAAAATCTAGAATGTGTTGTCTTCCCTCCAGGCAGTAGTAAAGAAGCAATTCTGCTTGATGCTTCATTCAAAACAATCTTTCCTTTAGATCTAACTGCAGCAGATAATGTTCTCCGCATGAGAGTTTTGCCAGTTCCACCATAACCATATAGAAAGAAAAAACCACTATTTCCAGACTCAACTGATGAAACGTTCTCTTCATAAACATTTAATTGCTCAGCTGTGAGACATTTCAACAATGGCATATGCTCTTTTGCCATTTCATCTTTGTTGTAGTTAAGTTCATCCATAATAAACCTATTTTGAAACAAAGATGAATGAGAAGGATCAAGTTGAGGGAAACAAACAAATTCTTGTAATGACCGCCCATTTGCCATTAATAACACTTGTATTTTTAATAGGCAGAGATCATGTAGTTGTTTCTCCTCGAGTTGAAGACCTAACATTATTCAAAAGCACGCGCCATTTCTAAATCTCTAATGGTGTTTTGGGGAAAAAAAATACTTTCAAATACAACATCTTTAAAGTTGCTGAAATGGTGAAAAGGAGTAAAGGAAAAGGAGAGAAGGGAGGGCAGAAGGTTGAGATGAAGGGTTGCGATTAGGGTTTGAGAGAAAAGAGAGTAATCAGGTTTTAAAGACAAAGAGAATGGGGAAAGTGGAAAAAAACGCTAGAAATTAGAAATTCAAATTCAAATTCAAAAACCATTACCTTAAGGGTGCTCTGTCATTGTTCTGCGACATCTGTTGGATCGACATTGCACAGCCATTCACGGAAAAGGAAAAGCCATGTTCAAAAACCCTAATTCAGGAATCCTAATTTAGTTGCTTCAGAGAGAGAGAATTGCGAAAACAAAATGAAAAAGATTGGGGAAAGAGAGAGAATGGGGAAAAAGCGAGTTTTAAAACATTGGGCCGGTTTTGCACTAGCTGAAGCAAGGGCCCGTTTTGTTAAAAAAAATCAAAAAATCTCACATTGCGACACATGTCAAACTTTCTTCTTTCAGTAAATATTAATATTGTTTTTTTTTTCAAAAAAACGTGAGAGTGCCACGTGTAGAAAGTTTCCTGGTTGTGCTCCCTCAAATAAGTGTAGATTTCAAAAGCACGCGCCATTTCTAAATGTCTAATGGTGTTTTTGGGCAAAAATGCTTTCAAATACGACATCTCTAAAGTTGTCGAAATTGTGAAAAGGAGTAAAGGAAGAGGAGAGAATGGAGGGCGGAAGGTTGAGATGAAGGGTTGCAATTAGGATTTGAGAGGAAAGAGAGTAATCGGGTTTCTAAGACAGAGAATGGGGAAAGCGGAAAAAAACGCTAGAAATCGAAAATTTAAATTCAAAAACCATTACCTGAAGGGTGCTTTGTCATTGTTCTGCAACATCTATTGGAATCAACATTGCACAACCATTCATGGAAAAGGAAAAGCCATGTTCAAAAACCATAATTCAGGAATCCTAATTTAGTTGCTTTAGAGAGAGAATGAGAAAAAAGTAAGTTTTAAAACATTGGGCCGATTTTGCACCAGCTGAAGCAAGGGCCCATTTTGTTAAAAAGAAATAAAAAAATCTCACATTGCGACACATGTCAAACTTTCTTCTTTCAGTAAATAATAATATTGTTTTGTTTTTAAAAAAACGTGAGAACGCCACGTTTAGGAAGTTTCCTGGTTGTGCTCCCTCAAATGTTAAAAGTATAGATTTCAAAAGCACGCGCCATTTCTAAATGTCTAATGGTGTTTTTGGGAAAAAATGCTTTCAAATACGACATCTCTAAAGTTGTCGAAATGGTGAAAAGGAGTAAAGGAAGAGGAGAGAAGGGAGGGTGGAAGGTTGAGATGAAGGGTTGCGATTAGGGTTTGAGAGGAAAGAGAGTAATCAGGTTTTAGAGACAAAGAATGGGGAAAGCGAAAAAAAAAGTTAGAAATCGGAAATTCAAATTAAAAAACCATTCCCTGAAGGGTGCTTTGTCATTGTTCTGCAACATTTGTTGGAATCGACATTGCACAACCATTCACAGAAAAGGAAAAGCCATGTTCAAAAATCCTAATTCAGGAATCCTAATTTAGTTGCTTAAGGGAGAGAGAACTGCGAAAACAAAAATGAAAGAGATTGGGGAAAGAGAGAGAATGGGAAAAAAGTGAGTTTTAAAACATTGGGTCGGTTTTGCACCAGCTGAAGCAAGGGTCTATTTTGTTAAAAAAAATCAAAAAATCTCACGTTGCGACATGTGTCAAACTTTCTTCTTTCAGTAAATAATAATATTGTTTTTTTTTCAAAAAAAATGAAAACGCCACGTGTAGAAAGTTTCCTGGTTGTGCTCCCTCAAATGTTATAAGTATAGATTTCAAAAGCACACGTCATTTTTAAATGTGTAATGCTGTTTTTGGGCAAAAATGCTTTCAAATACGACATCTCTAAAGTTGCCGAAATGATGAAAAAGAGTAAAGGAAGAGGAGAAAAGGGAGGGCGGAAGTTTGAGATGAAGGATTGCGATTAGAGTTTGAGAGAAAAGAGAGTAATCAAGTTTCAGAGACAGAGAGAATGGGAAAGCGGAAAAAAAAACGCTAGAAATCGGAAATTCAAATTCAAAAACCATTACCTGAAAGGTGTTCTGTCATTATTCTGCAACATTTGTTGGAATCGACATTGCACAACCATTCACGGAAAAAAAAAAAGCCATGTTCAAAAATCGTAATTCAGGAACCCTAATTTAGTTGCTTTAGAGAGAGATGCGAAAATAAAATGAAAAAGATTTGAGAAAGAGAAAATTATACTTGAATTAAAAAATTCAGAAAAGAAAAAGACTTTAAATCAAAAGGGCAAAGTAGAGATTTTCATATTTATTGAAGTGCAAAAGAAAAGTATGAGAGTGAAAAAAAAAATCCCATACATTTCGACAAGGATGTTAATATTAGTTCAAAAGTTTGGCAAATGCTCTCTGGAACATATCAATTCCAACATGCACCCAATCTGGAATTGAAAATGACAAAATTATCTTTCAATAATGACAAAAATAACTTTAAAAAAAATAAAAGTGTAAATAAAAATTACTTCTGAATCTTTTTATCCGAAAACATTTCAGATTTAGATATCTAAAACACAATTTTGAATTTCGGAAATATTTATCCAGAATACTTTTTTAATTTTATGTTCCAGATTTTTTATCCAAATGTATTTTTTCATTTATCCCCTAGTTTTGTCCTACCAAGTTGGGACGTTCACTTTTTGCACCCTCGTGATTTCTTCTAGAGGTGTTGCAAATGTTTAAAAAGCGTATGGTTGATTGCGGAGTTTGTAAACATGTTTTGAATTACATTTCTAGATTATGAAATCTACCATGATTTTCAAATTTTTATAGATAAATTCAAAAAAAATTCTACAAATTAATTTCTAGACAATTATTCAAAAATACATTATCAATATCTTGAGCATATATAAATCGATAACCAGTTGATAAAAATCAAACTTGATAAAGGCTTCCAAAGCCATCCCAACATGTTATCTTTCTTTTCTATTATTGGTATTGCTGGTACAACAATTTTTTAAATGTCACGGTGTGATTGTTTTGTTGAGTTAGGCTAAATTAAGAGGGGAAAATTATTGTACCTTCACAAAGGACTAAACAAAGATACAAATCATTACATGTGTGTGGTGTTGATTATGTGTGCGACTCTTGCACCACTCTAGGTGGATACGCTCACATTCCTTTGCAGCAATTTCTTTTGTACTTTTATAGTTTTTTTTATTTTTCATTTTGCACTCAATGTTTGGTCATATTCATACGTGATTGTTTTATTTGAAAACTTTATTACAAACACAACTTTAATCTAAATAAATGTGTATATTAGAATAATTATTGTGAAAACTTATAATTTAGAAAAAAATGAACCGACATCCACCTACTTCCCCTACCACAACTCAAGAATTATGCAGGACAGATTCAGATTATATCCAGAGTCAGCATCATAGCATGTGCAATCCAATCAAACTTGCAAAATAGTTAAGCAGAGCATGTTATTTCTAGAGTTAAATCAATTACACACACATACATAGTATTCAAATTTTGTTTGTCTCTTCTAACGAAATATTAAGGAAGAAAACATGCTATGAATTTAGTTTGAAGAATCATTTTTAGGTAGTCAACAAAACCAAACTAACTAACATGAACTAACTTAGGATGCATGGTTTTTGATTGGGCAATGGTTTTTTTTTTTTTTTCAGAAAATGAAAACATAAGAATCTGAATGTCACGTTATGTTACAAAGATAGTCCTTTTCTGCGGCTTCACGCCTCTGTTGTGTCTATGTGCCAACTTATTCCTTTGTGTTGTCAATTGTTTGATTTGTTGCTGCTGCTGTGTTCTGACCACTTCTGTTCCCTCTATTTATCATCTCATTTGTTTCTTTGTTGCTCACCATCTAAGGAGGATGAATTTGCTTGTTTGGATATTCCTATTTGAATGATGTATGTGTAATTAATTGCTTTTATTTCGTTTTCCTGTTTCATTTCACATGTTACAAAATGAATCAGATCCACTGGTAGTGATTGTATCTCTGTAAACTACTCACTAGTGCGTGCGTGTGTTGTGCTCATCATTATGCTGCAATAATAAAAAGTTAAAAACAAACGTTTGTCTAAAACATACAGTTTCAAATGTATTGGGTTTGACATTAAAATGCTCACGAGACAACATTGTTTAGAGTTTATTTTTACATGCTTTCAATAAAGAATTGTTCTAACTGTTATTCATTATTCAGAAATGTATATTAGAAGTGAAGTCGATGTTTTCATTGTTTGAGCTAAAAGAGAAACATTATCTGAAATGAAGTTCAAGTCAAGTAATGTAAAATTATATTATGTTATTAACTAGAATCTTGACCGTTCAATGCACGGGATTTTTTTTTTAAATTTCACATTTAAATGATAATATTATAATAATTATGGATAATTATATATATTACATTAAATTTGTTTTTCTCACATATAATATATTAAATTATAATATTAGTTATATAATAATTTGTAGGTTAAAATTAAATGAATTAAGAATGATATAAATTAAAAATAGATATACTCGGTAAATTAAAAACACAACATAGAAAAAAATTTAACAATAATTAATAATTTAAAACACTTATAATTATTATTACAAAATGGAGTTTAAGTTTAACTTAATCCCATAAAACTGACTCATGAGGTAAAGTTTGCACCCACTTATATACAATAAATTGTCCTCATATCTAGTCGATGTGGGAAAAATTACATCAATTATTACTAAATAATTTAAGAAAAGATAAAATTGACCAAAAACAAAAGTATTATGACAAAAATTATTGATCAATTCAGGATGGTTGTAGAGTCTCTCCTTTGAATATCATATTTTCATCAAGGCATGTAATGTCACAAAAAGAATTAAATAAGATTTATTAAATACAAAAATAATAAAATACAAGAACTAAATATACCTTTTAGTTGAATATTGTTGATAACAAAATGAGTTTTCTGAATGAAATTTTACTTTGATGTGACAATGTTTAATTTATTTGATAGCTGCAAATATAAATGATATGGTATCTGTCAGATACAATATGCATATGAGGTAGTAATGAAGAATGAAAATTAAAAATCATATATTGATGTAGCTGCCTTATTATGCATGTTAACCACATTTTTTTTATCGGCAATAAAAAATAAATAAATGTGAACCACTTCAAGGATGATTCAACCCTTATACAAACATAAAATATTTAAGATACTCCATCTCAACACTCACACCGCCAGACGCCTAGAATTACTAAACCATCCTAACTCAGCCCATACAATCTGAGCTAAAAAATAATTCAAAAAACCATTGTCATACAGACCAAAGGTTCGAGACACCACTCGAAAAAGAAGAACAAACCAGAGAGAGACTTGGATGTAATCCAAGACATAGAAAGTGGTAAACACATTGTTCTAAATACATCAAGTCAGAACTTAAAATTTATAATCGTACATGTATGCATGATTTTGGAAAACATTGTTTGCTTACTTGCTATTATTAAATAAACACTTTCGACATAATACTTATCACATAACGCAACATATGATGGATATCTTTGCAAAAATTACTTGAAAATAGGGTTCAAAATGGGAAAAAGGTAGACCATAAATACTAAAAATAATTCAATAAGCCAAAGATTGAAAACAAAGATTAAGCATAAAAAGGAAAGGTCTTTGACAAAAAAATATTGAAATACGGTTAAAAATAGATTAAAAGTGAAAACCCTAGGGAGTAAAAAAAAAAAACAAAATGACTTCATTCACAATTAAACCCTCAAAACAATGTAAAAAGCAATACGTAAAATAAAAACAAAAGATGTTACCTCGGTGCTTCAACATCCAGGGGTTCAGTTTCACAAACATGGAAATGAAGAAAAACCTATGGAAGTAGCGGTGGCCACGAAAGAATATAAAAATCTAAAATGAGATAATGATTGACGATTAAAAAAAAGAAAAACCTACAATGAAAAAACCAATGCGTAGAAAAGAACGAAAATATCTTACCTCAGTGTGAACATTGAGGGGATTCAGTTTCACAAAGATGAAAATGAAGAAAAACCCATGGAAACCGGTGGTGATGATAGAAACGCAAAAGACAAAATGAAAGAACAAAACGAGAGAGATAAAGCCAAAAAGAAGAAGTTTTAGAAGAAATGAAAGAGAGAGAAAACTAAAAAATAAAAATAAAAATAGAGAGAAACCATGAAAGGAATTCAAAATGAAAAATAGAACACGTGTAGACATTATAGAGTTTCACTTGTCACGCGCATAATACATTTCAGATTTCTATTTTTGTAAAAATTGCATTGTTTTAATTTTAATTTATTTTGAATTTTTTTCTGGTACAGCCATTTATCAAAAGTTTTCGGGTGAATCCCCTCCATTTGTATTTTGTATTATAGATAGATAAGATTCTGCAAGAAGCAAAGTTATGTGAAATGGAACAAAAATATTGGTAATGTGTTAGTTAAGGAAGCATATTGAACACCATTTATAGTTCTGTGTGATGGATATTTTCCTTCCTACTAGACTATTGGAGAATTTCAGCTGCAATATTACAACTGTGATTTGATGAATACAAAACAAATCCAGTGTTCTGGCAGGGGGAATTTTAGATGATGGGGGTAAATTTATTGGTCCCCTGGGTCTGGTCTGGTAAAGTTTAGTTTAGTTTGCAGAAGAAATAAAAGTTTACTATATTCCATGCAAGAGACACCATCACTCACTCCAACAACAAAACAAGCCCTGCCAGATTCAGGATCAAAGCAGGCAAAGCAGCGCAGGATCACTCAACAGTCCATTACTTAAATAGCCCACTTTTTGTCCTCTTCGTTTTCATTTCTTGTTTCTACCAGAGTTTAGGAGAGATAGATCCAAGAGCCTTCACTTCTCGATTTCATTCCACTCATATTGCGTCATTTCAAATTATACCACCCGAATGTTTGGTCACAAGATCATTAGTTCATGTTATGTGAAATAATTAACTTCACTTTAGTAATAGTTGTAAGAAAAAATTATTTGACAAAAGCAACAAGTGTGCAGACACAGGTTCGAGTTTCACTGTTTTTCTCTTGTTATTAAAATACAGGGGCACAACATGCATGGATAGCTATCGCTCTCAAATACCAAACATGTTCACATTACGTGTCCAAATTTATTGCTTTGTCGAGTTGTTTGCATCTTGGTATTGTTCAAAAGAAGCAAAAAGGACACACCCTTGTATTATTGTTATTCTGCTTTTCTAAACTTCGTTTATAGAGTGACAAAGAAAGAACATGAACCATGGAAACACCCAACTCTTTCTTTCTTGCGCTTTTCTCTTCTTTTTATGCCTTATTCACTGCAAAAGAGAAAACACCCATTTTAATGCATACAGCAGACAGAGAGAGAGAGACTGAGACAGAGGGGGTCCTCTGTGGGAACTTTTCTTTCTTGCACATCAGGCAAACCTTCTCCTTTCGATCTCGCCAACCAAAAATGTATGTTCACTCAATTCCATTCCTTTATCCATCTTTGACTGTCTGTACAGTTATTTAACCCCCACCCCGGTCAAATATGAATCCTCCATACCCATTTTTCTATTCCCTATACCTCTTTCTCTCCTCAACCACAACAAAAGTCATCAAAAAAGAATATCTCTCATCACATGCCCTATGATGCATTTTACATGTACAACCAACTATTGTCACAATCTCTCCCCTCAATAAATAAATAAATAAAACAAAATAAAGCATCCCCCTGCCATGTCTATCATCTACCAGCACCCCCCACTAGTGTTCACTTTTCATTCCATTTGCAATGGCTATGAGAAAAATTTAGCCATCAACTACCAAGGCCTCCCCTTTGAGACTTGTATTTAATTTTAGCACCAACATGTTCAAACTTTAAATCGCCAACATTTGCAGCATTCACTGACATGTCCTGATCCTGATGCTAAGGTGTCACCACGCTAAAGTTGGTCCCGTTTCAGTTCCAATTGTCTCTCTCCAAGTATATCTATCATTTGTCCTCCACAAAGATTCTGTGTATGAAATCTCTAAACCTTTTGGAGTATAGCTTGGGATCAACGGCTGAGATGGAGGAGGAATCCACTTGCAGCGACTTGTATGCATGCTCTAGCTTTTTGCTTATATCATAATCTTGAAGAATGTCAATTATGCCAAAGTAGAGGATTACATCAGAGACCTCATCACCACTCTCTGAAGGGGTAGAATTGCTACTTCCAGTACAAGTGTGCTGATCCAATCCAGCTTTACACACTCTCTCAGGTCTGGCAGGCATGTTTGTTCCCAGTCGAATTAGAGGTCCCCTGGAATACCAAGAATCACCACAATTCATAGAAAAATTAGAATTAGAATTCAAATCAAATATTTGCATAATTGGGATATGAACAATAAATTTGTACATTAATTTGGTTAATAAGAAATTTAATAGTTCAGTTTATTTGATAAATCTTAAAAGTGGAAACCCAACTGGTAATTATAGTTTAGAAACAAAAAAAACGTGTATATATTAACAAAACAAGACCAGATTTTTATGTTACCGGCACGCTATCCCAAGCTTCAAAAGTACTAACAACAGCCACTGCTTTATCAATATCACAATCGCGAGTCAACTAACAACTAGCTTTGCAAACAAGGTTTTGCCCTTCTCAGAAAAATCAAACGACCCCACCAGCATTTGTTGTCAATAAAACTACCTCCAATTTTGCCATGATAACTCAAGTCATTTTCTGTCCATCTCCACCAACAGAATCGTATTCCAAAAAGGAGATAACTAGCAAGTCACCTACTCCTAAATCACAAATGGAGAGGGGCTAATTTATTTGCAATTGCTTTGTTTCTACATGACTTTGTGACCATATAGACTTACCTATTTGCATGCGTATGGGCCATATTGACAGTTTAAGACAGAAGCATTTTGCTTCTGTTTGTTTTATGACTGGGTCCAGACAGACTACGGCTCGAAGAACATGGCACATGCATGCAAACAAGTCATAGAAGTGAAAGCTATGGCTACCAATGGGTGTAAGTATCAAGAGACTAATAAAGGTATATCCCCACTAAACCATCTCTGGTCATAAAATATTGCAACTTAGAATGGTCCATCTTTACCCGAAGCAAATTCCATTAATTGACTTGGAATGGTCCATCTTCAAGAAATGAGGGGCTGGATTGGCATTCACATGACCACTGAAGCTAATAATAGAACTGCACAAAGATCTCTAAAATCCCTAAATATTGTCCTTTTTTTGGGAATATAAATGAAAAATTCAAGGAGGACAATAATTTCTGTTCGTTTCCATAACTTCATAGGAATTTATTCATCATGATGAAACAACAAAAAATGTCAGATACTGTGGATTAAGGGTAAAGGGCATACCGGCCTATGGGTATCCACTTCGTATCCTGTATATCATCATTTTGCACGTCTCTCTTGCCTGCCATACCCATAAATTCCACAGATTTTTTACCTCTCGGACCCAATCAATTAATCCAAATGAAAAGAAACACAGAACTACGAGGAAGTAAGAAGAGGCGTGTACCCGAACACAACTCATTCGTTAAAGTCTTCACGTCATCAACTGAGCTATCATCACGAAAATGAAGGCCAATCAAAAAACTGTAATCCATTATTCCCTCTGCTTCCAAGAATTCACAGTCTCTATCAAGTTGCCTGAGCAGAAGTCATCACAAGAGACCAACTTTAAGAGCATAGAAAATGTTAAAAGTAAAAGCAATATGTAAAACCCTGGCAGCAGATTCTGTACCATTTTAGCTCTTGAAACCAAGACTGTTCCAGGCGGAAGACAAAACAAAGATCAAGGTCTTTAAGAGTGGTAGTCTCATCAATCTCCTCGCGGGGTTTATCGGTTGTTCGACCATGAGAAGAACCTTTGAGATCAAACCTTTTATGGATCCGATACTCCGAGCAAAATACATTGCCCATCACAATAAACCGAGTCTGTTTTTCACAGCATAATTTACAAGTGTTCATCTCGTTGTAATTTGTTACAAGTATTCACACACAGTAAACCAGTAGAGAGCAAAGTTCAAATAAGGTAAGTTCATACAAACCTTTTGACCTCCAATCGGTTTGACACAGTGAACCCCCAGAAATTTTGTTACCAGCGAATTCTTGTACTGACACACATGTTGATAGTAACTCGGAAGCATCCTGATGAGCACCTGACATGGCCACCAACTAATTATTGAATGGTGAATACCCACAGAAAAAAAGGACGGTGGCAAAGAGCTGAAAGTGAGACCTCACCGTACTAAATATAGGTTTTATGGTTTTCTTTCTCATAAAATTGAATGCATCTTAAAGTCTAGTTAAGGCTAGCAACTAACCTTGACTTCAGACTTCTTCAAGGTTTTGATAATGAACCGGTCGTCCTGAGTGAGGTAAAAGAAGCTTCCACTTTTGCCAGGAGAAGACATCGCCCTTAGTGTGTCATTGCCGCAAATAGCAAGCATGTAATCCGCAGGATCTATTCCAAATAATTCCCTTAGATGTCTAAATGCCCACCAAGACATAGCCATAATTAGTCCACACAGCACCAATCAAATAAAGTTCACAGAAAAAGAACATGTCCATTAGTGCATACCTGAACACCACAGGACAGTAATCTTTCCACCTAAAGTCCACAGACTGATGAGGAGGTGTAAACTTAGAGCCCTCCGGAGGGAACCTCGTCCAGAACTTCTCCTTGGGATCAAAATCCCCAGGCCTAAGCCCTTGCAAAATCGAAGCATGCTTTCCAACAGAGTATCTACACAGAAACAATTCAGTCTCAAAGGGATGTATCTACTTAAATTAAACAACGAATGTAGGTAAAATCAAAGTAAATACCTAATACCCAGTTGAAGATTAAGCATGAAATCATAATTCTTGTGCCCTTTGGAAACAGTGTGACCAGGCTTCTTAACATCCCCATCAACAGAACCACAAGGAATCCTCTGGAACTGCACGCTCTCACACCCTGTACCTCTTCCACCATTCTCGCACCCTGTGACTCCTCCACCACTCTCGCACCCTGTGCCTCCTCCACCACTCTCACACCCTCCACCACCATAAAACACAGAAGTCTCCACAATGTCACAGGTGATATCCCCAGCCTCACCATCAAGCTCCCAAATGCAAATCCTGGGAAAACTCACACTCTTGGTGCTGTGGTTGTTGTTGTTGTTGTTACAACACTCATCCACCGACACACGTTTCTCATTCACAAACTCCTTCCCCCAATTCCCAGAGGAGGTGCTCCCATCCCGCCACGTGAACACGCCTCTCCCTTTGGGAACCCCGTTCTCCCAACACCCCTCGTAACGGTTCCCGTTCTTCCACACCAACACGCCCTTCCCGGAGATGGCGCCGTTCTTCCACTCCCCGACGTACTCGTTCCCGTTGCGCCACGCGTACCTCCCCTCCCCCTCCTGCAGGTTGCACCGCCACCACCCCTCGTACACGTCGCCGTTCGCGTACCGCTTCTCCCCGAACCCGTGCTTCCGGTCCGAGACCCACCCGCCGCGATACGTGTCTCCTTCGACGCCGACGAAGGTACCGTGGCCGTGCATCCTGCCCGCGGCGAACTCGCCCTCGTAGGTAGCGCCGGAAGGCCACGAGAAGCGCCCCTTGCCGCTCGCCTTTCCCTTCCTCCACTCTCCCTCGTACATGCACCCGTCCGACCAGAGGTACTTGCCGCTGCCGTGCGGCGCGTTTCCCGACAGGCTGCCGCTGTAGATGTCCCCGTTGGGCAGCGCCCTCTCCACCGCGCCGGGAGACACGCGGCGCGTCCTTGTGGGACGGCGGCAGGGCGGCGGCGGCAGGAGGAGCTGGATGTCCTTGGTGGTCGTGTTGTTGTCCTTTTGTTGGTCCGACAGTGTGAGCAGCGTCTCTTGCATTTTTGCTTAGCTCCTCCTGAAGACAGCCTCACATTTCAAATGCCGTTGCCAACTCTCTAACGGTAATAATGCTGCTCTTGCTGTCACCAATGGAAGAGAAGAGACTATAGAGAGAACCAAGTGACAGTGCTTTGGGAAAAGAGAAATAAAAACCAGAGAAGGAACACAGAGAAAGTGGTTATGGTTATGTTTATGGTTATTGTTATAGTTATGTTATGGTTAAGGCCTAGGGAACATTGCCATACCAACCTCTTCCTCTTCCTCTCTTTTATTTCTATACCAAACACCTCCATTACCTTTTCTCTTCTTTTCCTTTTCCTAACATTTCTATTTTACCTATTTCATCTTAATCTTCTCTCTAAAACATTACAATTTTTTTTTTAAATCTAACATTAATCATAATGTTAGGACCAATATTTATTTATGTTGGAAATTAAATTTCTTTTAAGCTAACTTCACACCACATAACTCAAGCTTAATTTAATGTAAGAAATTGACCTCAAATTTGAAATGCATTTTAATACAATAAATCACATTTCAGTTGACCTACTATTTCTGAACTTTGCATTCTGCAAGAGCCAAATGACCTCTGATAGGAATATACAAATGACCAGGTACCAATATAGAATGAAAAACAAAAACTATATAAACACTTTCAACACCAACTTTTGTTTATAAATTAATCAAACAATCATAGATGATGATGATAAGTTTATATATATATATATATATATATATATTTAAATGTGACAAGTTTGAACCCACCATAGAGTATTTTGAATTGAAGCATGGTTTTTGTTGTTTTGTAAGAATATAAAAGAACTACACTTACTTAACAACTTATAAATGTGTGTATGTTTTGATATTAATTATTATCACTTGGAGCATCATATAATGGAAGTGAAGCATTGAATTGTTTGGAGAAAAAGGAAAAAGTGGTGTGTTGGTTTGATTTGTAACTTTGATCTGGGATAAAAAATGAAACAAAACATATCTCATGTTCCATATTTGTTGCAATGATTTCTGGGCCACAACACAAGGTGGCATCAAACTCAAGAAACTAGATCTAATGACTTGGAAATAAAATAATGTTATCAACTAAGCACTTTTTTGCTTAAATCAATCACTTGGAAGGGGACAGTTGACCACATAACATGTTTTCTTAAATGTATTCCACAATTGCTTCACTTTTATCCATTAACTCATTATTTAACAATATTTCTATGTTTTGTTTACAAACAATTTTTTTAATTCAAATAATTATAAAATATTTGAAATGTTACTTTTTGTATGTGATTACTTTTAGATATGAGAGATTCTACTGTGTGTATTTTATTAAATAATAGAACTAATTTAATTTAATGCAAGACACAATTACTTAATTAAAAATAACACCAAAATAGTTATAACAAATTTATATAATGGTATATATATTGTTGTAGAAGTATGACTTTTCTTTCTAAATATAGTATTTTGAAATGATAGTTGGATAAACAAATTATTTATTTAAAGTCAACACATATTTAATCTCTTATATGTCTTTCTTATTTTGATTATGTATTTTGATATTTTAAAATTCAGTATTCTTATCATGATTCTTACTAATATGATGACATGGAATAGTTACAAATTATTTTGTCTTTACAAAAGTTTTGATATTTGCTAAAAAAATAAATCTCTTACAATAATTTTAGCAATTAATTATATTTTGTAAGTCTTGTAAAAAAATTATTCAACAACTTCTTAAAAAAACATATATACTATACTAAATTTATCCGAGCACATATCCTAGATTATGATTTATTTTCTACTTCTCATTAATGATAGGTCCACAATTAGAGCTATAGAATTATACAATAATGTTTTATTTTTTTCTTCCATTACATTGACCATCGTATATCTTAGACTTATTTTTCTATCTTTTTTTTATCGCAGAAGCTTTTGAATATATTTTCTATAAATACAATTTTTGTTGTAATAATCATTGTTTTCAGCCATGAGCTATTGTATTTGGTCACGTAATCAAATAGGTTATTCTTTTTTTTTATATTATTACATAGACATATTGCGAACTAAATTGGATATATATTGTATGTGAAGTGATGGTATGATTTTGTAGTTTTACACATAACTAAATTATTAGAAGTTATATTTATAAATTTTGTACTCAGAAAAACACGTTTGAAATAATAAAAATGAGATTTGGAGAGTGTAACAGTAATCTTTATATTAATTTTTTTTATTAAATAAGACTAATTTTAGAGACAAAAATTAATTAATCACTATATTGATAATTTATATAATTAATTAGATATAATTTAAAAAC
>Ga0123341_1001948_pt1 | contig 16356 bp, 12 predicted proteins | sample Turbeapinknodule_FD_89959 | JGI IMG/M metagenome (GOLD analysis project Ga0123341, IMG submission 89959) | Root nodule microbial communities of legume samples collected from Mexico - Turtle bean Mexico pink nodule | ecosystem: Host-associated > Plants > Roots > Nodule | place: Mexico: Nepantla...
TATATATATATGTATGTATATATTTATATATCATATGGCCAAATAATAATTACCATCAAGTAACAAAAAGGGGAAACAGGGCTACATTCACGCATTAATTTTACATAAAAACATGGATACACAAGATTGCTGCGTGTCACATTTGAATTCTATCTACAGCAAAGCAGCCAAGCCTGGGTAGTCTGTAATTTATACTAAACAATCGTTTGCAGTCACCTTAGAAAATAAAGCAACACAGATGGTCTCAGAAGATGACGAGCTTTGAAATTTATCATCCTTGCAGCACATTTGCAGTCTCCAGAGATAGATCACTTGAAAATTCTTGACCAAAAATGTAAGGTTGAAGCAAGCAAATATCATTAATTTGCAGCTTCATAAATGTATACAGGAATCTTCTAGATCGGACCCAGACCTGGAAAAACAGCATAATAGGAAGTCAATAGAGTGGGGCACAGAGACAATAACCTCGCTGCAGCACATTTATTATGAACCATAAAATTACCATATTGGTATTCATTTGGCAGAAGATATGCGTTGCACAGATGAAATCCAGCTACTTGAAGGGCCGATTTTATTACTTCCTTGCCCATTTACCGGGTTGGCAGCTTCAGTGGACAAGGCAGGCTTCAAAGAGTTCCTTTTTGAGGTGCCAGCAAGAGAGTATGAGGTAGAGGGTATATGTGCTTCACCAAAAATCTACAAGTAAACGAATAAATTAATTAAATCATGCCTATTAAATGTTAAACACTGATCTATTTCTTATTGAAACATAAAAGCCTGCAACTGCAACTAATTGATTGTCTCTTAAGTGTTCTAAGACAATCATAGCAATATTCATAAATATTTACTCAAAGATGACTTACATTCTTGTCAAGAGGCTTTTCAGAACCCAAATTTTTTATCCCAGATGATTTAAATTGAATTTTAACACCGGAACCAGTTACATTGCCTGATTTAATGCGTTCAGCTGAGACATCCCCTGAATAAGCATTAATACCTGTCAATAAGTAATAATGAACAAGACATGTTTATGCAGAATCACAAAGTTATGCAACTAATTTCAGATGCACCAACCTCGATTGTTGTCCACATCCATTGGCATTGCAGGACTGATGCTTGCTCCAGGGACCGTCTGTAATATGACAAAAATAGTATTATAAGAATGGGAACACTAACATCTATACACGTAAAGCAAATATACTTACAGACATGCGAGGCTGGACTCTATTCTTTTGTGCCTGCTGGTACTTTAAAATAGTCCAATCAAATACATAATCAAATTCATAACCTGCACATACCAATAACGCTAAATTACATAAATGTAGATAGGAAAACAAAGACAAATTATTTGGACACGGATGGTGTTGCTTAGTGCATCACACTAAGTGAGTGTGTAGAACATAAATATTGCAGAGTTATAGACGGCATCTATATTGCCTTTTTTTCCTTTTTAAAAAACTCATTTCCTTTCTTTTGATATATTTAAAAAAACATGTTGAATCTCAATTATTAGTCCTAGCATCAATAACTTCCATACCTAGAGATGCTATTCCAAAGGAATATAAACACAATCCTGCAAGTTCATTGATTCAATATTATTCAAGAAATCATCAAAACAATCACCTTCTCGAGCAAATCGATCCCGAATTAGGCGCTTCAAGAATCCATAATCAGGTCGCTGATCAAATGTCAGAGAGTGAATATAATGAAAGTATGAAGCAAACTCAACAGGATGAGTTTTGCATAAAACCTGTGGGCATTAACAGACAAATTAGATGATCGTTATCAAACACTTCACATCAAATAAATGTCCAAACACTAACCTCAATAGGAGTTCCTAGTTTCTTCTCACATATCTTATCATACTTTTGCTTCTTTGTTGCAGCCTTTAGGTTTTGCCAAGGAAGGCTAGACACAAAAGTCAGTTATTTAAAGTTAACAAATTTCATTGTATTGTTCTCAATAGATGATAAATGTTTGTGGAAGAAAAGCATCTAGAGAAGAATGTCATACCTTCCTCTGAGAAAATACAGAAGCACATATCCAAGTGATTCCAAATCATCCCGTCGACTTTGCTCTACAAAATGAAGTACAAATTGAACATAAAGAAAACTTGCATTTTAGTTGCAGTGAAGGACTTAAATAACTTTTTTCCGACTTACCAACCCCAAGATGAGTATTGCAACTTGCATAGCGTGCAGTCCCTGTTAAGTTTTTGTTTTCCCTGTTCAGTACAATTTGTTAGTGTTAATTCTGGCATATTTATCAGGGATGAGAAGAGAATAAACAAAGAAAGAAATGCTCTTAAAATATTAAGTTTATTCATGAAAGATGATTAAGAAATCAGTTGGATGGATATGCAACTAGATGACAAGACGAAAAATTCAAAATTACATGATGCAAACATCATAACTTAAAGAAAAATGAGAGGAAACTAATTCAAGAGAATACTGTAATATAAAGTTAGCAACCTGTAAGGAATGTGGCGATTAGTTGCGGGGTCCCTATATCGTTTTGCAAGCCCAAAATCAATTATGTAAACCTGACAAGAACAACGTGAGTACTCTTAAGCTGATGCCAACAGATAACCGAAGCAATAACAGTGCAAGTCAACCGCAAATGAAGGAAAACCACAACATAATAGTCACCTGGTTCGCCTTCCGACCAAGTCCCATGAGAAAGTTGTCAGGTTTTATATCCCTGTGTAGGTATCCTTTAGAATGCACATATTCAATTCTAGTCAACTGCACGAAATTAAAAAAGAAAAGCAAATTCAACATCAAATGCACACTACACTGACCTAGTATCATGACATACAAAAATTTACAACACAGTGCCACCGACGGCAAATTTTTTTCTAAGAGACTAAATAACAGAACAAGGCTGTTAAAGCAGGTTTTGCTGTCCTCTGAACTGAACCCATGGACAATTTGCAAACAACATGGTAACCCATATGTCCAACAATAATAATTTAAAAGAGATGGCCGGTTACCATTTGATCAGCTAACATCAACACGGTTTTGAGGGAGAACTTTCTTCCACAGTAAACAAAAAGATCCTCAAGACTAGGTCCCAGCAAATCCATAACAAGCACATTATCCTCTCCGTCTACACCACACCATTTTATGCTCGGGATGCCACCTGGATGAGAAAAAATTCAAAACCTCCAAACCTCAGCATCTTCCTCACAGTAAAACCCTCCACCGCACCACACACATGCACAAGACTAACAATAAAAATTAAGTCAAATTGCTTAAAGCAATTAAGAAAAAACATACTTCCTCCTTGAAGAATATTGTAGAGCTTGGCCTCGTAAAGCAATTGCGGATGCTTCGCTTTACTGTTCTCCTGCAACACCAAACCAATTCTTTTTTAAAATCGAAGGTAAACCTAAAGCACGAAATAACGCATCCAATAACAAGCGAACTGAACTGAAACTGCAGGAATTAAATTAAAGAAAGAGCAGCAGTAGAAAGCAGCGTACGATCTTGACCGCGACGATTTCGAAGGTATCAATATGCGTCGCTGCGTAATTGAATTGAATCGCAATCAGAACGCAATAACATTAACATCAACAACAACAATTGTAACAACAGTAATTAGGAAACAAGATTCGTGGTGAAAAATTGAGTGAAAGAGAGAGAGAGAGAAAGAGAGAAACCGAGGTAGATTTCGCCGAAGGATCCGCTTCCGATCTTGCGACCTAGCTTGAACTTGGCGCCGATGATGCGCTCCATGGCCCTAACCCTATCAACCGCTGCTTCTACAACAATACGAACAAACGCACGCTTCGGTCTCAAAGCAACAACACCCAAAACCAAACGAAACCACTGGTGGAGAACAGAACAAACAAATACGCACTGCAGGGTATTTTTGTCTTTTCACCTTTTTATCCTATTTCCTTCTTACTTCCTCCTATCCATCTTGTTAAATCCAAGACACTTAATTAAAATTTAGAGAAAAGTTTGGCATCAACCCAACACCTCCATTAGGTGGCATTATTATATGAGCTCACATTGTTGCTTTGACAAAAAAAAAATATTATCTTCACAATTAATCTTGATATCTAGTAAAAGGTAAAAAAAGTAAAAAGTAATAGGATTGAGATTTAAAGGTTTGGAAGGGTTTAAGAGAAAATATAAAGGGAAAACAATGAAAGGGTGAAATTCTGAGTGTGGGAGAAGTCGCAAATTTTGTTAAAGTTGTTGTCTAGATGGAAAGAGAAACTGACAATACCAATATTGTAGAAAGAAGTGTCAATGATATATGGTATGAGCATCAACAAGTAGAGGTGTTATAAGATGATCAAACGAATGATAGTTTGATCATCATCATTGTTTTCGTCGAAGAAAAAAAAAGTAATAATAACAATCCTTGAGTTTTTGCCTTATTCAGTATTTTACTATTTGTATTTGATTTACGTTTATGTGTTTTTTGTTTTGTCTTTGATTGAATTTTTTAGTGTTGAAGATCATTTTATAATGAATTTTGTAGTTTGTGAGAAGAGTAATTGTTGTAACATTCCTTTTTATATTATTTTAAAGTAGAAAAGTTTTGTAACACAACATATTATGGGTGGCGGGTGGTCCGATAACATATTAAGGAAGTGAACTTTAAGCCTAACTCAACCCCATAAAACTAATCCATAGGATTGAGGTTTGCACCCACTTATATACAATGAAATATCATAATTTCTAGTCGATGTGGGATCTCCAACAAAAATGTTTCTAAAAATACGTTACATGTACATATTAAGTTTGATATGTTATTTAGGTACATGACTAAATGTAGTCTAACAATTTTATTAAGAGATGTAGCATTTTGAATTTTGTTACATTCTTTTTTTTCTACAACCAAGAAAGATACATAAAAATACATAAATTCTTATTAATTTTAGTTGTGAACATAGAACAAATTATGGAAAGATAACTTGAAACAAATATAAATTTCGATGATAAAACTTTATTAAATATTGCATTACACTTAGTTGAAAAAAAAAACTCGAGTTAACATAGTTTAGTTTGAAATATAGTTAATTGTGTTGAGAATTTCATTAAATGAGTATTTTAATTTGAAAATTATGTTGAGTGATATAAAAATGACAATAGCAATTAGGTGAATGTCTTATGAACTCATTTTGGTTCAATTGATATTGTTCCTTAGGAATTTGGATGAGAGAATTTTATTGCTTACAACATTGCACTTGACTAGAAAAAAATTGGATTAACATAATTATGAAATGTGGTTAATTTTGTTGGAGAATTAGTTAAATGAGTATTTACTTTGAAAATCATAGATGTTAATCCTTTGAAGATGCCCTTTGTAGTTAATAGTGCAATTTTAGTCATTGGCATTGCGTGGAGGAATTTTATTGATTACAACATTACACTTGACTTGACATTATTTTGGTTAACATAATAATGAAATATGGTTAACTTTATTGGCTAATTTAGTTAAATGAGTATTTTAATTTGAAAATCATGGTGGTTAAACTAAGAATGACAATGAAAATTCTATTGGTTACAATTTTGTACTTAATTGGAAAAAAATGAGTTAACATATTTTTAAAATGTGATTAACTATAATGAGAAAATAATGAAATGAGTATTTTATTTTGATAATCATAGATGTTGACCTAAGAAGGGCATCAATTCCTTGAGATTCTATTGGCAATTAATGGTAAAAATTAAGTTGTTCTTTATGACCATGAGATAGAAAGTTATATATATTAAGAAATGAATTTTAAATCTACTTAAATTTTATAAAATTAATTTATGATGTGATATTCGAACCTATTTATATATTATAAAAAAAATTAATCTTTAATTTTCATAAATTATGAAAACTAAAAAGGAAACTCAGAGAGAGAAAAATTAATCTGACAAGCTTTTAGACAAATGTATCAGTAAAATCATTAGAAGTTTGATCTGACAGTGGCCAGTTCTTAATTTACTCATTATTAGAGAAAATATTGGTGTGTGACTGAGTACCAATGTCATGGAATGAATATGATGCTGATTTGCAGTACAAAATCCAGAATGGAATTTGGCTTACAAGAATGGAATCACAGAGATTGAAAACATACAAATGGAACAAAACAAAAGCAAAAATGGAATGAAAAAGAAGAAGCATTTTTCATCTTGCATGTGTTTCTGGTGTTTAGAATTGTGACTTGAAGCATTCAGGAGGCATCTGTGCATTGAATCTTTTGGTATCTCTGCAATAGTCATAGATCATGTAATTGTTTCTGACCCAATTCAGCTGACCCAATTGAGCATAACTCAGTTGCTTGTATGTGGGAGATGTCCACCAATTTGCAGGGATGTTTAAGGAGCATTGGTTGATGCTGATTGCTCCATTCCACTTGCAAGCCCTTGCTCTAAAATGGTTTAATCTAGCAATGAATGGTGCACCACTCCAATTGGTCTTAACAACTCCACCTCTAGTGGCCCAATCATCTGCATTCCATAGACTGGTATAAACCTTCATTCCTTGCTTGTTTGGGAAACCAATGCCCTCATTTTCATAATTTCGGTACACCCTAATTGGTATACTATCAATGTACCACCTGAAGTAGCAAATACATGACATAGATCATCACACAGAAAGAAAGAAGAAGAGTGCTGATATATTGACAACCTCCACCAGATTACAACTGAAAAGAGAAATAACTTTTTTTGAAATGAAACAGTTTTGAAATTGTATTGACCAAATAAGAACTAGTACCTTTCAATTTGCATTTTTCAAAGTAACATTTTCCTTGAAAGAGGGTTAACCAATTCTTTCATGTGGAACTGATAAAAGTAAATAGCAATGGATTTGTTTATCTCTGTTTTTCACTTTTATTTTCAAAAATCTGTGTATAAAACAGTGAAACAACCTTTTTTTCCTGTGTTTCCTACACAAGTCTTTAAGAACAAAAACAGAAGTAAATGATGCAAACAACTCAGTGCTAGGAGAGTTCTAATAGTTTTGTAACTTACACAATTTCAATTGGGTTCCAGTGAATGGTGTAATTGTGAAAATCAGCAGTTGGGTCAAACCAGAGGTAGAATTGTTGCTCCCTGCTTCCATTTCCTTGTGTGTATATGTTTGTATGAACAATGTAAGGTTGTCCTGAAATGTTGCCTAAGAACTCAAAATCTATCTCATCATGTTGGCTTCCTGTAGAAGATAGCTGCACAAATTTTATGTATGAAGAAGTATTAGCTTAACACTGCAATTTGATGAAGTTAACTGATTTGAAATTCAGCTACATGTTCTTTTCAATAGGAATTTTTTATTTTATTTGCACCATTGAACTTACATAGTAGGCAGTAACTGTTCCTGCAGAATTACCAGGAACCAACTTGATTTGTGATTCAATACTTCCAAATAAGAATGCTTTCTTTGTTTGAGCTGCAGATCCTGAAACTCAATGCAAAACCAAATATATCAGATTAAGAGGAGAATATAGAGTAATTAACTTCTTTTAACTGTAGTGAATAAACACATTGTTTTGTGCTGGTTACTAATCTTGTGCAAAACTACTACATGAACTGTTTCTCTTATATATATGTCTGCACCTGTATGCAATTGAACTACTCTAGATCAATTTACCTTGCATTCCTAAGAATATTCAATTGCAACAAATGCAGTTTTATACTATTTTCATAAATCATGAATGCAAATGTTTTGTATTTGCCTAAGAGCATGAAGTTTTCACCTGAGGTTTGATCCAACACAAGTTGGAGATCTTCACCCTGCAATGATGCATGTTGGTAACCCCAAGTGATGTACATGCTTTTGGAAAAGTTGGCATCTACGAGAACTATGCTAGATGCCACTGCAGAGAGGAACAGAACTACCATCAAATTTTCAAATTGTGCCATGTTAACACACATGAACAAGTTTGATGTTTTGGAAGTGAAAACTCGAATGCATTGTCTCCTCGTTCTTCATGTCTTTATATAATGTGACATTCTCTGTGAAATATTTGAAATTATTTATAAGTTGGTTGACCTTTCCTTAGGATTTTGCTTTTGATATTTTTTTTTAAGAGAGTCAAAACACAAAAACAATTAAGGTACCATTAATAAGTTTGACAACATTAGCTGTCTTTTTTATTATAATTATTATTATCAAGATTAAACTCAACTTCATATTTTTTTTACAACTCAACTTTTAATATATATATATATATATTACATATATATTTTGTAATGTTGAGTTTTAACAACAATCTCATATTTTACTATGTTCTTATATACTAAAAAGTGAATTTTAAACCTAACTCAATATTACAAAACGGGTTTATAAGTGAGATTTGCACCTATTTATATATTATGAAATGTCATAATTTCAAATATGCCGAGAATGTATCAATTCATGTGCGTGAGTGGTTCGATAGTATTTTGATATCGGATGGCTTGATAAGTGTCTAACAAACTTTTATTAGAATAAACTCTAAATGACTCTAATAATAACATATTAATAAGTGGATTTAAGCTTGATTCAACCTTATACAACCGATTTATAACTTGAAATTTACATTCAGACATATATTATGAAATGTCTTAATCTCTAATCGAGATAAAATCTCTAACATTGATTATTAAAACTTTATATAGTTGTTATGAATATAATAATAATATAGTTTATATTTGAAAAACTACAATTTTTTTTAATGAAATACTGATTATAATCCTTAGCTTATTGACTATTCTTTTAAATGAAAACAATCTGTTGGAGATTTCACATCGACTAGATATTAGAGTCTTTCATTGTATATAAGTGCGTACAAACCTCAACCCTTTGAGCCGATTTTATGGGGTTGAGTTAGACTTAAAGTTCACTTTGTAATACAATCAAATATGCAGTAAAGGAGTGAATCACTAAACCAAACACTGCATTGATTTTGATAATGAGAAGTTGAAATTGTGTTTTGTGATGAATGCAGAACTTGAAACCAAAAGAAAGAAAACCAGACACAGCTGGAACGCGGAGAAAGAGTGGAATGTCGTGCCAAAGAGTAGTTCAGTGTAATGTGAGAGGAGGTTATATCCAGCTACCATTCATGAGTGACCACCAAGGTCGTGCACACCTGATCCAACAAAATATTCCTTTTTTTAACTCTTTTTTTTAAGATTAAGAACATTTTTTTTTCCTTTCTATAGTATCTGGTGAAGTTGCTACTCATAATACAATAGTTAGGTGGATGATATTGGAAAAGCTAGCTTGTTATTCTTTCTTCCAGGTTAAATTAATTTTTTTTATTTAACATGATTTTTCATTTTAGTTTATATTAAAAAAAAAATTAAATATCAACTAGTTTAATTAGTCATTATATTAGATAAATTAGATACTATTTTTTAAACTATAAATTTATTAATATTTAAAGTAATTCTTATTATTAATGAAATAATTATTAAGAAGTGGACTTTAAGCCTAACTCAATCCCATAAAACCGGCTCATAGGGTTAAGGTTTGCACCCACTTATATACAATGAAAGGCTCTAATATCTAGTCGATGTGGGATCTCCAACAATAATTTTTATTATTAATAAAATAACTTTTATTGTTAATTAAAATTTATAAAATAATTATTAAATTGGTATCTACATACATTTTTTTTCTTAATCTTAATAATCTTTTTCATGCATACAATAAATACTTTATTTATAAACTTTGAATAATTTTGTGATTTGCTTATGATTATAGTGTAGTAAGTAAGAAAGCTTCATTTGAATATGAGAGTTTGGATGGGGATTATCATTATGAGTACACATGTTAAAATAAATTTTAGATTTATTTTTATAATAATTGAGCATTCACTTAATGTTTCAATTATTTTAGGATTTAACTCTATTTTCTATTCATGATATATTGCATATAACAACAACGAACGACTTATATTCTTTACCATATTTAGTAGTTAGGTTTAATTTTTTTTAAATACTTTATGTTTATTTTATGATAGTTGGAAATTTTAGATAATTTAAGTTATTCTACACCATAATAGCTCATATTTCATTATTCAAATATTTTTAAAGATAAAGGTGAATTTGTAAACTTACATTTTATACCTTCTAAAAAAATTTAAATTATCTCACAATCATCACATCACATACTTCAATATTTTTTTGTCAAAAATCCATTCTAAGGCACTCCTAATCCAAACAACATCACATTTTTCTCTCAAATCACTCGAAATTCACTCATCTTCCTCACTCATCTACTTCCCAATCCAAACACACCTTAAGCAAGGTAAGTTAAAAAAAATGCTTGAAATAAATAAGTGGGAATTTGAAAAAAAAAATCTTATTTAAATTATTTTTTTGTTAATTATAGTTCAAAAGAAAATAAAAACAAAACTAATTCTAAACTTTCAATTTGATATCACAAATATACTTAGTAGAACAAAATTTACCTAGAACTTGATAAGAATCTTAAATTCTTACTTTACTTCAATAAGACCTGCTTACATGTGATAGCTGTGGTGAAGAAGTTGAAAAACTAATTATAAATTGTGCTTGAACTAAAATACTTTAACTCTTTTACAAAACTAATGAAGGGTGAGATAGTAGCACCACTTTCTTCTTCTCCTTCACTTTTTGTAGTTAAAAAAACCCTAGACAATAAAAACTACAATGAAAAACCACTCGATGTGGGCCCTGAAACAGAGCCAGTGATAACCTTACTGAAGATGCACCCACATTCCCTGGCTAGGCACCCCACGGTAGACAACGAAGATGATGTAATATCCCGGAGGAGCCACCTCACGGAACGGTGGCGCCTTCGACATAACCTTGTAAACCCCGTTAGCGTTTTGAACATTGATGATTTGAAGAAGCAGCAGCCTCTGATTCATGGAGAAGCCATGAGTGGTGAAAGGTGGAAAGTACATGGTGACCTTAATGTTTTGATTGTTCAACGCCTGATTCATGTCTTGCATCTTGAACTGCATCTGAAAGTTGTTTCCGTACGTCAACATTTTCTCAGAAGGAACCTGAGCAATTTCTGGTCGATATGGGTCCAGCTTAGGGTCCAAATAAGGAGGAGAAAATGCCTCAATCCTAGTCTCAGTTGGGAACTTGTCAACATCCTTGTAAGTGTTGTGAGTGTTGCTTCCTCCAACCCAGATTTTGGTATTTGGAAGCACTGCAGAGGTTGAGTGGTACATTCTAGATATTGTGGTAGGGGTCATCTCCTTGAACCTTCCACCCTTAGGCTTCTCTGGCATGTACAAAACTGGTGTTAGGTTAGGATCATCAGCATCCCACCATGCAGCTGTTCCTTTCTGTGCACCATTGATGAATAAGAATTGTCCATTTGGGAGAATAAGAAGATCTCCCATGGTTCTTGCAGAAGGCATCTGTTCAGTGTCCCATTTAGGGCTAGGGTCTGTGATGACCATTCTGCCACAGTCTTTGAGAGCTGGAACGAACTGTTTCAGAGTCTCAGCCAAGTTGAAACTGTCATAACTGTTGCCACCACACACCATGACCTCAACCTTGATGTTGGCACTTTCTTTTTGAGAAGCATCAAGTTTTAAGGGGAGAATGACAGACATGCCGGAAGCCGGGTAGTTCCGGGAACCTCCGGGGAGGACTGGAAATAGTCGAACCACTTTGTTGCTGTTAGGGTTGATGAGGATGGAACGGTTGTTGGCGAAGACAAATAGATTGCCATCAGAGGAGAGGTGGACAAAAGGGTAAAGGTTGTTCTCGTCAATGTCTGAGGTCTCATAGAGGAATGGGAAAAAGTAGGTTTTGGAACTTGGTTGGCCCTCCCTTGGAAAGAACTCATAGCTGAAAGATCTCCGACCTCCTATAACTATGTAGTTTCCATCGGGAAGAAGAGTCTGAGTTGCGTACCTAACATACAACAGTGCAAAAACATGTCAATAATACATGCTTTCTTTTATAATGCTTCATAGTTATGGAATGTATAAGAGGTTAGTTTTAATGTTCTGCTATATAAGTTGTAATAGCGTTGTAACATGGTGAAATGCTACATATTTAGATAAGTGAATTTGATAATGAAGCATTATTACATATTTATATAAGCATATACCATCTGTCCTCTTTCAATTTTTTGGGGTATTCCCTCCAGTCACAAGTTTCACAGTTGACCTGACCACCATAGTATCTGGTAGTTTTTGCTCCCTCTGACCAACCACCAGCAACCACTAAGGTACCATCAGCCATAAGCCCACCACATGAACACCATGGATCTGTGATCACCTGCACCATCACCAACTCTTCACATTTTTGCACCCTTTCAATTGAAAGTGTCATAAAAAAAGAAAAAGGATTCATCATGGTAAACATTATATATGTTTCCTTTCACTCCTATAAATTTTATGTCCTCAATTGAAAGTCTCAGCACTTCATAATAATAGTAGTTCCACAAACATGGTATATTAAATGAAAATTTATCATTGCATTTTACTTCTAGTATGATGCATTATATTTTTATGTAATGTGAGGAAAGAAGAAATATGAATGGTACGAACCGTGAGTGCTCTAACTTTGTTTGTCTTAATATCGTATGTCATTGCATGAGCAAAACAATCATCTTTGTTTTGTTTGAGGTTTTCATCATAGTATTGAACACATTTCATTCCTTCTGGATATTTGAGTCTAGAGACACGATAAACAGTGGCATCATAAACATTCATGGTGTTATCAGGCATCAACTGAATCTGCATGGCAGAAACTCCCGATTCATTATTAAGCACTTCCCAGCTCCCTATAGAATCTGTTTTATAATCAGTCACGTCACCACCACCATCTGCAACAACATTACCCTGTTGAAGGGCTTGTTCAGGGAAAGGCTGCACAAACTTTGGAACTCCAGGAAGCTTATTCAAATCATTGTTGTTGGATTTGTCTTTGTCTTTGTCTTTGTGTTTGTGTTTTTCTTTGTCTTTGCTTTTTTTCTTTTGTTCCTTTTCTACCTTGGCATCCACCACAAGGAACAAGACAGTGAGAAACAAAAGGACTTTGCAAAAACGTTTCATTGTTGTTGGTTAAGGTGTTTGTTTGTTTGGTTTTATGAGAAACCTCAAAGAGCTAGCTAGGGCTGATGAACCAGACCCGACATGTATTTTGAGAGATCTTTGGTGTGTCTAATTTATGTTCTATGATTTAGGTTTGTATCTAATAAACCTTCATGCATGTGGGCTTTCCAATCATCACTGGTTGTTCAAGCATTAGCAAAAAATAGAAAATCAATTTTAGCCATTGGAGATAGCTTTATAATATATGGTAATTAGCACTTTTCTCTTCAGGCACACAAGGAAGAACACTAGTTTCTTTCTATCAAAACATATCCACTTTTAGATATCTGTGGTGAATATCTCATGAACTATTAACATTCCAATCATTAAAACTTGAAGACTCATATAAAATCATTTAGAGAACCTGATGAATGATTTTTTTATCTGTATAACCCTTTAATTTATTTAATATTTACTGATAAAAAAATATAAAATCATTTAGGAAAAAAATACTACCAAGTAGGAACAGATTCAGAAATCTACCTAAGAGAAGACCAACTATTCTTCTTTCTTTAAAGTTATTTAAATATATCTAACTTTCAAGTGTGAAATAAATTTCTGCCACCATTTTTAATTTCAGATGATAAATAGCTACTTATATATAACAACAATAATATAATTAAAAAATAAAATATTATAATGTAATAAGTGTTTGCAAGACACTGATTATAAAATTAAAAGATATTTTTTTTATCAAAATATTATTATAATAAATAATTTTATTGTAATTTTAATAAATAATTTATTATTATTTTAACTAATGTCCTTGAAATACTTATTAAGAATTTGTTGCACATTATAAATATAACTTTATCATTTCACGACCTTAAAAAAATCATATATCATAAACTTTTAAGGTAGATTTTTATTCTTGGAGTCGATTGTGCTTGGTTAAAGTTGTCCTTACGATTGTACTATATGTATTTGTTTAAGACATATCATTTTGTGTTTGTGAAAAGGTTTGGAAAATATAAAGAATTTTTTTATAGTTATACAAATCAAAGGATTAAGGAGAACTTGAGATTAAAGATATAATGTTGTTTATCATAGTTTTATTAGTTAAGTGGAAGTTGAAACTAGGTATTGAAGGACTAACATTATGGAAGGACATTGTAGAGTAAAAAGATATGGCTCATGGAGAAGCCTGAATAACATAAAAAGTAGTAAGGGAAAGTCTTAGTGGTGAAAAAACCTACAAGAGGTGTGTGGATCTGAAGAAGGGAGAAATTAGTTTGAGGATAGTCTTTATTTTATCAGCAATAAGCAATTAAGATAAATCGGTTCACTTAAGGGGTGGTTCAACCTTCATACAGAGAGTAAAAGATAAAAATTCATTTATTCCTTCTATCTAAAACTCACAGATTAATTATTTCTTTTTCCAACACTAAAACTGAACAAAAGACAAAATACTACACCATTATTAAATCGAGTACATACATATCAGGAGTTCTAGATACCATTCAGAAAAGGAAAAACTCACTGATGGTATCTTTGAATTGACTTGGAAAGTAGGATTAGGAATTAGTATAAAGTTTTGGGAGGATAGATGAACTAGAGATATGTCACTTAAGTAATCATACCTCGAATTATGGTGCTCGAGTGTGTGTGAATAATTTTTAGTCTATGGAACCAAAAAAAATAACATTATGTTCAAGAAGTAAGATTAATATTGAGGAGTCTTCTGTATGACTTAGATGAGAGTGTGGATACGAATGAAATGCAAAATTTAAAAAATGAACTTCTCATATTTGGAGTGATATTTATGTCCATTACAATGCATCAATAATTTAATAAAAAAACAATACAAAATATAAAGAAAAATGATTGTAATAGTGATGGATGACTAGAAGTGTTTCAAAATGTGTGCTTAGATATGAGAATGACCAAAACTATAGGTAACAATTTTATGGCCAAATTTAAATTAGAAAAATTAGGTTAATAAAAAATTCCAAAACATCATAAAATTATATTAAAGAGTAGTGCCTTACATGTAACCATTCTTAGACTCTATAGTCTAAAGCAACCTTGTTTTCCATTGTAAATGATCAAGAAATGAAACACTTCACTCACAAATTAGGCAAAAACAGGGGAGATGACAAATCAGTCTGTAATCTTATACACTTATTAGATCGATAAGATATAATAAAATATAAAATCAATCTAAATAATAAAATTCATAGAGTATAATAATTTAAAGATAAAGTATACAATAAAGTGAGAAATAAAAATAATATTTTGCTCCTAATGTTATAGACAGAAAAAATGGATTCTCTTCTTTTCAATGAATGAATGTGACAGTGGTTGACATGCAATATATGACAAGATGGAGACAGGAAATAAAAAAAATGTAAATAAAAGGGAAAAAGATGAAGATAGAGTGTGAAAGTGTAGCTTTAATTAATATTGTTCCCATCCTTTTTTAGCAGGTAAAAAGCTAAAAGAAGAAACAAGAGCATCATGCAGAATCCCTTTCTTATCTTTAAAAACAGTGTTCAATTCATAATTTCACTGAGCATTGATTACTTATTATTTCTATCAATATTTGTGTGAAATTTGATTTTTTTTGAATGAATATTCAATTGTTTATTTTATCACAAAATATATGGATTAAATAGTTTTTAGTTTAAGGTGATTTTTTCTATAATATTTGAGGTTAGACATAATTATGAACCTCACATCTCAACTAAGTTATACTCCAAAATTCAACAATTATTTGTTATTATAAAAAATAATATTAAAAGAAAAAGAGAAAATCAGTATAAGGAACTAGATCAAACCTATAAAAAAGAAAAAAATAATATTAAAAAATGAAGTAAAAATTTATTTTTAAAAGAATCCAAAAAAATTTGAGATTAATAACAAAGTTTGAATAATCATTTTATCTTAGTTTAAATTTTTTAATACCTTTATTTAGACACCAAAATCTTTTAGTTGTTTGAATTGTATTTACTAATCCTCAATAAAAAGAAGATTTTTATTTGATTTTTTTTTTTGAAGTAAAAGTACATGAGATTTATAAAAGAAAAAGTATCCAGTTTATTTTATTTTTGGTTGACTCCATTGTGCTTTAAAGTCTAAAGGGAAAGTGAAAAGGTTGAAATGGGAAGGTCAAATCAAATGGGAGATTTAGTTTATAGAAAATGAACAGAAGGGGAAAGCACTAAAAAAATATCAAATCAATCTAAAATCCAATGAACATTTACCAAAAAAAAGGTAGTAAAAACAGTTTTAACATTTTATCTTTTAGTTTTAAACATCTTTTAAAATAAATAATAACCAATTTAAAGCTTACTAATTAATTATTATATTTAAAA
>Ga0123341_1001950_pt1 | contig 16352 bp, 12 predicted proteins | sample Turbeapinknodule_FD_89959 | JGI IMG/M metagenome (GOLD analysis project Ga0123341, IMG submission 89959) | Root nodule microbial communities of legume samples collected from Mexico - Turtle bean Mexico pink nodule | ecosystem: Host-associated > Plants > Roots > Nodule | place: Mexico: Nepantla...
ATTTTATATATTTATATTTTTTTATTTACACCCATGAAATTGAAATTATTTTTAAAAAAATTAGTTTTTTAAAATTTATACTTTGGTGCAACTTATTTAAATTTATTTTTTATAAAGACAATTTATTTGAATCAATCTGTGTAATTTTATTTGAACTGTAATTTAAAATTAATTCTTTTATTTGGGTTCATAGTTTTTAAAAAATTAAATAGTTTTATATATATTTATTCATGAATACTCTCACATCAACAATCAGTATATCATTTAATATAACAAAAGAAAAATAACATAACAATTTTATATTGGTTCATTCAAACTCACGAGTTACATTCAATTCTTATTTAAGACAATTGTCTAAAAAGTTTCATCAATCAATCAATGATTACAACAAGTACACAAATCGGTCGTGATTATCATGAGCACACAAACAAGTTGTTCCATCTTAATTTTCCTTGGATACTAAAACCTCAAAATAAGTAATCTCAAAGACATGACAATTTAAGCTCATGGAGTTTACTTCACACAATGAAGAAATACAAAGGTTTAACTAACCTGCAAAAATCGACAAACTTATGAGTATAACTCTTTTATTTCTTCACATTCAACTTGAATCCTTTATATAGATTCTTAGAAGATGAGCATTGTTTCAAACTTGCATAGTATGAATCCTTCAAAAATAACTTTATCATCTTCGTAGATTACACATTACATCCCTTAACTTTGTATTGATTGAAAGCTTTTATGGAAAACCTTGATACTCCATAACTTTTTCTTCTCTTCATAAGGAAACATTTCAAAATCATGTAATGAAAACATATATAATATAATTATAAAATTGCAATGTGTTCCTTTTGTTTCATTTTTTTATGTTCTAAAATGTGAATGTTTGTAGAATATAAAACTTTTTATATAATTTTTTTTTGTTTAATCAATTAAAGTGTATATGATCATGCAAATTTACTAATCTTTGATACATTATATCTCTAGAAATTATTTATGATTCCAAATTTAGTTATCTATCTGATTTATCCATAATATGTAAAAGTTGATGAAACATCTAACATTAGTAATGAACACTAGATGATCGGGTGAACTTCAATCTACATTACAAAGTTCATGCAATAATATATATATATATATATATATGTATATTAATACACACATGTATATATATACTAAAAATGTTCATTCAAACACGTAGAAGAGAGAGTACTTACTCATTGTATTCGTCAAAAGATGTAACTCCTTCTTAGAGTGAAATAACATTTGAACTAGGAGAGAAAACATAAATCTGTATTAATCATCAAACACAATCCTCTCTAGTGATCAAACCCAAGGATTTGTTGATCATTAAAATTCCTAACTTTTATATCTTAAGCTAGGAGTGATTGTTTAACAAATAATACTCAAAGGAGTAGCAATAAGTGCTAGGTGCTTAAAGAATACTCAGTTAAGCAAAGAATGACTTGGTAAAGAATACTTAGTTAGGAGTGACTACGAGCATAAAAAAGGCTATAGACTTTGCAACATTAGTATGTCTAGTTGAACTTGACTTGTTGGTGAACAACTATAGACGTGATTTGTTATGACAAACGAACCACTATACATTTTTATGAGTATTGTCTCTCTCCCTTATCTCCTTTATTTTGTTTGTTATTATTATCAACACTAACTCAAAAATGATAGCTAGTGTGAGAATTTATACTAAAAATGTTTTGTTTAAAACTAAGTTTGTAGGTTACATATGTATTATTGGATTAGACACAAAAACTATGATTTGATTACTTGTTTATAAGAAAAAAAATCATGTTAATTAGGTAATTCAATTGAGTTACAAGACTTAAAATAAGATTATCGTTCAATAACTAAATCTTAAAAGTATGAAATTATAAATCCAATTTAACGTAGACTATTTACTTTATCTTTTAAAAACATATATTATAAAAATAAACAACATTATCATATGTGATAATATATTGGTTGCTTTTTTTACATGTATATTCTAAAATTTCTTTTTACCCTAACAAATATTATCATGATGTTTTTTATTTTTTATTTTGGAAAGGACATTTCTTCATCTCATAATACTCTTGAATGAAAAGGAGTGAAGATAGATTTTTGGAGAGTGTAGAAAACAACAATTGAGCAACCCATTGGACTTCATTATACTTTGGTTAATTTCTAAATTTTTAATTTAGATTAAAAATTAATAAAAAAACCTTAATTTATTAATTAATTAAAGCTGATATAGAAATAGGCAACAAACTGAAACCGAACAAAGATAGCGAGGTTGTCGCAGTGAAATTGTCATGCATATTTGAAAGTGGCAAGGTGTTCGCTTTTAGTTACAGAGGGAACAAGATGGGTCCTCTAACGCCCACACCCACCATGGACATCATCTATGATCTCATTGAAGAGGCCAAGCTCCGTCTTCTCTGGTGGGCTCTTTGTATATTCGCCATTTCCTATTTCTTCACTCGTAAGTTATTCCTATTTCCATCATGTTCTTTTCTCTACATTAACAATGATTCCTTGATGTTGCATTTGCTGTTTTTCTATCTGGGTTTTGCTTCAACACTCCAAATTTTGAGTCTTCGGTTGAAACTTGCCATTTTCCCATCTGGGTTTTGCCTTAAGATTGCAAATGTGGAGACGGTGATTCAGACTTGTCGTTTTTCTAGGAACAAACTTAGATGCATGCATACCCTTAAGTGCTTTTGGTGTTATAGTTCAATCAGAATTTGAGTTTGAACTTGGTAAGTTATGCTGATCTTCAATGCAAAGGTTTTATTATGCAGATTATTTGAGCAAAACTTCTATTCTGATAATAGAACAACACTAAAAGTACTTAAGGAATTGCATCTAAGTTTTTTCATTTTTCCAGTGAAGTTTTACCTCAAAACTTCAAACTTAGTCTTTTATTGATACTTCTCATCTTCGTATCCGGTGCTTGGTTTATTTATGTTTGTTATTTCATTATCGGGGTTATGCTCTTAAGACTTCCAGTTTTCATTTATTTGTTGTTGTTGTTTGTTCACCACAGATACAAGTAAATCTATGTGGATGAATCTTCCCATGTCCATTCTGTTTGTTGCTTCTCTGCGCATTCTTTTGAACAAGGTGGAACTCCGTTGGAAGGTTCAGCCACCGAGATTACAGCCTTATCTATCTCACTTGGAGAAAAATCAACTGCCTCTGAATGATGAACAACTCTCTTCTTCACCTCACCCTCCCAAATGGAAGAAGATCGATTCTCCTGTTGTGGAGGCTGCCTTGAATGATTTCATTGATCTGATATTGAAGGATTTCGTGATAAATATGTGGTATTCTGACATTACTCCAGATATGGAGTTTCCTGAGATGATACGAGACTTAATCATGGACGCTATTGCTGAAGTGTCAGTGAGGGTTAAAGAGATAAACCTTGTTGACTTACTCACGAGGTACATTATTTACCTCTCATTTATTATTTGCTCCCAGAAGAAAGGAATTTGGGAAGTTCTTGAAATAAACAAAATCACTGGTTGTATTATGTGTCATTTATAATTGTAGGGACATAGTTGATTTAATAGGGGATCATATAGACCTTTTCAGAAGAAATCAAGATGCTATAGGTGTTGATGTCATGTTAACCTTATCCTCTGAGGAGAGGGATGAAAGATTGAAGTTTCATCTGTTGAATTCTAAGGAGCTTCATCCGGCACTAATATCTCCAGAGAGTGAGTACAAGGTGTGAGTGGAGTGTCCAGATGTTGTCTATTTTTTACTTTGGTAAAATATATCTCATACCTCATCTGATGAGATTTCTCTCTCTTTAGGTTCTCCAGAGGCTAACGAGTGGATTATTAACTACAGTACTGAGAAAACGAGAAGCTCAATGTCCTGTAATTCGATGTATAGCTCGGGAACTTTTAACTTGTTTGATATTGCAACCTGTCATGAATTTGGCAAGCCCAGGGTAAGTTGAATTCTGTCTTAAATTTCACTTCCTTTAAGTCTTTCTTGTCAGGGAGGTGGGCCTTAACAATTCATAACCTGTTGAAGGGTTTCCTTTACCAATATTTTTAGATAGAAATCTGAAATTCTTAAAGTTTGTCTGTCTTTAGGGGTGAGGTTTCTGATCAGACTTGGTATATATGGGACATAAAAAACCTTCCTAGTTGCTACCATGGTTTTGTTCTGGCTGTTGTTGGTTGATGAGTTTCAAGGTTGAAATATGAAAGAGTAGATCGAAGTATTGTGTTACTGGTACGTCCTGGCAGTAGCTAGACAACAAATTTGAACATCTATGGCCAAGAGGAAATATATGTGATTTAGGGTACTAAGAGTTGGGTTGAGGAATGGGTTCTTTATGTATGCATAAGAAGAATGTGCCCATGATCCCATCTACTAATTGTGAGTCCTTTTTGAAATAATAGATTTGGGCGTCCTATCAGTCATCTTAATGCACAAGTATTGTAGAGTGCCTCTTTGTATCGTCTCTGATTTTTGTAAAGATAGATGTGGTTTCCCACATTACAGATTTTCTTAGTGGGTTTTGGTTTAGTCTCTCCCACACTTTTGTATTTCTTTTAACTGTATATGATTGGTACAGGTTGTACTGCTAACTTGGTTGGCATTGCAACCTGTATAGTGATGCAAAGCACTATTACTTTTGATTAGAAAAGAAACCTGTTACTGGCTATCTAAGATTGAAGTTTCATTGACATTTAACTAATTTATTCCAATTTGCTTTCATAAAAATGTATTTCTCTCAATGATCAGGTACATCAATGAGCTAATTGAATCCCTTCTACTGCTCCTTAATGAGGATGGTATAAGTTGGTTGGGGGTATGTGAACATTCAACCAATACAACTCATAATCATGGCCATTCTGGTGCTGGGGGTGGACATGATAACCATACAGGCTCTGCTGATTGGGCACAAATGCTAGAGGCTGCAACCCAGAGAAGAACTGAAGTTCTTACACCTGAGAATCTGGAGAACATGTGGGCAAGAGGAAGGAATTATAGACGGAAACAACATAAAAGTACCAAATCCGGGTCTCAGGACCCTTCTATGAAATGTCCTGCTACTGATGCAACTCCAGAAGGAACGTGTTCTCTGCATTATGTGGGTTCAGATCCCCTCCTCAATGTTGTAGGCTCAAATAGGTCGGAGTCTGCACCAGATGCTGACAAGGAACTCTGTTCTGAAGTAGACCATCATGTTGATGAAGTTAAGGATACCAAGGACTTCACTTCTGAAAAATATAAAGATCTAAAGAGATCCAACAGTGCTTCTCTCCTGGGAAACCAACATCCTCTTAAGGTGTCCTCCCCGAGGTCAGAGTTCCACAACCCTGAATCTGAGAAACATGGTGAGGGATTTCGCGGAAAGATTGGTTCTGACATGGTTGTTAAAAGAGAGGGACATCTTGTTCCAAAGCTTCGGTGTCGGGTATGCACATTTGTCTGATATTGTTGCAACTTTTGATTTATAGACTATGTAAAATGTAAGTAAACTTGGAGCCTATATAATATTCACTCTAACAAATCTGAAGGGATTGAAGCCATGATAGATGGGATATTTTTCTGTGGTTGCTTTTATTCAGTTTGATTGTTGTTTGTTGTCTACTTGCACACTACAGGTGATGGGAGCATATTTTGAGAAACTAGGATCCACTTCTTTTGCTGTATATTCAATTGCAGTGACTGACGGTCTAGAGAAAACTTGGTTTGTTAGAAGAAGGTAGAGGGTTTACTTTCGTTCATTTCTATAATAGTGGGAGTGCATAAGTTATGTTTGTTTCAATTTGGATAATTTTAGACAGGTTTACTTGGGTTTATAGTGGTTGTAAATTGTAATGTTTAATGTTTTAACAATATAGTAATATATTAGGAACACCCAATTGTTTAAGTTGAAAAAGGAAGATAGAGAAAATAAATATTTTATTAATTACTATCATGATAATTGCATTCAACTCCTCTCTTTGTAACAATCACATTCTCTTAAAAGTAAATAAAAATAATGTGAAATGAATGAGTACATTCTTGGGATAGTTTTCCTAATAACTACTAAACCATCTCTTTTCCCTATTTTGAAGTTTAAACCAATCTATAATAATAATGAGTACATATGATAGAGTTCCAAAATTGCTTTGTTCCTTGTTTATATTTATGCTTCAACATCACTAACATTCTTTAGGTGATTTTCAGATACAGGAATTTTGAGCGATTGCATCGACATCTAAAAGATATTCCCAATTACTTGCTACATTTGCCTCCCAAAAGGATATTTTCCTCAAGCACAGAGGATGCCTTTGTCTATCAGAGATGCATTCAGTTTGATAAATATCTCCAGGTATTTTGAGTAATTTTCTACAATCCTCAATAATTTCTGATGTGTTTTTTAGCATCTATATGATATCTTTACATTAAATATACTGTCTTGCTTCAGGATCTCCTATCAATAGCTAATATTGCTGAACAACATGAAGTGTGGGACTTTTTAAGTGTTTCCTCAAAGGTTTGTATCTGCTTGGTATTTCTTTTTGTAACATTAGATAAGTGACAATTATATCATTTTCTTTTGGTCCATAAATATGTGGAAAATGGCAATCTAAGCACCTTTTTCTTTCCTTTTTTCACTCGAAGAACTACTCTTTTGGGAAATCTTCTTCAATGATGAGAACCCTGGCAGGTATATATTGATTAAACAGAATTTATAAATAATAGAGTTGCATCTATAAACAATGTATTATTTTCTCTCGAATCCCTAAACTCAACAATCATCATTTGTAGCTTGCTCCTTTTTATCTCAAATTCCTAAACTCAATAATCATCATTTGTAGCTTGTTTCTGGTCATAAGATGCTTTTGAAATGGTTGGCAATTGTTTGACTTCAATATTCTTTGAACTTATTATTTTTGCAATTCCAATTTGCATTTGCTTTGAACTTGATTATTTTCTCAATCCCAATATGTACTCTTATAAGGGCAATGTTGGTATCAACGAAACCTAGGATCTAAGCCATCCCAATAACACATCGTACTTTCTAGTAAACACGGTTCTAGGGAAGTAGTAATTAGAGAACATATGCGGCTAATGTGGACTGGGAAACAAATATCCCAAAAGAATGTAAAAAGAAGTGAAAAAATATCATGAAACTGACAAAGGTGAAAAAAAAAGGAAAAAAAAAACACAAACTAGGCTATGGGATTGTTACCTAGGATTACCATGCTAAACTCAGAAAATCTGATCGAAAACTGTATGTTTTTGGTAGTTTCTTTTCCACAATTAAGTTTTTTCCACATTCACTTTTCTCTCAAAACTTACTTACGAATAACAAGAAAATTTTACCCACGATATGCCTATGTAAAATCCCACGCTTAACAGGTACAGTAGTACAAGTATTTAGTGATCTTTGTGGAAGAATTGTTTATATTTTGATGATTTATGTTTCTTATTTACACTTATGGAATTAAAATTGTTTATAAGAAGACTAATTTTATTTAATTTGTGATGCAATTTATTTGAATTTGTTTTTAAGAAAGATTAATTTTATTTATACTAATACTTTATAATGCAACTTTAATAATTCAAATTATAAAGTGATATATAGCCCCTATTATTTATTGAACACCTATGCTACTAGGTAGAGGTAGAGAATTAGCACATGCAGGTAAGGACATAAGAGGACAGAATGGGACATATTCAAATACTGTATAAGTGAATGCTTATGTTACAATCGCAAATCAGGATAGGGAAGAAATTTGGTTTGGGGAGAGAGGTAAATGGGAAGAATAGGTAATAGGAATTAGGCAAGAAATTGTCTCTAGATTTTTGGCCCTTTGGGAAGGGAGGTTGGTTAACCAGTAGAGATGTGCTGATGTTTTTATCTTTGTTTTCTGTTTCAGTTTAACTAAGGGGTTTTATACCTATTGTTACAAGCTATATTCCTGTTTTTTTCTGTTATTAGTAAATGAGTTCCTGCCATAATGCTCAATTTTTCTATATTGACAGTCAATGTAGATGATGCCGTGGATGATATTGTACGACAATTTAAAGGTGTTTCAGATGGTTTCATTCGAAAAGTTGTTGGTTCATCATCCCCTACTACGTCAACCAATCATAACATGTCCTGGAACATGGATGAGGTGGATAAAAGTGTTCCAAGGCAAACTAATGCAGAGAGTGCGCTAAGCTCTGATAATGAGGAAGGTGAAAAGGAAGCTAATTTTGGTCATGAGAATATTGATAAAGAAGCACAAGAGAATGAGTGGAATTCTGACAATGAATTGAGCTCAAAGGAAGATTCTCAACTGCTAATAAACCATGATAATGAATCTACTAACTTGGATCTAGATAGAAAACATGATGTACCAATGGAAGCTAAGGTTGGAAAGGATGTTCCAGCTACAAATTTCAATCCAGTTCCCGATAATATGGAGGATCCAGTTGGAGTTCCACCTGAGGTCTGTAGTTAGCTTGGATTGCTCTCCTTTTTGTTTTGCACATCACACTTCTTGATTGAGATATTTGGTTTGCTGTTACTTATTGATGTATGCTTAAGTTATGCATTAGCTTTATGGGACCCATTTGGACATTTTCAAAATGTACAACAAATGGATCAATTTAACGTTTCTATTTTTGGTTTAGAAGACACTATTAACCTTAATAATATTAACAATTTTTTGCAGTGGACCCCACCTAACGTGACTGTCCCTATTTTGAATTTGGTTGACAATGTATTTCAGCTTAAGAAAAGAGGTTGGCTAAGGTATTGTAATCTTTTTGGTCTTCCTATATTTCCAAGGTGACTGTTATTGTCTGTATATTGCCTAAAAGCTTTAAATTTTATATGCCAATTTAAAGAATCTTCTATTGGTTTATGTTTTTTCTACATTGAGTTATTTAAGACATGGAACTTTGCATGTTTAGAGATGTTGAACTTAGATTTAAGTATTGAGGGAGAGAATATAGAGTTTTAATGATCCTCAAGCACAAATCCTTATTTATACTAAGCATGATCTAACAAAATAGGATACTAATTTTAATGAATTTTTTTTACATATGACCAAGATATTTTGGATATCTTCATATATTCTGACACTCGACTCAAGTTAAAGTTTACTCAACTCTATACTTCTTATAAGTAAAATGATAAGCACTTAGATATTATAGGCTATCTAAGTCCCACATGGAGGAGTATTAGATAAAGTGTTCAAGTACTTGGTTCTTGTTGTAAATAGAGAATGATAAAAGTCTCAACATCTCCATATTAATTAAGAGAAAGTATCTTTAGACTCTTATATTCATTTCTACATATTTTTTTGTCATAATGTTAAAATGTAGACTCTCAGAGACAATTCTATAATAGGTATTTAGGTGTTAGATGTATTTTACTATATGGGCCTAGGCTCATCTCTATGTACATTCTATGTATAATATGTTTCTTTGTTGTGATTGACACATACAAGGATTCCATCATGAATCTATCATTAATTTGTACATGGTATCTAAAATGTAGTTGAACTTGAATGCTTTCCTTTTTGGTGGACCCATTGTCCATGGTGCCATTTTTTTCTTCTGGATATCATTTGTTTTCCTTTAAGTAATTAGATTTCAAATTTAGGTTAATTTGATTTTACTGAGCAATATATGAACTGCTGTGATGCTGTTGATTAAATCCAGGATGCTAGGTTACTACTGCTAGTTCCCATTTTTGTTGATGCAGAAGACAGGTCTTTTGGATTTCAAAACAGATATTACAGGTGGTGATGGAAGATGCTATTGATGATTGGATCCTAAGGGAGATTCATTGGCTTCGTAGAGAGGATACCATTGCCCAAGGGATTCGGTGGCTCCAAGATGTAAAAATTGAACCAAATTTTTAAACATTTTGCTGGGACATTGTATTCTTTCCTGGAGTTTTTTTTTATGCAACTTAACTAGATCACACCCAAACACATCATTCCTCAATTTGATCTGCGCATCTAAAGCGCTGGATTGTTTTAGTGGCTGTTTGTTAATAGATAGTTGACAGTACAAAATTTGTCTTCAACTCAGCCAAGAAGCCATAGAGATAATCTTGTACCATACAAGAAAAAGGACAAAAGTTGCCTTTAAAATTCTCAAATTTGGACTTGGCTAAAGAAACCATAGCAATGCATAAGCTGTGTACTGCTAGCTTACTCTATTTATTCCCATTGAAGTTCTAAAAACTAATAAAATGAAACTGCTTCAGGTTGAGAGCGCACCAAATATTCATCAAACACTTCAAATTCCTACTTTGAATATAGGTGGTTTCTAGTAGACATGCAAGATTTGAAAGCCTTTTTGAATTAAAGTCATTGCTTGTTCTTGTTTTTTGCAGTTTTTGTTTTGTGCTCTTTTAATTTGACTTCTGTGTAATCTTATCCTCCTTTTATAGTTTTATTTCAATAGTTTCTGATACAAAAGTAAAATAAAAAAAGAAGGGGAAAAAAATTCTGTGAATCTGTCCAACCTATTAGCTTAATATCCTAGGCCCATTATTTTGTTCAGAGGAAACATTCTAAAATAGTAGTCAATAGGTTGTGCTAATGTTTCTTGTTGTCTGCATAATGCTTGCAGATCCTCTGGCCTGGTGGTACATTTTTTTTAAGAGTACAGACCCCTCAGCTGTTAATTGGTGGCAGTGCATATTATCAAAAGCCTTTACCAAGCATAAGTGAATCTGGCGGAAGCAGGATGTCCAAATCACAGTCAGGATCTTTCGAGCTTCAGCTTGAGGCTATTCGTAGAGCAAATGATTTGAAGAAATTTCTCTTTGGTTAGTTGTATTTTCTGTAGAGTCCTAAAATAGTGCATTTTAGATTGGTGAATATTCTTGCTCTTTTGAAACTTTATTTTCTCTCTTTTATATCTTTATCTTCTTTCTAAGGCTAGTACAAATACCCTGTTCAAACTTAACCAATGTGCATAGACACCATCAAGGTTTATTATGTGTAATTGCCTCCCGTGTGGTTCATCAAATTATGTAATTTACAAGTAAATAAAGGCATTTAGAAGCTTTGATTATGTAGTACTCAAAAGGTACCAACTTCCAAAAATTATGGTTCCATTATAGTTAATTTGAGATTAACTTCATTGCGTATATGAACAAAAAATTCCTTCACAAGCATTACTTATAAGTTAGACCAAGACACCACCACCAACTCAAAACCTTAAGGTAGTGGGTTAGTGTGTTTTCTTTTTTTATATATTGTCCATCTTACTCATTCCTACTTAATGTAGAACTTAGAATCCTAACATTAGAATTCTAGAAACACTTTTCTAAACAAAAAGTTATTATGTCTCTTTTCTTTTAGTTTTTATTTCTACTTTTTGGTGATTTTGGTTTCAATCTTTCACTTATTATGTTTGGGAAGTCATCATCATACAAATAAAAAATTCAAGGTTAAGTTAGCCTTAAGTCCAAATTCTAATGGTATTAGAATCTATTCAAGTTTCCTTACTTTGGCCAATTGTATTGCCATGCTCAAGGTCCATAATCTTAGGTGTGATCAGAGTTTATCTTATGCGTAAGGGGTGTTGTGAAGTCACCTTCGTTAGTTGAACAATTCTAATTTACAAACTGGTTTTGAAGGATTATGTAGGTTCTAAGTCCAAATTCTAAGAGATTTTCTTTTGAACATGATAGCTTTATTGCTGATGAACATGATTGAATGTTATGGTATTTTCTGGTTTCTTGTGTGTGTTGACATTTTTTGTTTTTGTAACGTTTTATTTTGTACCCTAGTTGTGTACTCATTGCCAATAAAAAGGATTCCTATTTTGAATACAACTATCCATCTTTTCATTCATATCTCGTTTTCTATTATCTACACTTATTTTTTCTGTTTCTATTTTCTATCAGTGGTATCAAAGCTTGAATAATAATAGCAAATTTAAAGTGTTAAAAAAGGAGAGAGGTGAAATATAGTAGTACGAGATTGTGAGAAAGGAGAGAAGAAAATAACTATCCCACTTATGGCTTCCGAAAACTTTGTACAACTAGTCATTCCATGATTTGATGGTCATTATGACCATTGAAGCATTCTGATGGAGAATCTCTTTGAGAAAATAGTGGCTCTTGCATATGCATAACAAAGGAGCTTGATGCCATGAAATTAAAAGACTTGAAGGCAAGAATTATCTGTTTCAAGTCATTGAATATTTTATCCGCGAAACTATTAGTTGCAAAGATACTTTTAAGGATATTTGGGATTCAATGAAGAAAAAAGTATCAAGAAACGTGCTCAACTTCAAGCTTTGAGAAGAGACTTTGAAGTCCTTTAGATGAAGGAAGGTGAATTTTTAACTAGTTATTGTTCAAGGACCTTGGGTATTGCTAACAATGTACGATTTGGCGGTCAGAAGATGGATGACACAACCATTGTTGAAAAAGTTATATGCTCATTAACACCAAAGTTTGACCATGGGGTATACTCAAATGAAGAATCCAGTGATATTGATGATCTCTTCCTTGATGAGCTTCAAAGTTCTTTGTTGGCCCATGAACAAAAGATGAACAAATAAATCATTTAAAGCTACAAATACAGGACATAGAATTCCAGGAAATTGGGTTTTTTAGCATGAACTCTAAAGGCAACAATGACCAATTTCACAGCAAAAATAGAGGAAGAGATCATAAGAAACCAAAGGTAGAATTCTTTAGATATCATAAATTATCTTGCCTATGAATGTTATACTAGGCTACCTAATCTTAAAGAAAAGGAGAAAAATTCAAATTTTGTCAAGGAAAAAGAAGTAGAAACCTTTTTGATGGCTGAAAATGCAAAAGATAGCAAGGCATAAATTTGGTATGTAGACACTGGTTGTAGTAATCACATGAGTGGAAGTAAGTCCACTATTTTATATTTAAATGAAAATTTTCATTCTACTATGTGCTTTGGTGGTAGTTCTACTATGAAAAGTGATAGGGAAAGGCTATATTAAGATAAAAACCAAGAATAGTTTTGTAGAAACAATTTCTAATGTGCTTTATGTCCCTAACTTGAAAAACAACTTGTTAAGTGATGGTCAATTACAAGAAAAAGGTTATGAAATTTTTATTAGCAAAGGTGGTTATGAAATTTTTATTAACAAAGGTGTTATTAAGTCTCTTCAATTCAAACAAACCATGGGGAAGAGTGGAATCTGAAAGGAGTTTACAATATCATTACACCACAACAAAATGGTGTCTTGGAGAGAGAAAAATAGAATCATTCTCAACATAGTGAGGAGCCACTTGACTAAGAATAGTGTTTCAAAAAGTTTTTGGCCTGAAATTGTTAACTGGAGCATCCACATTCTAAATAGAAGTCTCACATGTTGCGAAGAATAAGACACCAGAGGAGGCATAGAGCAAAAGAAAACCAAATGTAGATCATTTCAGGATTTTTGGGTATGTAGCTTATGCCAAACCAAAAAAGATCAAAGTTTGATAACAAAGGTGAAAAATGTATATTTCTTGGTGTTGAGTGTCAGTCAAAAGCGTATAAGCTTTATAATCTTACCACTATTATTAGTTGTGATGTTGTTTTTAATGAAGAAAGATTTTAGGAAAATAACGTAAATGCAACAAAGCAAATTCTTATGAATTTTGATGGAGATAATGGATATGAAGACTTGAAACCAAGGGAGCTAGAAGAACAACAAATTCCAACAGCCACATTTGAAGAGGAGAGACCTCAATGTGCAAGAAGAAGGCCTGCATGAATGTATGATTATGAGGTGACCAGAATTGAAGATCCTATCACTCATTTTGCTGTTTTCAGAATGTGACCCTACAACCTTTTTGAAACTGATGTTAAATAAGAAAAAATGGAGAAAAACTATGGATGATGAGATTGATTTCATTGAAAGAAGTTATACTTGAGAGTTGTGTACAATACCATAGGAGTGAAGTGGGTTTTTCAAAACAAAACTGAAGGAAAATGGTGAAGAGGTTGAGTACAAAACATAGTTGATAGTTAAGGGTTACAAACAACAGTATTGGATTGATTACACAGAAGATTTTTCACCAGTTGCAAGACATGCCACAATCAGGTTGGTAGTTGCATTGGCAGCACTCAATTAGTGGACTCTTTTTCAACTAGATGTAAAGTCAGCATTTTTACAAGGTTACTTGGATTGGATGAACATGTATTTATTAACCAACCCCTAGTTTTGCGAAAACAGTGAAAATAGGAATTGAATGCAAAGTTTACAAATTCAAAAAAAAACTCTTTATAGACTAAAACAATCACTTGAACGTCGATGTGTCAGCAAGGCACTCAACATAGAGTCATTCATAAAATACATAAAGTCTCTTGGGGTCTGCATTCAGTTATGCCTTTAAACTGAATCTTAGCAAACATCATGAAGAGCTTGTTTGACATTTTCTTTGTTTTTAAGGAGTTTTTGAGTTAACCACTGTTATATCTCTTTTTAGTTGTGATTTTTAATTATTACTTATCTTCTACAAAAGGGACTCCTGTAATAAAAATATATCATCTTTTCTTATATATCTCTTGTTTTATTCTCTAAACTTGGTCTTTGTAACCTTATGAAATTTAGAGCAAACATTTACATCCCTACACTTTGATAATATGTATGAAGTTGCCTCCATTTTTGTCAGATGGAGCTCCAACAGCTTTAGTTGGCTTAATTGGTCAGAAGCAGTACAAACGTTGTGCCAGTGATATATATTACTTTACTCAGGTTAAAGTTCTTTCCCATTGATGTATTGACTCGGTAACTGTTGACTCTTTCTTCTGTTGGATCTTATTTTTTCCAAACACAATTTGTGTTTCTTCTGAACTCACACTTGTTTTATTCTATTTCATTGTAGTCTTCCATATGTGTGAAGCAACTTGCTTATGCAATACTTGAACTTCTACTCATATCCATCTTTCCTGAGTTGAGGAATGTTGTCATTAGTGTTCATGAGAATATGCATGTTCACCAACCTGTATAGAGTTCCTTAACAGCCACCATCTGATGTTCAAGCTCTGTTCATGAGAATGTCATGGCTAGTAGTCATTTTCAAAGCAAGAACAAGAGTCATAATTCATGGATTTTTTTGGAATTGTTTTGTAAACATAGTGTGTACAGAAGCATGCATTTTTGTGGAAAACTCATTGTTTTCTCAGTGCATTACTCATCATAACACAGAGATTTTGTATGTGACAGACTCATGAAATGTATTAGTGAAAATCAGATCATTCCATGCTGGTTTTTCTTTATTTATCATTCCTTTATTTAACTTCTAATTAATATTTCTTTCTTTCTTTTTTTGATACTTTATTTTCTTATTTATTTATTTATTATGTAGGATTTAATTTTAATCTTAAGAAAATCCCATTTAGTATCTGTTTTAATACTGCTCTTAAGTTATTGTTTTAATTTCTATATATAAAATTGCTATCTTTGATATGTAATAAATTTTTTTAATTCCAAATCATAAAACAGCAGTTTTTTAATATCTGTTATGATAAGTCATGCTATTTTTTTATTATTTTTTTTTATTAATGATGACACGGATCAAAATAAATCCTAAACATTTTATAGAGGGGAAAATTAAGAGACTACAAAACTTAATTTGGATGTTTTTTATGTTAGGTTTGAATATTATTTTAGATTATTTAAGAGATGAAATTTCAATTTTTTTAAATAAATATGTTTTATTAAAATAAATATATTATGTATAAACACAATTTACATATTATATATACACGTGTGACACGTAATCAAAATTTAGACTAAAATACTATTAGTACATAAATAAATATTTTACAATTGATTGATGTACCAATTAACAAATTTAAGAATTCCATGTTATTTTTTATCAAAGAAAATATTGATTTTAATTAAATTATATAGAAGGTCAACCATATAAACATAATATATTAAATAATAAACCTAGTGATAAATTTTAACATATTTTATTACTTTATACATAAGTAAAATAAATACCGATTATGTATTTATATAGATGTATAATTTTTTACAAGTTAAAATTTGTTGAAGTATCTTGTGAAGTTATATTATGTACACTTTATACATAATATATTTTTTACTTTAATATATTTTTTCAGTAACAAGATAAGAGGAAGTGGTAATATGTGACCTAAAAGCTTTTAAATATATTATTGATAAAAAATTACACAACATTAAATTATGAAATTATAAAATTAGTACTTAAGCAATTATCAGTACTCGTTGTTGCAATTATTAATCAGTGTTATATTTCCAAAACTGATAAACGAGGATTTACTTAATTATTTTTTAATAAAAATTCACAAATTTCAAAAAAATCAAGACAAAATTTTATTAATATTTCAACATTTAAAAGTCTTTCTATA
>Ga0123341_1001951_pt1 | contig 16352 bp, 20 predicted proteins | sample Turbeapinknodule_FD_89959 | JGI IMG/M metagenome (GOLD analysis project Ga0123341, IMG submission 89959) | Root nodule microbial communities of legume samples collected from Mexico - Turtle bean Mexico pink nodule | ecosystem: Host-associated > Plants > Roots > Nodule | place: Mexico: Nepantla...
ATTTTTTAATATATATTAATTTTTTATTTAATTATATTTGCACTTGTAATTTATTTTATTTTATTATTTTTGTTTTTTAAGAAATTGTAATTAGGACATGTTATTTACTTCAAACGACATAATTTGGAGATGTTATTAATTCAATAATATTAATTGAATCTTGTACCGGTTGGCACCGAACAAGCCTGTCTCGAACACGAGGATCGACCAACCGAGTCAAAGAACACTTCAAGTCACACATTAAATAAGAGTAACCATAGTTACAATAACATTTAATGTGTTATAATCGTATTCCAAATATGTGGGAAACATCTTCGCAAAATTAGTTAAATACTAATTAATTGAAAGACGTTGCAGATATTCCTTAAAAAACATACCTCCCTATTAATCAGGGATCATGATGTATCAGTTAATAACTTATAGCTGGCCCATCATGGAGAAAGCCCATAATTAGCATTATAAGTAAAACCTCCACAAGGTTGTAAGGTACGTTTTTACTTTGAAAGAACACACTCAAAATACTAGTATTGACTTGAGTGTCGAAGTGCAATCGCAGGTACCCCGACCGTCTGAGTTCAACAGCGAAGGAAGGAAGCTTGAAGATACCCAACAGACACGGACACATCCCCAAATTGTTTTATCTGGGTCCCCCTCCCTCTATACAGGTACAATTGGCGCCCACCGTGGGGTCGAGGTAACAACTTGATCTTCGGCAACAAAAACAAGCAATCATGGTCTCAATAAGAAACAACGTCGACCGCATGACGGATTAACAAGCAGCCATGATTCGAGCCCTTCAGGCATAAATGGAGGAACTACGTCAAAAAAGTGTCGCAAATCAACTATGCAATGAAGAAAACCAACGTCGTCATGTAGAGGAAATGTCCCTCCTAAGGGAGCAAAACAAATTCTTGCAACAACGACTTGAGGGTCATGAACGAGAAGGGCAATCTCATGCTCCACCAACTAATCCAACTAATCCAACCAATCCAACCCCACAACTGCCACCCACTTTCCAAACAAATCAAACGCACCAAAGTTCCAGAATTCATATTGCCCCAGACGATGAAGAAGACGTTTGGGGACACCCGTTCACAGACGAGATAATCGCAACACCACTCCCTTCCAAGTGGAAAGGGCTAACCGTTAAATTGTATGATGGCTTCAATGATCCAGACGAAAATTTGAATGTCTTAAAAACACAAATGACTTTGTACACGACCGACAAATTCGTCTGGTGTAAAGTCTTCCCTGCCACTCTGCAAGAGGGACCGCTAGGATGGTTCACAACCCTCTTTTCCAATTTCGTGGGAAATTTCAAGGTCCTGACTACAAAGTTCACCACACAATATGCAACAAGTCGGCCTCATCACACCTCCTCGTTGTCCCTACTCAATGTGAAGCAAGAAAAGGGAGAAACCCTTCGGGCGTTCAGGGATAAATTCAACAAAGTATGTATGGGCATTAGAAATTTAATTCCCAAAATTGCGATGCATCACCTGGTCGACACTATCCGCCCCGGTCGGTTCACTGAAAGTCTAATCAAGAGACCAACCCAGAACATGGAAGAATTGCGCAATCGCGCCACTAAGTTCATGCAGATAGAGGACACATTGACTATCACCAGAATCATCCAGTGGAAGGTCCAAATAAGGTGAAAAAAAAGGACAAAGACAGAAGCAACCGACCTGTATCAAGTCGGAATGACCGCTTCAGGGAAAACTGAGTGCCTCAGTTTAATAGTACACTCCTCTAGGTTTTCCCAGAGGGAGAATCCTAGACGAAGCTATATAAGCCAAACTGATCCCGGTCTTAAAGCAATCACATACCTCGCGAAACGCTAACACTTCCAAGCGTTGCCAATATCACCGTAATTATTGACATACAACTGAGGGGTGTCAAGCATTAAAAGAAAAAATAGAAGAACTTCTCTAGGCGAGACACTTTTGTCAATTCGTCAAAACTGACTCGTCTACACACCACCAACCCCCTAACGAACATCACGATCGACCTGGATGAGAAAACCTATGTCGCCACGATGACAACAGACGTCCCACGATGACAACAGTCGTCCCACGCAACATAGGTGAAGTGAAAGCCCAGTCAGAGGGACCAGACAACAGAGTAAGAGTCTTCAAAGAAATAATAGAACCAGACGCAGAGTCCAGGAGGTCATCAACACCGTCGCCGATCCCATATCACTCGACATTCCTAGAGATGTCCATTATATAGTAGGAGGCTTTGCAAAATGGATGGATGTTCGAACTCAGCAAGAAAGAAACATCTTAGAGCCATTCAGTCGGTCCACTTTACACCAGTCTGACCATGACCACGCATGCCCCGATCACATTCATGGATGAAGACTTCACCGTAATAGATCCAACACAAGACAACCTTATGGTAATCACTGTAAAGATAGATAAATTTGCACTAGGGCAGCTCAGTAGACATTCTATATTGGAAAACTTTCCAAAATATGAGGATCCCCGAAACTGAAATTCAGCCCTATAACGAGCAGATCGTTGGGTTCTCGGGCGAACGAGTAGACACTAGAGGATATATTGATTTGTACATCACATTCAGCGAGGAAGAGTGTCTCAGCAAAACCATTAAAGTCAAGTATTTATTGTTCAGTGCAAACACCTCATATAATATACTACCCGGGCGTCCCTCTATCAACCGTCTAGGAGGAATAGTCTTACCCCACACTTAGCGATGAAATTTCCATCTGCAACCGGAGACATTGCAACAATCCACGTTGACAAAAAAACTGCCCGGGAATGCTCTGTAGCAAGTTTGAAGGTGGAACCAACCAGGCGTTTATGTAGATCACCGCCACACGGCTGATCTCCAAGAAGATGAGAGCGATCAATGGAGAAATACTGCCAAGATGAACAATCAAGAAAGCACATGGTCACACTTGTAGACTTGGATTCCCGACTAGATGATGCCCGAATGGAACCTTCAACAGGATGAGCATAAGACGTACATTGGAACGTCTTTGAAGCCGGACGACCACAGGACCATTAACACAACCTTAATGGATAACGCTGACCTCTTTCCTTGGACCGCCGCCCACATGTGGCGTGAGTTCAGAAATTATCGCACATCATCTGTCTGTTTACAAAGAAGCAAGACCGGTCGCACAAAAAAAGCGGAAGTTGGGGGAGGAAAGGCGCAAAGCCGCCCGACAAGAAACAAAAAAATTGATGAGAGCCGACTTTATTAAAACAACACACTACACTACATGGTAGGCTAACGTAGTCATGGTTCAGAAATCTAGCGGTAAATGGCGAATGTGTGTAGATTACACCGAACTCAATAAAGCGTGTCCTAAAGATTCTTACCCCTTGTCAACCATTGATCAACTAGTTGACGGTGTAGGAGGCCACCATATCCTCAACTTACTTAATGCATACTCAGGATACAATCAAATCTATATGCATCCGAGAGACGACCTTCACAAACGACTCTGGCAACTTCTATTACGAGGTTATGTTGTTCGGCCTTACGAACGCAGGGGCCATATACCAGCGGCTAATGGATTATGTTTTTCACAACATGATTGGAGGAAGTTTTGAAGTATATATAGACGACATTATTGTCAAATCTGACTCATGCGAATAACACATAGAAGATTTGCATGAAGTCTTTCGAGCCCTTCGAAAACATCGCATGCACCTAAACCCCGACAAGTGTGCATTCGGTGTGGAAGGAGGAAAATTTCTAGGCTTCATGCTCACCCACCGTGGCATAGAAGCTAACCCAGAAAAATGTAGAGCTATATCCGAAATGCGAAGCCCCAACAACATTAAAGAAGTTCAGAGATTGATCGGGCGACTCACAACACTCCATATTTGTGCCAAAATTGGCAGAAAAGACTAAACATATCGTTCAAATGCTACGTAAAGCATCCAAATTTCAATGGACGGACGAACGTGAGAATATATTTCTCTAACTGAAGCTTTTACTGACCTCCCCGCCGATCATTCAAAAGTCGGTCGCCGACGCACCAATAATTGTCTATCTCGTCGTTTCAGAAAACACAATCAGAGCAGCCTTGGTCCAAGAAGTGGATACAGCAGAACGACCCGTCTACTTTATTAGCCGAATCCTCCACGGTGCAAAAAACCACTATCAGATGATAGAAAAGGTCGCACTCGCTTTGGTCGTCACATCTCGACAAATGCACATGTATTTTCAAAATCATCGGATCATAGTCAAAACTGACTACCCCATTATGAAAATGCTGGCGAAACCAGATTTGGCCGGACGAATGATAGGCTGGGCCGTCGAATTATCGAAATTCGACATCTAGTACCAACCGAGGGAGCAATTAAATTGCAAGCTCTGGCTGACTTTGCAGCTGAATTTAGTCCCTTTCCAAATGAAGATAATAAATCTCCATGGACCCTGCACGTTGACAACTCTTCCAACAACAAGTCGTGCGGTGCAGGAGTTGTACTAGAAGGACCAGGCAACCTCGTTATTGAAAAAGCTCTGAAAATCGATTTGAAAGCATCCAACAATCAGGTTGAATACGAGGCAATTATAGCTGGCCTTAACCTCGCCATCGACTTGGATGTCGAAAAGCTAGTATGTAAGAGTGATTCCCAGCTAGTGGTCGGACAGTTGAAAGGAGAGTTTGAAGTGCGGGAAACCCTACTACAACGATATTTCCACTTTGTACAGGGATTGCTCACTAAGTTTGATGAAGTAACAATTCAACACATACGCCGAGAACACAATGCTTGAGCTGATACACTCTTTCGCCTCACAACTGCTGCCAAAAAAGAGCTCCATCGATCGGTTGTATATATTACATTAGCCAAACCTAGTATCGGCACAAACGAGTGCATGACAACTGACATCCAACCAGACTGGATGACACCGATTAAGCAATTCTTGACTAACGACACATGTGAAGCACTCACAAATAAAACGATGAAGCAACAAACGACCCAATTCCTACTAATCAATCAAGATCTCTACTGGCGAGGCTACACTCACCCACTTTTAAAATGTCTTAATACAGAACAGGCCAGCTACATTATGCGAGAAATACACGAAGGTGTATGTTGTACCCATTCAGGAGCCCGGACAATGGTAGCCAAAATAATGTCCGCGGGATATTACTGGTCGACTGTCCATGGTGATTGCACGGACTACATACGTAAGTGTATGAAATGCAAAGAACACGACAACCTGACCCACCAAAAACCAAAAAACCTCCACTACATTCTCTACCCATGACCGTTCACGAAGTGGGGCATGGACATCATTGGACCGTTCGCTCCTAGCAAAGGACAATGTAAGTTTCTATTGGTCGGAATAGATTACTTTACTAAATGGATAGAATTCGAACCCTTAACGGGTATCATCGCGAAGAATGTTGAAAATTTCATTTGGAAAAACATCGTTTGTCGGTTCGGGTTGCCACAGGTAATCATCACTGACAACAACCGACAATTCACTAATGGAGGACTAGCCGAGTTCTACGAAAAGCTTGTTATCAAACATATCACCAGCTCAGTTGAACACTCACAAACCAACAACCAAGCCAAAACTGCTAATGAAGTTATTCTTAATGAATTAAGAAATAGGCTTGGGCCAACTAAAGGTAAGTGGACTGAAGAACTCCTAGAAGTTCTATGGGCCTATCAATGTACGTTGTAACGCTACAGTCCCCCACACAAGAAACACTGTTTAGTTTGACTTACGGGACAAAAGCCATGATCCTGGTCGAGGTGGGAGAACCTTCTCTGCAATGACAGACGTTGGAACTGAACCTCAACAATGAAAGCTTGTTGGTCGGCCTCGACCTCATCAATGAGTTAAGAGACAAAAGCAGAATCAGGGAAGAGGCATGCACGCAAATGGCGGCCAGACGGTATAGCTCAAAAGTAAAGCCTAGGAATTTTGAAAGAAGAGACTTAGTGTGGCGAAGGTGAAGTGACGCTTGAAAGATTGAAGGCATATTCTTAAGAAACTAGGAAGGATTGTTCCATATTGCCGACACAGTAGCCGACAATGCTTATTATTTAGAATATTTGTCAAGAAAAACTATGCCAAGAACGTGGAACGCCACACATCTAAAATTTTATTATAGCTAATAAACATTGACAGTGTATGCTTTCCTCACTCGGTTGTTTTATCCCTAAGGAGGGTTTTCCACCGAGAAGATTTTAACGAGTCACTTTAACCAATTTTATCATCCTATCTCTTTCTTTTTATCTTTATATAATTTTATTACCACGACATGTTAGAATATAAGGAGTGTCAACTCCAATTGCATTTATTTAAAGGATTACTCCTCTGATAAACCCACGAGATATGACCAGAATTAAAACTATTGATAATCTCGAATCGATCCGCACATCTTTGATCGGTCAGATTGATTATTACCATCTTAGTTATCACCTCAAGTGATCAGTACAACATACATATCGCACCCTGCGATCAGATTTAAGTGACACATTAATTTCACCGCTCGGTTAGTCAGAACAATAAATTTAAGATTTAGGGTTTATGCAGATAAACATGTGTCAGTCGGTGAATCATGCAAATATATAAACATATGTCAGTCGGTGAATCACGCAACTACAAACGAGTAAATAAATTGTTCAAAGGAAAATAAAAGTTGTTAAGAGCCCACAACCCTGGCCCGTCCTCTGGCTTTTCAATAACAGTATCGACATTCTCGCCGAGTGGCACGAGCTTTCCATCCACAACGTCCTTGTTTAAATCATAGCTAGGATCATCCATTGGCACGCCATGGAAAAATGCTACCTGTCGGAAACCCTACTGAAAACTCTCTTCATTTATCTGCAACATGAACTCATGACATTTTTCCAGTTCGACAACAAGCGCCTTCTCCTTCAACTCGGCATGAACCTTATCTTTTAAGAGTTGGTTTCTAATGAGGACCTGAGAGAGAGGGTGCCTGAGGCCCAAGTCCAAGCCCAACCCATGATCTCAACACCTACCATGCCTCAGAGGATTACTAGGAATAGGCAAAGACTTTAGGAGATGAGCATCAATTGATGTCTCTGTTTATAATTTCTTTAGAGTAGATTTAATATAACATAAAAAGAAGGTGTGGATAGTAGTTTAGGGCTTATGAGAAGAAATGGAAACAAGTCACACCTTCCATATGACTCACTTAGGCGCCATTTTCAAATGGTTTTGCCTTTTGAATTTCCCACCTATTTTCCTTTTGAAACCCGACCCTCTTATGCTATAAATAGAGGTGCTTGGCTCATGTAAATTCATGTTGAATGAAGAGTATAGTTACTATACAAAAATTGTGTTAAAGTTTTGTGAGCATTGTCTCTCTAAACCTTGGTCTTATCTTGTGAGTGTTGTGAGCTCTCAAGTGGTGACATCCACACTTATCTTGGATTCAATTCACGATCCAAGTGGCGTGCTCATTCACAATTCCACCACTCCTAAGTTTCCTTTCACTCATCTTTTTCCATTCCATTTCCATTTCTATTTTCAATTCCAAAATATGTCTTGTTCTTGTTCTTGTTCTTGAATTTCAATTCAGTACATGTTCTTGCATACCTTATGTTTGATTAAATTCCGCACCTAATTGTCATTCATTCTCACCATTGATTTGTGTTTTTCCTTTGGCCTTATGGAAATGAACCTTCACATCTACTTAACACTTGTTAGGTTAATGCCCAGTGGGAATTTTCCTTAGGCTTCTCACCTATATTTGTTTTAAAATCTAAATATAAGAAAAGTGTCACTAATCAAATGAACAATCCTAAAATCAACCCACATCAGTTTCTCTAGGCCTCCACCCTAGCAAGGTCCGCCTTCAAAACCTCTTGCACTTCCTCGGCCGCCAGTTGATCCCGCCGCATCTTTTCCCTACACGCCTTAGCAGTCCCCAATGCCACCTTCAATGAGTTGGCCAACTCTGCCAACCTGGTCCTCAACTTAGGCACTAACACTGCGCTAGTACTCTTCAATTCTTCACCAAGTGCCTTGCTGACAAAAGTGGCTTGGCTTTGCAACTCTATTAATTCTTCTATCAAATTCCCAATGGGAATGGCTGCTAAGACACCCTCATCCTCGCAAATCGAACTGCACAGCCTGTGTAAGTTGGAGCGAGGGACCTAGCATTGAATGTTGCTTGATAGAAGGTTGCCCCACCCTAGCACCAACTTGGGTATTAAAGGGTTGGCCTCTCTTTCAATTGGCCATCGGCAGAACGGGGGCATTAGTCGAAGCTGCTTCAATCGGAACAACAACTTTGTCCTTCCCGACCGCCATTAGACTCCCAAGCTTCCAATTGGCCGCTTGTCGCTTGAGGCTATTCATGAAACTACTCAAAGTTGGGTCCATCCGTAGGATAATAGCTGCAAGGTACATACAAAATTAAACCACATCAACGTAACGAATACACAGTCAGATGCAAGAAATCTACTTACCATTGAAATCCGTCGACTTCTTGGATGACCCATGTAAAGCTATCAGCTCCCGGGTGGGAAGTTTATAAGGAAGTGGTCAAATACCACCAGAATTGACTTATCCACGACTGACATGTTCGACCACAACCAGTTACTAAGTTGGGTCGGATTCTCTGTCCAATGGAAAGGAAACTTTGTGTGCCTCTCTGCATCATAGAAGAAGTCTCGGTCGTTCGGCTCCACAAAGATTTTAAAATATTTTTCTATATAAATTTTATAATATATGGTATGAGCAGCAAACCGAACGTTCCCCAGTCGACTAGATAAAGATAACCAACTCACTGGAGTACTCAGACGGGTATTGTAATAATAAAAGAAGGCTTGACGGGTGGGAATAAGCTTGAAAAGATCATAAAGCACTCGGAACGCTTGAAGGGCCACCCACGAGTTAGGATGCAGTTGGGTAGGCTCCACATTGAGGATCCGAAGGACCCCCATGGTAAAATCATCGAAAGGTAGGGCTATATGCAGGTCGGCAAAGAAAGTATTATATACAAAAAAGAAGTCTTGCGGTGCGTTTTCTTGACTGTGGCAAACACGGTCGGTAAGGCCACAAATATCAGCTATCACCGCATCGGTTGGACAATCAGGTCTTATAAATGAATTCTTAGACAAAAACTGGTTTAAACTATCAAAATCTCTCAACTTAGTGGGAATTTTTAAAATAAAAGGGTCAACCCAATCGTAGCTTAGACTACTCGATGATTGACTTGAACCACTACCCTCTCTCACACTACCAAACACAGTTCGAGTCACAGAAGATTCTATATTCACAAAATAATGAGAAGAATCGACAGAAGAAGACATTACTGACCTGGGAATTCGATCACTAAAGAAGAAAGTTGGTGGATTCGGCACTCAGAGCAAAGGAACGTTCTATGAACAGTAGAGAAAGTGTAAACCTCACCACGTTTTGAGAATGCCCTATTTATAGGAAGTCAAGTAAGAGAGAGAGTGTGATGAAGACCTAGTAGAGGAGGCGTCTGAGGCCCAAGCCCAAGAAGCCCAAGCCCAAGTGGAGGCCAAAGCCCAACCCATGAGCTTAACATTCTTCATGCCTCAAAGGATTACTAGGAGCAAGGTCAAGGCTTTGGGAGATGAGCATCATTGGATGTCTCTTTTTGTAATTACTTTTGAGTAATCTTTTTAGTAGAACATAAAGGGAGGTGTAGATATAGATATAAGAGGTGTAAATGTACAAAGATAAGTCACACCTTCCATGTGACATAAAAAGTAGGTGTAGGTGTAGTTTTAGGAGGTGCCAAAGAAATAAATCAAGTCACACATCCCTTGTGACTTGATTAGGCGCCGAATTTGAATGGTCTTGTTTTTTAATTTTGCCTTTTCATTTCAGCCCTCTCCTACTATAAAAGGATGTGTCATGCTCTTGTAAATTCAGAATTGGAATTTTTAGAAAGGTTACTCTACTCAAATTGAAAGAGAATTGTGTGAGACTTGTTTTCCTTCATCTTGTCTCATCTTGTGAGTGTTTGGGAAGCTCCAAGTGGCGGCATTCATGCACTTATCTTGGAACAATCACCTCCAAGTGGCATGTTCTTCCCTTCCTTGACTACAACCACATAAGTTCCTTCTTGCTTCATCTCCATTTCCATTTCCGCACCTAATCTACAAATTCTATTCGGTCAATTGTGTTTGTTCTTCATTTCTATTTGATAGTTTGTGTTCTTGTTTAATTCAATCGGTTCAAATGTGTTTAGTTGTTTTTCCTAATCGGTTAAATATCTTGTTCTTGTCTTCTTTAAATTTCCGTGTCATATCTTGTTTTATTATTGTTGTTTTGTGTGTTTCTCTATTCTATTGTTGTGTGAGGAGATGGCACTCATGTTCATGAGTTTGGTTCATCATTTGGAAGGAATTTAACTCCATTGATGTTTACTTAAGCCTCCTCACTTTGTTCTTAAAGTGTTACAATTTAATGAATCTCCTAATCAACTCACATCATATGGTATCTAGAGTTATGGTTGTGTTCATTTTTTTTTTTTGAGTTGATTGACACTTTAATTCTGTTTTTGTGTTAGTTATTCTGTTTTTGCTTTAATTGAGTCTTTCTTGATCTTTTCTTTGTTACAAATTAATTGTGTTTGAGTCATTTTGCTTTTTAAATCCATATATGTTTGTCAATGTCATGTTTCTCCTATAATGTCATCACTTCTATGTAGTACTTTTCTTGCTAATTTTGGTTGCTTGATTTTTACTAGAGTGCGGTTTTCTATTTTTGTTTTTGATCCTTTGGTTGATTTTATTTTTAGATCTGAGTTCATGCTTGCGTATTAGATCTATACAAGTTCATATACATCAATTCTATTGAAGTCTCTTAATTCTGTTTTTTTTTAATTCTAGCATAGGTTTTCTCTGTTTTCCAGTTTTTGTGCTGACTGAAATTGTTTGTGAAAATTAATTCTGTTGGCGAAAATTTCTGAAACTTTGGATTTGAGTATTTTGAAGTGTTATAAAAAAAAGTGGAAAAAACAGTGTATCAAAATTCCAAAATACAAAAAAAATGATAAATGAAATATGTACATAGTGCAAAATTATGACTCTGGAAAAACAATGAGTGGCAGTGATTTTAAAAAATTTATCACAATTAATTGGAGCATTGTTTTTGTGTGATTCCATTGCCTATTTTGAGCTAAGATCTTGAATTTTTAGTGGTTTAAATTTCAACTTCCAGTGTGCATTATTCAGTTTAGCATAAATTTTTAAAGTCACACAGTTTTTACACAAATTCTAGTAGTACTGTTTTTGGTTTTTCTTCATCTATTATAGTATTATTCTTTAGGTTTCCTTTGTGTACTATCTTTTCATTGAGTGCCTTAGTTTTCTTGATTGTCTTTTTCATTTCATATTCTTTTCCAAGTTTTTTCATATCTTTTATTTCCAATTTGGTTTAGCTAGTTCTTGTTTACACCTTTTCTTGCTTGTCTTTTCTTGTTTCCTCAAGGTTTTGTGGTGATTTGTTCTTTGAGTAAGTGTAGTTTGCTTTGGCATCTTTCACTTGAAGCTCATCCAATCCACAAGGAGACTTGGTTAAGGAAAGAATATATTTCTTGGAGTGGTTTGAGTGAATTTTTTTTTTGCTTATTGTCGCAAGCTTTCTTTTGCTTTATTTGCTAACAAGTTTTCTTTAATTGTTTTCTCTTTGTGTTTTGCATTCTTTGTTATCATGGCTAATCTTTCTAGTGGAGAATCCTCTAAGCCTCATTCACCTCAAAAAGCATACTTAATGGGTGAATTAAAGGATGCTAAACTAACAATTGCATAAAAGGATGAAGTGATATGACAAATGGAGGCAAGGCTCCAAAGATTGGAGATGGACCATGAAGATACTCACCAATACTGTGAGAGAAGACATTATCATCATCATAGGCATGCCTCATGAACTTCTCAAAGTTCTTATGGACATCATGAAATAACCGAATGGAGGAGGCAGCAACATTATGAAGAAAGGCGCCAAAATGTGGCTAAGCCTTATTTGCCTTATGTAAAATTACCTAGTTTTAGTGGTGAGGGGGATCCTAATGTGTATATGGGATGGGAGGCCAAATTTGAGCAAATCTTTCATGTACATGAGGTCCTAGAAGACCAAAGGGTTAGGCTAGCTTCTTTAGAGTTCATGGACTATGCCATGCAATGGTGACACAAAACTCTTATGGACATTGGGCCTTTTTTGGGATGATTTAAAAGCATGCATGGGCGCTAGATTTGCCCCTCCACACTTTAGGAAAGACCTTTTGTTGAAGCTCCAAAGGCTTCATCAAGGCACGCTTAGTGTGGATGGTTATTTTAAAGAACTTGAAATGCTTTTAATCAAAGTTGATATGCATGAAAGTGATGAAGCTAAAATGGCTAGATTTGTTAGTGGTCTTAGAAGGGATATCTAAGATGTAGTGGAGCTTTATGAGTATTCTTCTTTAGAAACTTTGGTTCACCTTGCCATCAAGGTAGAATCTCAACTTGCAAAGAAAAATTCTTTTTAAAAATTCTCATAATGATGGCTACTACCACTCTTCTTCGAAAAACAAAAATAAATCTTTTTCAAAGTATCCTTCTAAAGATTCTACTTTCAAACCTAGAGATTCCAAGCCTTCCACTTCTACTCCTAAATCACCAACTAAATTGTCTAGTAAAAAGTGCTTTAAATGCTTAGGTTATGGTCATATAGCTTCTAATTGCCCTTCAAAGCGAAATATGATGATACATGATGGGATGGTTGTGAGTGAGCATAGTCCAGATTCCTCTAGATCTTCCACACCTCCTAGGTCCCCAAGTGAGCAAGAGAGTGAAAGTCCACATGAAGGTGACCTATTAGTAGTAAGACGAATGCTTGGTCAAGTTTTGAAACCCTTTGATAAAAGTCAAAGAGAAAATATTTTTCGTACAAGATGTCTCATTAATGATAGGTTATGTTCTTTAATTGTGGATGAGGGAAGTTGCGCTAATATGGCTAGCACAAGAGTAGTAGATAAGATTGGATTGTCTACTATCTCTCATGCAAAGCCCTACAAACTACAATGGTTAAGTGAGGTTGGGGAAATCGTAGTTAACAAACAAGTCCTCATTGATTTTTCCATTGGTAAATATAAAGATGAGGTCTTGTGTGATGTTGTCCCAATGGAAGCAACTCATGTTCTTTTGGGTAGGCCATGGAAATTTGATAGAAAAGTTTTTCATGATGACTTTACCAACAAAATTTCTTTTAACTTCCATGGGCACAAGGTCATACTTAAGTCTCTCTCTCTCCAAAGGAAGTCCATGATGACCAAATTAAAATGAAGGAAAAGACAGAGAAAGAAAATGATAAAAAAAAGTTCCAAGAAAAGCCTTCTCATGTCCACACAACAAGTCAAAAAGGTAATAGTTGCTCAAAAGCCTATTTTTTAGCTATTCCTAGGATCATTGAATGTGAGTCGGCTAAAGATAGTCCCACATGTTTGGACAATTTGGTAAAGGAATATGAAGATGTGTTTCAAAATCCTCCTAAAGGCTTACCACCTCTAAGAGGGATTGAACACCAAATAGACTTCATGCCCGAGGTTTCTTTACCAAATCGCCCAGCATATAGGACCAATCCCAAAGAGGCCAAAGAAATTCAACAACAAGTTGAGGGCTTAATAGCTAAGGGGTGGGTACAAGATAGCATGAGCCCATGTATTATGCCTGTCATACTTGTCCGTAAAGAGGATGGGACATGGAGGATGTGTACGGATTGTTGCGCTATAAATAACATTACCATCAAGTATAGGCATCTCATTCTAAGATTAGATGACTTGTTGGATGAATTACATGGGTCTAAAATATTTTCCGAAATTGATCTTAAGTGTGGTTACAATCAAATTCGTATTAAAAAAGGGGATGAATGGAAGACCGCTTTTAAGACCAAATTTGGTTTATATGAGTGGTTAGTCATGCCTTTTGGCTCGACTAATGCTCATAGTACCTTCATGCGACTCATGCATCATGTCTTAAGAGCATTCATTGGCAAGTTTGTTGTAGTTTACTTTGATGATATTCTTATATATAGCTTGTCTTTAGAAGATCATGAGTCACATGTTAGGCGAGTTTTAGAAACCCTTAGGAAGGAGAAGTTGTATGCTAACTATGTTAAATGTTTCTTTGCATTAGATCATATAGACTTCCTAGGTTTTGTTGTAAGTTATAAAGGGGTGCATGTTGATCAAACAAAGGTTGCAGCAATTCAACATTGGCCAACACCCACCAATGTTAATGAGGTACGAAGCTTTCATGGACTTGCTTGTTTTTATAGGCGGTTTGTGAAAGACTTTAGTACCATTGCTGCACATTTAAATGCCATAGTAAAGAAGGATGTGGTTTTTAAGTGGGGACAAGAGCAAGAAAATGCTTTTATAACTTTGAAAGAAAAATTGATTAAAGCCTCAATCTTAGCCCTTCCTAACTTTGCTAAGACATTTGAAATAGAGTGTGATGCCTCCAATATATGCATTGGGGTTGTCCTCCTTCAAGAGGGCCACCCCATAGCTTATTTTAGTGAGAAACTCAAAGGGAGTCATATCAATTACTCCATTTATGATAAACAACTTTATGCTCTTGTTCGAGCTTTGCAAAATTGGCAACATTATCTTTTTTCCATAGGAATTTGTGATCCATAGTGATCATGAGTCCCTTAAATATTTGAAAAGCGAAAACAAGCTTAATAAGAGACATGCTAAGTGGGTGGAGTTTATTGAGCAGTTTCCTTATGTGATCAAACATAAACAAGGTAAAATTAATGTGGTTGTTGATGCTCTTTCAAGAAGATATACCTTGTTAAATGTTTTGGATGTTCAATATTTAGGTTTTGATCACATAATGGAACTCTATCATGATGACCTTGATTTCTCTCTAATCTTTCAAGAGTGTTCCAAAGGAGGACACTAAGACTTTTTCTTACATCATGGTTTTCTTTTTAAAGGAAAAAGACTGTGTTCCCCAAGGATCTATAAGACAATCTCTTGTTAGAGAGGCTCATGAGGGCGGGCTTATGGGAAATTTTGGGGTATCTAAGACTTTAGAAACATTGCATGAACATTTCTTTTGGCCTCACATGCGAAAATCCGTACATAGCTTCTGTGATAAATGTATAGCATGTAGGAAGGCTAAATCTAAAGTCCACCCCCATGGTTTATATACCCCTCTTCCTATCCCAACAATGCCTTGGGTTGATATTTCTATAGATTTTATCTTAGGACTTCCCAAGACATCGGAGGGTAAGGATTCCATCTTTGTGGTAGTGGACCGTTTTTCTAAAATGACTCATTTTATTCCATGCCACAAAGTTGATGATGCTTGTTATATTGGAAATCTCTTCTTTAAGGAAGTTGTTCGTTTGCTTGGGCTTCCTAGAAGTATAGTGTCCGACAGGGACTCCAAGTTCTTAAGCCAATTTTGGAGGACCTTATGGGGCAAACTTGGCACAAAACTTTTATTTTCTACTACTTGTCACCCCCAAACTAATGGTCAAACTGAGGTGGTTAATAGAACTTTGGGTCAAATGTTACGATGCTTTATTTTCGGGAACCCAAGGGTATGGGAGAATTTACTACCTCATATTGAGTTTGCATATAATAGAGCAGTAAATTCTACCACTACCCATTCTTTTTTTGAGGTTGTTTATGGGTTCAATCCCTTTACACCTCTAAATCTTCTTCCAATTCCTGTACTTGATGAGGTTTTATGCAAAGATGGTTTTGAAAAGGCTTATTTTATTAAAGACTTGCATAACCACATCAAGCTGCAAATTGAGAAGAAGGTTGGCAAGTATGCTGAATTTGCCAACAAAAGGCGCAAGACATTAATCTTTGACCCAGCGATTGGGTTTGGCTACACTTGAGAAAGGATAGATTTCCTTCTCAAAGGAAGTCCAAAATTATACCTTGCGGTGATGGCCATTTTCAAGTCATCAAGAAGATTAATGATAATTCCTAAGAGTTACATATGCCTGATACATACCTTGGTAGTAATTCTTTTAATATCAGTGATCTAACTCCTTTTTCTGCTGGTTTTCAAAATTCGTGGACAAATTCTCTCCAACCCGGGAAGTATGATGAATACCTATTAGAGGAGGCGCCTAAGGCCTACGCCCAACAAGCCCAAGCCCAAGTGGAGTCCCAGGCCCAACCAATGAAATCAACATCCTTCATGCCTCAAAGGATTACTAGGAGCAAGGTCAAGGCTTTGGGAGATGAGCATCATTGGATGTCTCTTTTTGTAATTACTTTTGAGTAGTCTTTTTAGTAGAACATAAAAGGAGGTGTAGATATAGATATAAGAGGTGTAAATGTACAAAGATAAGTCACACCTTCCATGTGACATAAAAAGTAGGTGTAGGTGTAG
>Ga0123341_1001952_pt1 | contig 16348 bp, 12 predicted proteins | sample Turbeapinknodule_FD_89959 | JGI IMG/M metagenome (GOLD analysis project Ga0123341, IMG submission 89959) | Root nodule microbial communities of legume samples collected from Mexico - Turtle bean Mexico pink nodule | ecosystem: Host-associated > Plants > Roots > Nodule | place: Mexico: Nepantla...
ATTAAAATAAAAAAAATAGAGATTAATTTCGTGCAATTAGCATAAAATTTCATATCATCATTGAATTAGAATCCATGCAGGTTTTATAAATTTAATACAAAAATAAGATGATTATTATAATATACACATCAATTGTGATCACTCCTACATGAATTATTTATTAAAAAGAGAAAAACAGAAAAGCTATTCAAATAAAACCAATTAGCATATAAACTAAAGTAATGTGAAATCCAATAAAGTGAGAATAACATGGGTATCACATAATAAGATCAAAGTATAAGGATATTATTTATTGACCTAAAAGTAACAGTAGTGTGTTCTAGCTTCTCCCATTCATCTTCCACGAGACACCATGAATGATGAAGTGTTCTCCTACGAGACCTCAGCAACACAATTATTATGATTAGTATGTAAAAGACGTTTGCATCACGCCATGCTTAAAAAGCAGTGACTAAAAGCACTTATATTTTCAGCTTCCAAGCCAATTCTGACGTCAACGCCCATGCTGTCAGTAGGGCTCTGCATGAAGTATGCGACCTGTGGGATGGGAGTGGCAAGAGGGCATGCATAGGTTGCTTTTCCATGGAAAAACTCGATGTTGTGAAAGGGCATTCTTGTCCAATCAGAAACCAGAGTTAGCTCCTGAAGTGGAGGGAGAGAAGAACCTTGCTGTGCTCCTTCTAGTGCCTCAACATAGCTTCTCACATACTCATGATTCACCTTCTTCTTCGCCTCTCTTATTTTCTCAATGATGCGTTCATGGCTTGCGTCTTCCAATTCTCCCATTGGCATCATGATGGAGGCAAGAACATATGCATTTCCACTGAAGCATTTTGGCAATGGGGGTCTCATCTTGTTCCTTATGTCCACTGCGAATTGGAGGCATACTTGTTTTTCCCTTTTCACCCCTAAGGCTTTGCTCCTTGCCTATACTCAAAGTCAAACAATGTGGAAAATAAAACCTCAATTATAACCTCAAATAAAACCTTTGAATAGAGTTTACTCTCTCATTACACAACAACAAGAGAGGCAAGTTTTTGGTGATCAATCCAAGGTAATGATTGCTACTAGCAAAGGAGGTTATAATAACAATATTACGACCTATGGCATGGATGGTGGATATGGAAGAGGAAACTATGGAGGAGGATATACTTCTAAAATTTGTAGTTATTGTGGAAAGACAGGGCATACCATTGATACATGCTATAAAAAGCGTGGTTTCCACCTCATTTCAAATTTAAAAATCAAAACCATCATCAAAGTCATGCAGCCTTTCACAATACAAATTTTAACAATAATGAGCAAAATGATGAAGGTTCAAAGTTAGAAGTGAAGTCTCAACAAATTGGTTTTATTCCTGAGCAGTATCAAACATTGTTAGCTCTTTTACAACAGGTCAAATCCAGTGACAATATTTCTAGTCAAGTCTCTGTTGTTCCTTCCAACAAGACAACAATAAAAATAACAAGAAAAGAGAGATATTCATTCTCATATCTTTTACCTTCCTTTTACTCTTTTGTTCTCTTTTATTCATCTCTGTTCTATTTTGTAATAAAGTGCAAACCTCAACCCTATGAGCCAGTTTTATGGGGTTGAGTTAGGCTTAAAGTCCACTTCGTAATAATTTTTTTAAAATAAATTTCGGATAAATTTTAATATCATTTTAAAATTTGGATATGGATTAATTATTTTTGTGTGTTGGAACAAAATCAATTAATATTAAGGGTTAAACTTGATAAAGGTAATTATTCCCACCAAATAATTGTTTTATAGTTTAAATAGTTTTTAGTCATATAAATATCATTATGTATGTAGTCTTTATTATTGTATCTTTAGTCCAAACATTGGCGTGGACGGGTTATTAATGAAAAGATTCCAACAAGAACAAACTTGGTTAGAAGAGGGGTACAACTAAACACTGAAATTTACCTTTTATCTAGAACACCCAAAAATCGTCCAACATTTATTCCTATCTTGCTGACATAGTATTTAAAATTTAGGCTATTGTGGTAAGTGGATAGGGGTCCAAAGTGTTTATCATGGTAATTTAATGACACATTTTCTATAGTTTCATCTTTTAAATCTAAATAAGAAATAAAATCTTATATGGAAAAGCCTCTCGATTGAAATATTTTGGAGCATATGGTAGTATTATCAATGTAGTTTTAGGGTTTACGATTTATGGTTTAGGATAAATGTAGGAAAGATCTTCTATATTGCTCAATTGAAAAACAATTTCCATAGCTTTAATTACTCTTTCACTTATTGACATCTTTGTCCCCTTCTTTGCTTAAAAAGTATTTAATTGTCTTCAAAGAGAGGTTTTTTTATGGGAGGGTTAGAGGTAAGTTAAGGATGTCATAGAAGAATATAACTGGTCATTTGCTAAGGAAAGGAGGGAAATATTTTCTTTGTTTTGCAGGGATAATGTATGGAGGAGGAATGACAAAATCTGAATACATATGCAGGACTTTAGAGGATCAAGAGATGGATGTTATTTAGAGGATACTTAACAGAAATTGGAAGTTGCAAGTGGGATTTGTAGTTAAACAACCTTGATGACAAAAGTGGGGGTAAGTTGTGGAGAAATGTAGAGTCAATCTTAATAGGGAGGTTCCCTCTAGTACGGTGATTTAATATTTTTTGGCGAATTTATACGTGGAGAACACATTGTGTGAGTTGATTAGGGTCATACTGTGTTGATTATGACTTAGAACTAAATTTTTCTTTTTACACCTTTGACTCTTAGATTAATTATGAATTTAGGTGTCCTGCACAACTGTATAGGGACTGCTGGTTTTTGTCCTGCAGATAGTAATTGTTTGAGTTATGTATATTCATAATTGGGTTAGAACATCCTAAAATACTTCATGTTTATTTATTATTTTGCTGATAAAAGAAAACTGTATGATCATTATAATAGAAACTAAAAAAAAAAATTGGTTCTAAATTAGTTTCTATTATTTTCTATTATTATTAAATAATTTCTAAATTGATATCTAATTAGCAACTAAAGTTTTAATTACCAATTATTTAGTTTCTAATATTAATCGTTAAAATTTAGTATTTATATACCAGCTTAAATTCTTTTTCTTCATGTGATATAGATGCTTTTGATTTTAGTTATTTTAATTTTGTTTAAATAATGTTTTCAATATTTATTTTTCTGTATTAATCCTTACAATTACCCAACCGTTAATCCCTCCTACCGCCCATGTAACAACACATTATTTTATTCAATTTCAAGTTCAGTTTCTCCAATATATTTCTTTTTTATTTGTCTTCCTCTAAATATATATTTTTTAATTTAGTCTTACCCACTTAACAATTAAATAACAATAAACACTAATACATAAAACTATTTAATTAAAGTTCACATGTATAAATTAGATATAATCTTAACCTCTCCCTAAGCTGATTATTCCATCATATATCATAAAATTGAATATATAGGAATTATGTTAAGCATATTTTAAACAGAATAAAATAAAAAAAATTGATACTCACTAGAAATATATTTACACTACAAGAAAATCATGATATAGAAACCAATTTTTAGTGACCAAAATAATTAGTTACAACCAAAATAATTAGTTACAATAGGAACTAAAATAGAAACCATTTTAGAAAATAAAAAAAAAAATTGGTTTCTAAATTAGTTTCTATTATTTTCTATTATTGTTAAATAGTTTCTAAATTGATATCTAATTAGCAATTAAAGTTTTAACTACCAATTATTTAGTTTCTAATATTAATCGTTAAAATTTAGTATTTATATATAATTATTTTACCAAATATAACCAAGTGTGTAATTATTTTACAAAATTTAGCTAACTAAGTATCTGACTCATTCGATATTTATCACATTTTTTTATATACTATGGAAAAATAAATGATTATTTCTGTTTTAAATTGAATATTGTCTATCAAATTCAAATAGCACGATGAGTTAGTTTGGTATTGTATAAAAAAAGTTTGTCAATTGGTGCAAGAATAAAAGTTTGACATTGGTCTGAATGATTATGTCTTATATATACCCATCTCTCTTTCTTCCCTCCCTCCCTCTCTATATATATATATATGTATATATATTATCATATCTAACTATATGATAATAAAAAAAATTATAGACATTAATGGTTTTGATATTTATGAATAATTGAATGAGTTTTTATTTAATAATCTATTTTTCTTTCATTATCCTGTATACTAAAATCATTTAATATTGGTTCAAAAATATATGCAGTAACCCTTGTGACTTTCTTTAGGTATCATGTAGCTCTTCAAATGTTAACCAATATTGGATCAGGTTTATTAACAATCAAGATTAAAACAAATACTTATATAAATTTTATAAAATATTAATAAGCGATTGGAAGACTTAAAATCTCAATTATTTACGATTACATAAAACACATTTGTTTTTCTCATTCTTACAATATTATATTTCTTTTAAGTTTGACATTTGTTATATATAGTTGATAGGCAAACTAATGCATTATTTTGAGAATCATCACACTATATGGGACTAATTCGTTCACTACAACTATTAAATTTTGAAGCCAATTTGACTAAATTTAAATCAAATCTAGTGAGAGTATGTTTGGACAACTTTTTTCTGAGAAAATTATAGAAAAAAATTGGCTCAAACAACAGTGTGTGCTTTAGTGTACTTGTTCTCATGTATGGTGGCATAAGTTATGGCCGAAACAAAAAGATCTGTGTCAGGTTGTCATATCTATCTTTGTCACATATAATGAACCAAAAAAAGCACACAGTACTGAACAAGGAAAAGAGAAAATTGAGATATGAACTTACCTTCCAAAGGTGAGCCGCAAGAACCTCAAAGGTTGAGAAAGGAAATGAACCTCTTTGCATGGGCAAGTGTTTCCTTTTCAAGTTTTCTGTCATTACACCTGAAAGATGATAGGTTTTAAGAACACACTTCTTTGAACTAGAGGGTGTTCCAATTTGCAGAGGAAAACCCTTTTGTGAACTAGCTGTTTGCATTATAAGATGATATAAGTGATCTATTGCCATGGCCCTTCCTTCCTTAGCATTTGAACTTGAATCTGATAGGAGTTTTGTAGTCTCTCTTGGGGCTTCAAGAGTACCACTCAGAAGTATCCCTCTTTCATGCACTGGCTTTGGAACCTCATCAGATCTGCTTCTTCCTTTCACAATTTCTGAATTTGAAGCCCATGCATACAAGAAGTCATAGGTTGCTGGCCCATCAAACAACGAGTGGCTTGTTCCAATACCAATTGAATACCCTCCACAACCAAATTTAGTGACCTGAAATTTATCAAACAGTGTTGTGGAAGTTTCTAATTAATCAATTTCATATTTTTTTCTCAGCGATTAGAGGAATGATCATATACACTAATAGAATAAGAAAGAAGAAAAATGAAATATGTATCAAGTTAGATGATATGGGATGTAAAATCAGAAGATATAGATAAAATTATGCAAGTATATCAATATATATATATTGTAATTTGTTTGTAATTCAAGATGTTTTTCGATGAGGTTACATATTAATTTCTTGAAGGACTAAAATCTACTTAGATATTGACTTTTTGTAAGATGTGTTTTTTCATACACATAAATCAGACAATGGAATCATGACAACAATTTTGTTTTTATTATCAGGAAAGATAACTATACACACATATACATGACTATGGAACTAAGGAAGCCTGAGCACATGTGAGAAATATACTACTTCAGTAGTGATGTGAGATTTGGCTGCATAATTAAGATACTAATTAGGGCACAAAAGAAAGACGGTTTATTTTTCTTCTTTCTATAGTTTATCAATTTTGCAGACGCTGTGTTGTCTTAAAAATGATAAGAAAGATAAGAATTAACAAAGTTGTAAGCAAATAAATTATAGGAACAAGAAGATCTTATGATCCGGCTTATTTATTTTTGTATTTTGCTGATAAAAATAAAAAGTTGTCCAGTGTGAAGGGAACATGTCCCATGTTTTCATATAACGATGAGGACAAACCCTAGCTTCTGCCATACTTAACAGAATGGTAAAAAAGTTCCAAACATTTCTTTATAACTATTTCTGGGGAGGATAAAAATTCTGAGGGACCTAATGGAGTGGTATCAATTTAGAAAAAGCCAGAAATCAATTGGGTAATTAATGTGGACGAAACACAATACACAAAACCCTAAGCAGGTAAATTTTATTTTGTGTGTCTTACATCAATTTTACTTCTACATATGGAATTCCAGTATTTTATAACCTTTGTTAGCAATTAGTATTATATTCTACATATAGATTTTTCTTACCTGAGCAACAATCAGCGGCATGTTTGAGAAGTTCCCATCAAAAGCTGGCTTATAAACCAGCTTCTCAAAGAATTCACTGTACTCAGAGAGGTCTCCAAGTTGTGAAATTTTAGCAGAAGTTTCAGCCTCTGCAAGAACTGCACCATGGTTGTTGCACCACAGGTTGAGCCTGCCATCACTTTGATTTGGCCAAAGCCTACCTGCACCAGGATACCATAGAGCCAAGGTATCTTCCAAGCCAGATTTCAAGTTGGAGAACACTGAATTGAGGGACAAGTCCTTCAACCTCTGGTGAGGCAGGTTATTGTAGAAGAACACCAAGTGCATGAGGTGTGGACACTGCCTGTCCAAATTTGAAAGAGTCAAAACCCTCTGAGGTTGCACAAGTTTGGGATTCACAGACACAATCCTTGAAACAGAAACTATGCTTCTAGGATCATTAGCCTGAGTTGCAGCCATGATTAGATGAAATATATGGGATATTATTGCTCTAAATTTATGTGCAACTATTTGGTTTATTTTTGATAAGTGGTGAGATACATAGAAACCAAAGGGTTACATTTATAGAGGGAGATAATTTGCAAGCTAGATTCTCATAGGAGAGAACAAATTATTAATATAGGTTCTTGGCAATAAGCATGTTGACGGTGGTTATATTTTAAGCATTGTGAACTGACTAATGAGAATAATACTAATGCTAATGCTAATTTAGTGTTATAGAGGCATATCTTCTTTCTCACTACTTAATATTATGCATGGTACTGTAGTGTTGTGTACAAAAGGAGGAATTCTGGTGTGTAGCCGACTGTATGATCTGGCTCCCACTGTTGATCGAAAGTGACCTACTACCTGTCCCTCTATGATGCTAACAACAACTTTGATTATCTTTTCTGTGGGACCTTAATGGACGCTCTCTAACATAATCAGCCCTGGTTTTTGGTTTCATTTTTGCTTTTCTGTGGTCATAATAAAGTGGAGTGTATATTAAAATCTTACTAATAAAATTCCTATCTGAAAAGGAAAATAAAGAAAGACCAGGTTTCAAATTTGATCAGATGATTATGATAAATGTGCTTCAAGATGAGTCTCCTATCTCTCATGTAATTTTGTTGTTTTCATGAGTTTTGAGAATGATCATATGTACTAGGCATCTCTCAGGCACATGGAAAACTTTAACCAACCTTATCTGGGCTTATTTATAAGAACACTTGCATTGAAAATTTCATTTCAGGTGTTTAATTAAGAGGTATACTCTTCATATTTACGAAAAAACTTGAAGTGTTGCATCCATATTGCACAAAATATCAAGCAAATATTAAGGTAACAGTTTAATTAAGCTAGTGGTAATAGTTTGATCTTCCTATATACTTTCTTTTTTGCTTGTTCCTATTAGATATTTTATCAAATGTCTAAAAATTAAATATTTCATCAATATCTCTTAATTGCATTCATTTTCTTAAAATGTTTATGATGAAAGCTCTCATAATATTGAACATATCAACAAGTAGTTATATAAAATAAAATAAAATAAATATAAGTTAAGTTTATCACATGAATTCAAATGGCCAATTAGATAAAAAAAAAAAAAGAGTTCATTACATTCAATAATGATCTCCATCTCTCCCACAATTTAAAAAAAAAACATTGAAACTGTCCTTTTTTTTTATCATGGATAAATTGAAACTGTACCTCTAACCCTGTAAAATCCATCGAATTGACAGAATAGCTGTAAGTTCTGCTTATAGAGATTAGAGGATTTACATCTCTCTTGTGCATCTCTTGATTTTGTATCAACCATTATCCAATGTATAGACTTGTAATCTTGCCTTGTGAATAAAAAAAAAAAATACTTACTCAAACTAAAAGTTTTTCACAAGCTAATAGTCAATTCAAACTAGGCCTAAATTATTCAACCAAATCCTAATAAGCTATACAAAACGTCAATTCTTCATGAATATTAGGTTAAATTACTCAGTTCCTAAAACATTTTAAACTTTTGGATTAAGGTTCTAATATTTTTCAATGGGGTCCTTAACTATATGTAAGCTTTTGTTGATCGAGTTTCTAAAAATTTAAAACCACTATAATTGTAACTTTTTTCCAGTTTGAAGCTGCTAAAAACTAATGCTAGAAACCTACTTATTTAAATTAGAGGGACCAATTAAGAACATTTCAAATAATCTATATACCAAATGAGTAATTTAATAAAAATTGTCTGATGTTTCTATTACATATACAATGTTGCAGTAAACCTATTTAGGGTTTGTCATCATTAAAAGAAATCCTAATACAAAGCATAACCATTTGAAGAATATTACACTGGATGAAAACTAGCAGTAATTTTCGTGGTTCCAGTTGCAACTATAGTTTCGTGGTGAATCTTGACAGAGTAAGAAATAGAGATGAATATGACTGATGCAACCGTAATTGTGGTGGCGTTTTAGAAGTGAGAGTTGAAGAAGGTTTACGTTGCGGTTGAGAAGAAGAATATAAAAGCATGAGGCCCACATCAGAAGGGTGATTAGGCGCTTTAGGTGGTTCGTTGCAAGATGACAGTGATTGTATAATCTGTACACAAAGATTGATAAAGGTCACAGAAAACAATGGCAACAAAGGCATGCAATAAAGAAAAAGGGTTTGTTTTTGTGTTTTGTTTGGGAAGAAAAGAGGTTGTGAGTCGAAAGAAAGCAAAGGGTTGGAAAACAGGTTGGCGTGTCTGAGATAGAGAGGGTTTAGGGTGTGGTGAGTAGGGAAGTTGCTGTTAGTAGGCAAAGCATGCGTGCATTACAAGCCCAGGCCTTGTCTTCTTGTCCCTCACTTTAACAGCATTTCCCTCATTTCCAGCTACTTAGCTTTACACTTTCTTTTTCTTAATTTCACTAATCTAATTTGATCCCTCACTTTCTCTATTCTTTCTTTACTCTATCATGCCAACCCTTCTTTTCCCAATGCTTCCAATAATTTATATAATACTGCCATTATTGAGGTTCCATGGCATGCAAATTCCTTTACTTTGCAATTTGTACAACCTTACTCTGCATTCCACCATATGTGCAACTTCATATTCACAGTTAACATGCATTTAAAGTACAACTTATTCTATTGCTGACCATCCATGCATGCACAATGTATAAATCCCGATTTAAGTTTCTTTCATATATTAGAAGATTTTAACAAGTAAGAAAATATTATTTTCATTTATGTGAATATATCGATCAAAGTGACCTTGATAGAAACTTAAAACAAAGTTTGAGAAAGAAATTTTAACTTTGTGCGAAGATTGCAAGAAAATCATTAAATAGAAATTAATTTTGGAGGGTTAGGAAGCTTGATTAGGAGTTATGGGTTATAAATTTTATCTCAAGCCATTTGATTTTGCTCGTTTTGTAAGTTAAAATGTGTTGCAAACACTCCATTTTATCTATTTTTTATTCTTTGCTGATAAAAAAACTATTTTAGATACCAATAGTTTGTGTGGGATGGAAGAGGATACGAGTCATCATTTGTTTTTTGAATGCATAATAGCTTAGCTCATTTGGAGTCAATGTTATGCTTGGCTAGGAGTGGCGTCTCTGGATCACAATGAGTCAAGTTATCATTTTTTACAATTTAAGCTAGATCGAGCATCTGAACCTGTTAATTATGTTTGGGGAGAGCTTTGGATTGTTGTAGTAAGTGAGATTTGGAAGCAAAAGAACAATGTAATATTCAAAGGTGGTGTGGTTGATGTTTCAGGAATGTTCACTCTTGCTCAGTTAAAGATTTACATGTATGTACTGTATACTTTAATCTATTACTGTGTTTTTTAAATGTTGTTTTCTATCTTCTCTCTATAACAATGGTAAGACGGTTCTACAAGAAAGAACGTAGGAAGCCTCAATCCTTTCGGAACTTTACAACCTTCTTCTTCTCAAACTTCCCACATGGGTATGGAGAATACGACATGTTAGAAATCTTTTAGAGGTGGGCTACCGTAAATGAGGTGTTCATTTCCCAAAGACTGAATAGATGGGGGAGAAGGTTTGGTTTTGTGAGGTTTTATGAGGTAGTGAATGTGGCACGTTTGGAGAAGGACTTGGATCAGATCTACATCGGTTATATGAAGCTACATGTCAATGTGCCAAGATATAGGAGAGAAGTATCAGGTTTGTTTAAGGAGGTAGAAAAACCAACAGCTTCCAATCCAGGGAAGGAAAACACAAGGAGGTAAGGAAGGATACAAGGGAGAAAAAATATAAGGAGGTTTGGAATGAAAAGAAAATGAATAAATTCTTTGCAAAAGCTATAAGAGGATCCTCTTCTCAGAAGAGGTGGAAGGGCCCTATCATTGAAACTCAAAGGCAGATACTACCATGGATGGAAAGTAGCTTCATTGGGCATATGGCACCAGGTGTAGATTTTTTTCAGGAAGAGCTAATTAAAGGAGGAATGAACATGATTAAAATAAGATATATGGGGGATAATTTGGCTCTATTGACGCCAGATGAAGGTGAAAGAATGGAGGATCTAATAAAATTGAATAAATAATGGTTTGATGGTGTTTCTAAATTAATTGATCCATGGTCAGAAGGATATTTTGTTGGGCATAAAGTTGTATGGGTAAGATGCAATGGTCTCCCTATCTCATTATGGAACAAAGAATGCATTGCAAAAGTGGTAGGAGAAGTTGCTTCTCTAGTATCTGTCGATAAAGATACAGAGAATTGGGAAAATATTGAGTATGCCAGGATGCGTGTGAGGCTCCTTCGTAGCTGTAAAGCAAGCTTGAACAAAGATATAAAGACCAATGGTGTTATCTATAGTGTTATTATTGAGGAGGAAGCTATATGTGGCAACGAAGGTAAGTGCAAGGACATTCACAACCCCAGTGACTTGTTAGACAGCGCATCTACGATGGGATCATATGTTGAAGAAACTCTTTTTTCAAAGAACAACCCGGAAGAAGAGTGGATGCAATTGGATGAAGAGGAGGCGCAAACGGCAGGCCTAGGTCGAAAAATGCAAGTTCTTGTCACATCCCAGGTAGGGGAGTCTGATGAAAATGAAATTCCCATGTAGGTGAGCGTTACCAAAGTTATCATGGTAGAGGCAATGAGCGGACAGGGTGGGACCCCTCTGGCTAACCTAGGGTACCTTAGCCCTAAGGTAGTCCAAGATGTTATTACAAACCTGATTGATGCTGTAAAAAGCATTCACTCAAAAACCCAACATGAGTAAGGCCCAAACACCATCTAAATCGGCGCAGAAAAGTGAAAAAGGGTGCGACACTAATGTTCAAGGAACAAAAAAGGAAGGGCAGACGGGAAGCAAAAGAGATGTTGAAAGCGAGAACGTGGAGCATGCATAACTAGAAGTGAGTGCAGCGGCGTCTAGAGAGGTGTCGTCGGAGCTGTTGCTACCATCAAAATCAAGGAAGAGTGTGGCACCCTACACAATTCGTGCCCATAGTGGTGTGGAGAAACAGGGTTCGCTCGAAGGGCCGTAAACAGAGGCAACCATATCTAGAGAAAATGGAACGATAGAGGAACGGAGGAAGGATACACCGGTACTGCTACCAAGCTTCCTCGAAGAAGATGAACTGGCTCGAGGAAGAGTTGAGGGGAAGGGGTTAAAAAAGGGTGCTTATGATTATTATAAGTTTAAACATGAAGGGACTAGGAGGGGGTACTAAGACAAAATATTTAAGGAATATAATTGGTAAAGAGGGAGCGGAATTAGTATGTATACAGAAAACAAAATTAGTTGTAATGACAGATGCGAGATGTTTTTTCCTGTGGGTGGAGAACAATATAGGGTGGCTTCATAATAAAGGAGCTGAAGGGGTAGGGAGCATACTAACCATGTGGCATAAGGAAGCTTTCAATTATGAAAGCCATATAAAAGGAAAAGTTTTTATGGCGGTGTTTGGACAACATATAAAATCTAAGGCAAATATAATGATGGCCAACGTATATGCTCCATGTAACGGGGGCGAAAAGAAGATTTTGTGGGAATGACCGACTATAAGATAAAATCGTTGTTACATCAAAAGAAAAAATCAAATTGGTTGAGACTTGAAGATTCTAACTCGAAATTCTTCCATTCAATTATAAGATGGAGGAGAGTTAGGAATGAAGTCAAAGGAGTAGAAGTAAAGGGAAGTTGGATGAAGGAACCACAGGAGGTGAGGGAGGAAGCAAAAAGGTTGTTTGAACATAGATTTTCAGCTATAAAGGATTTTGGAGTCAGATTGGGAGCAGTGGAATTCAAATTTATAATGAGGGAGGATAATGAAATTCTGTTAGCAGAAATTATTGAGGAAGAAATAAAAGAAGTGGTGTGGCAATGTGATGGGTCCAAGAGCCCGGGGCCAGATGGATTTAACCTCAACTTTATTAAGAATAGCTGGGAGTATTTGAAATAGGATATCATTAGGGCAGTAAGGCAATTTCGGGACATGAGTAGTATTCCAAAAGGATGTAATGCATCATTTATTGCTCTGGTGCCAAAAGTACGTAACCCCTTAATGCTTGATCAATATAGACCTATTTCCTTAGTTGTGGTACTATATAAGATAATTTCGAAGGTGTTGGCCAGCAGAGTAAAAAAGGTTCTCCCATTGGTAATAAACTAAAATCAATCAGCTTTCTTGAAAGAAAGAGGGATGCTAGATAGTGTCTTCATAGCCAACGAGGTTATAGAGGACCTAAAAACAAGTAGGAAAAGAGCGTTATGCTTAAAAGTGGACTATGAAAAAGCATACGATTCGGTAAGGTGAGACTTTCTTTATGATATGTTACGTAAATTAGGCTTTCATGAGAAGTGGGTTAACTGGATCAAAGGGTGCTTAGAGTCAGCCTCGGTGTCGGTGTTGGTAAACAAAAGCCCTACAACAGAATTTAAGCCTTAGAGTTAGTTGAGGGCTTAGCAGGGCTAGTAAGACAAGCGTTAAAGAAGAGAATGTTGGAAGGGGTGAAAGTGGGAGATAAAGAGGTTGAGGTTTGCATTTTGTAATTTGTAGATGACACTTTGTTTAAGTGTCAACACAGTTGCCAAAATGTTCTTACAATTAAAGTTATTCTTAGGTGTTATGAGTTATGAGCTTGCTTCTAGGTTAAAAATTAATTTTAACAAATCTAAATTAGCAGCTCTGAACGTTGGAAAAAATATGTCGAATGTTAAGCTAAGACTCTAAATTGTACACAAATGTTAATACCGTTCAAATACTTGGGTATGGAAGTTGGAGACAACCCAAGGAAGGGAAAATTTTGGGAACCTATTGTAGACAAGTTGAGAAATCGGTTAAGCGGATGGAAAGGGAGGTTTTTGTCTATGATAGGGAAAATTTGCCTTATTAAACCGGTATTCACAACTATTCATCTTTTATATATATATATCATTCTATAAAGCTCATTAAGTGGTTTACAAAAGGATTATCCGTGTACAAAGGAAATTCCTTTGGGGATGGGGGAAGGAGAATAGAACAATAGCATGGGTAAGTTGGCAGAAGATATGTAAACCAAAGGAGGAGGGAGGATTAAGGATGTGTGTTGGTTTAATTATGCTTTACTGGCAAAATGGAAGTGACGTATTCAAGGGGATGAAACAGGGAAGTGGAAAGAAGTGCTAAACTCTAGGTATGGATATGAGTCCAGACAAACAAACAACTCCACAAAACATCATTCTAGGTGGTGGAAAGACTTACTAAAGGTGTGCGGTGATGAAGCTACGACGGGATGATTTCAAAAAGCAATTGGGTGGAAATTAGGAGATGGAGATAAAGTAAGATTCTGGGAAGACTCATGGTTTGGTAATAAAGATCTAAAGTCTGCATATCCCAAATTATATTTGATGTCGCTAGATCAAGGGTTAAAAGTGAGAGAAGTTGGTGAGTGGGTTGGTTTGGATTGGCACTGGAATTTAAGATGGAGACGAAGTGGATTTGAATGGGAAGTAGCTTTACAATAACAAATGATGTCATCTTTGTCCTGTGTTAAGTTAAATCTGAATGAGAATGACAAGTTGGTGTGTGTGCATACAGTTGCATTATAAATAGTAATCGAGATAGTAACTACATCAACTCGTTCTTTAATCAACTTTGGATGGCTAGAGCCTACCTTAGTGTCTCCTTTTATCTATTTGATTTATTGTCAATAAAAAAGAATTAAGAAAATATGTTATAAAGCATTTGATATATAATAATATAATCTTAGAACTAAAATACATCAAATCATCAAAAATATTTTCCAGTCAATTCCAAAGATCTAAATCATGAATAAAAAGTTCAAGTTTTAAGTGTTGGAAATCCGACATCGACTTGAGATGGGGACAATTCATTGTATATAAATGGATGCAAACCTCAACCTCATGAGTCGGTTTTATGGGATTGAGTTAGACTTAAAATCCACTTTTTAATATGGTATCAGAGTCATTTTGAATCACTTTTTATTTTATTTTTTTCTAATAAAAATGTTTATAATTTTTTCCAAAACATTCATAATGCAGAATTTACGTTCTTTGTGAAACTCTATCTACTTTATGAGTGAATGTGAAGTATCGTCACGCATGACCGTAACATTCAATGGTTCTATCTATATAAATATATATATTATTTGATTGATGGAGAGAAAAAGATGAGAGATTAAATGAATTTAAGAAAGAAGACGAAAAGATATGTTCTTGTTTAAAATGAAAGACATTCCATTCAATGAGCACAGACCGTATATTGATCTCATGTTACTTTTCTTATTATTCTTCTTCTTCCTTTCTTTTCTGACTTTCAACTTCCAAAGGAGGCAAAGAGAGACCTCAATTTTGTTATTATGGTTTACCCATTCGTATCAAGATATTCCCACCATTGTTACCCATCTTTCACTTTTTATTTTATTTTTATCAATCAAGAATAAATAAGATTAAATGAGAGACTTCAATATGATTCAACCTTATATAATACATTGATTTAACACAAAGTATTTGTTTAACTTGAACATACTAAAAATCTCTTCCTTCTTTAGTCATTCATTTCTAAAGATTATCTTCTTTTTTTTATTCCATATACAACAGATTAAGGCAATTCACATAATTTACATAAGAACATCTCTTGTAGTAATTTAGATAGAAATAAAACCCATTCATACTATATTTAAACTTAGAATGGGGATGACTAACCTTGTCTCTAGGAGTAACTTGAATACACGACTTTTTTATCTCTTAAATACTTCCTATTAATTTTATTCTTATTTTGTTAGAAGAAAAAAAAGACTTAAATATCTCGGCTGCAAATCTCCAAGGTTTAATATCAATATAAAAAGCTAAGTTTCACGTGTAATCATAACTTTTAGTTTAATATAATTGAAAAAGTTTTTTGAAAATTGTCTTTCCTTTCTTGGAGAGTTCTTATAATGAGAAGAGATATATAGTGTAGATGATGTGAGTTGATTTTAGATTAACACATTTTATTGGTTGCTCTTTGTTTATAATTTTTAATTTAACAATTATGAGAACTCTAAGAAGATTCTCATTGAACACGAACTTAGCAAAGTGGTTAAGTAAGTGTGAAGGTTCACTCCAGAAGGGCAAAAGGAAAAGACAATTATAAGGTGACAAATGATGTAGCGGAATTAGAGACAAGGAACAAATAAAGAAGAAGGAGAAAATAAAGAACAAATTAAAGAGAAGAATAAGACATATATAGAAGGGAGGTGGCGCAAAATAAAGAATAAAAGAGGAAGGGATGAAGAGAGCTTATGGGAAGAAATGAAGTCAAGCCTCTTGGAGCAGAGGGATTCCAAGATGAGTGATGTAAGAGCCACCACTTGAGATATTACCTACCCAAGATAAGACCCAGACAACTTGAACCACCACTTGAGATATTACACACCCAAGATATGACCCAACATGAGAGCTCACAAGTCTCACAAAATTACTCCTGCAGAGTTTCTTTACTATTTAAATTCAAGGTGTGAATACATGAGGCAAGGCACCCTATTATAGGAATGGGTGCCTTGGTGGGCAAGATGAGGGAAAGGGAGGGTAGAATGGTAATAAGAGAGGGAAAGTCAAGGGG
>Ga0123341_1001954_pt1 | contig 16343 bp, 7 predicted proteins | sample Turbeapinknodule_FD_89959 | JGI IMG/M metagenome (GOLD analysis project Ga0123341, IMG submission 89959) | Root nodule microbial communities of legume samples collected from Mexico - Turtle bean Mexico pink nodule | ecosystem: Host-associated > Plants > Roots > Nodule | place: Mexico: Nepantla...
ACTTAAGACTTTGAAATATTTATCATTAAATATACTAAATAGATCAGTTATGAAGATTTATTGGTTATAGTGTCAAATTAATTAAGGAAGACTTTCCAACAAATATTAAATCAATCCACCTAGAAAATCAATTTGGAATCTAGACTAAAATACGTAGATGGTCGTTTATCTAAAAAAAATGGAAAAACTGACGGATCACGTGTAAATATACTGTAATTCATAATAAGCCTTCTTCTGTTTTTCCCTTTTAACTAAGTATCATGTTGAAGTAGTAGGTAAGGATTTGAACACAACTCATTAGCCATAACTTGGGAATTAAATCAAAACTAAAGAAAGAATAAAAAAAATCAGAAGAACGAAACTTTGATGCCACAGTTTAAGCTGCTGCATCAAAGGAATGAAGAACTTGCTCTAAAATCATTCTCTTATCCGGGTCAAGAGGACTCTCTGGTTTATCAGAGTGAGCAATATTTAGAAGATAGAGCTTCTTTGAGGCCACAAATGCTGCAGAAAATATCCTCTTCATCCCTCCACGACTACTATCGATCTTGTATTCAAATTCATAAATTTGCAACCCTCCCTCTCCTGATCTTTCTGCTACTGTAATCAATTCAGCCTCCTTTGTACTTTCCTGAATGTCAAGGCAATAAGTGACAAATGTTAATAGATCATACAATCATATATGTCTATCCACCAATTCTAAGGGCACAAAGACATATTTTGCTATGAGAACACGGACTTTGAAATATGAAATGGTCAACTTTTGAAAAATATGAATTTAACTTGTTAAGCTCTATGCTAAAGGCTCTATGAATATAGAATGGTCATAAAAGAAACAGAAATGTTCGCTTCAAGTATAGAACTCCTGCTTTGCTTATCAATTTTCATCTATGCACTATACATACAGCATGCCTGATAAGCATTAAACTCAAGAGAAATTTGAATGGCCAATAATTATTACTTTGAATTCTAGTTTTGAATTTCATTTATACTATAATTTTAAATGAAATTTATGGTATAACTGTTATCTGATAATAGGTGAGTTTGAGAAGTCTACTGACAAACTAGTTAGAGAAATTGAATTCTCAACAGAAATAAAAATATATTCTCAGTTCACACTATCTACATGAAATCATGAACATCAGCTCCTTTTTCTCTCCTCTTATAATGTAGTGGAATTCTTCTACACAATAAAAATGCAACAACGGAGAAGGTTTTGAAAAAGATTGAGTCTATGAGACCTCAATTGTTGCCTAATTAACACTGTTTGTTTGCAATTTTTCACAATATTAAAGATCAGGACAAGACCACAACCATAGTTTACAACCTTGCAAGCAAATGCTCCACATTAAGCAGCTGTGGAAAAAAAAGAATAGTTTACCTTACGTCTTTCTGCTTGTAAAAGCTTATCAGCAACGAACTGAGGTGTCCCAAACTCTTCAAGAGTCTTAAGACGAACTGGGCTTACAACAACCCCAATATTGTTACTTCCCATAGTTTTTTCTTCAAACAACACAGTTGCCCCTGCTTTATCAACCTGTTAAACACATTACCAAAGACTCTTCCTTTAGGACAAAAACACATACCGTTATTCATGATATGGTTTTTTCTTTCTTCTGGTTTTATACACTTGCCAAAAATAAAGGATGTCAACTTATGGGTGTTTCTTATATTATTATTACGATGATGATCAATCAAATTCACGAATTCCCTAGTTTTTGACATGGTAAGCGTTAAATCTAAGAACAAGTTCAATACTATTCTTGAATTGACAATGTTAATATGTAACTATTCTAACCAGATAACAATGTTACGTGCATCCAACTTCATAGTATCAACTAACAAGGTTTACTGCTATATTGAACTGTGATAGTTTGAAGTTTGAACTGAAAAGGGAGTTATTTAGTTTACCTTGGCCCAAGAAGAGGGTGTAAGAAGAGTGAAACCTTCCTCGGAATCAGTGTATCTCTGAAGCTCCAATTCTTGAGCCAACAAGAGTGCATCACCCATAGGTGCCTGACCCCACAGAAACACTGTGAGAAGAAGGGTGAGGTTGAGGTTCCTCTTGCTAAGAGATGGTGCCAAGTGCATATCTTTGTGGGATTCATGAATGCAGGTGAGTGAAGTGGATTTGGGGAGCAAGATTGAGACGAAGATTCTTGAAGAAGCATATTGAGAGTGTTGGTGGAAGAAATTAGAGAGTGAAAAGGTAAAGGAACTTCTTAAAGCCATTTTATTTTGTGGATTTAAGGATTTGTGGTTTAAGGTTTGTTGGATTGGGTTTCAATGTTTCATCCTCATAGGATTAATCGTTATCCACATTTTTTCTCTTCTCTTCCTAAGGTTACGTTTTTTTTCTCCTTTTTCTTTTTCTTTTCGTCTTGTCCTCTTGCTTAAGCTAGATTTCACCATATTTTATTCTTTTTATCTATTCATATCAATATTTTAAAATAATAATAATGAGTAGTTTGTAATATATTTTATTATTAAAAGATGTGATTAACTTGTAATATATAATGGTGTTAAAATATATGCCGTTAATTTTTTTCTTAATTTTAAATTATAATAAAAGGTAAAATATAAATATGCATTCAGAGCAGATTTTTTTTACAATTACGAATATGAAATGCATATATCAAATAAAAAAAATTGTTTTATATATTGTTATAAATTTCATATTCTTTTATATAATTTGTTTAGAAAAAGAAAGTTAGAAAAACATGAGAGAACCACACTAAACCTATGTTAGAAAAAAGTATGTGACCTAAAAATGAAACAAAAGAAATTCATACATGTTATGAAAAAAAAAATCCAAACTAAGATAAAGGAGGCATAACAATGTACAAAAATTTATTGTCAATATCTACATTAGTCAACTTATCAGGACAACTATTACTTTCTTTAAAAATATAGGAAATTTTGAAGTTTATGCCAACACATATTTGGATACAGTTTATCCACTTTCCTCTAAGAATCCAAAGAACCACATTAGCATAGAAAAAAAACTTAACAAAGCAAAGTAGAATCACTTTCCAACTAAAGCTTTTTGAAGCCAACACTCTTGGCATGTTTAATGGCAAGAATAACTCTCATAATCTTTGCATACAAGGGATTTTGATTCCCCTAAAAAGTAGAAAAATCACCAATATACTCTCCACGACTCCCTCTGGAGATACTCGCATAAGCAGCAGGACCACATAAGCAGCAGGACCAGAAGACCCCATGAGCAACACTATGAGTATCCACTTTAATCCAAACCACATCAAGGAAAAGCTAGTACACTTGAACACGAACAAAGACCTTATTAGGTCTAGTGCTAATTCTAGAAAACTTCGAGAGAAAGAAGTTAACAATATGATTAGATATACATTTCTTATACATATTACCTAAAATCTGGATGTAGTCATTGACCATGTATATATCAAAATATATATTGATGCACTGTTGAGCATAATTTTTCATCCCCCATATCATCTATGAGGAAAATATGATAACAACAAACTTAATGTCCTTAATAATGGGGCTACATGGGACTTAAGAAAAGCAATAAAATCATAACAGGAAAATTTAGTAAAATCAGAGAATATATTTTGAAGTCAGACCAAATAAAATAAATAGAAGGAAAATTAAAAAATAGATGATCAATACTCTCATCTTGTTCCATAGAGAGCACATAAAACATAAAACAACACCTCTTTTTTGTACCTCTTTATCAATAGGAAACCTCTTATGAAAAACCTTCAAAAGCAATACAAATTTTGCAGAGGTATGGAACTAGACCAAACTAACTTCCCCCAATCACAAGGAGAAGATGTAAAGAAAAAATATCTATCAGATTTTTGATAAAGAACCTCACTACCCTACATCCTCCAATTAGGAACATCAAGCAAATATGAGATAATCAAGTGTTTAATAGAATGAATATCAGGATTTCTGCCAAGGTCAAAAGAAATATACGAACCTGAGTTATTCCATCCATTAACAATAGTAGAAATAAGACTAATTCTCTCAAGGTAAGGCACCCCAACAATCAAATAAATGCATTTAGAATAACACAAAAGTTTATTATCTAACAATATATCATAATACTCATTGATGTCATGCCAAATAGAAGAAGAATGATAAGGAATCTTCAAATAATTAGATTTAAGGGATATGACACGCATTAAAATAGACCAAGACATATTATTGTAAGCAAAATCCCAAGCTAACCATAGGAGATAAGCTTTATTTTCCACCTACAAATTAAGAACATGCAAACCCCCATCTTGCTTAGAACTGCAAACATAATTACAGTTAACAATAATCAAACCAGTTTTGTTAACATCCTGAGTCCAAATGAAGTTTCTAATCCATCATTGACATCTTTTAAGAGATTAAGAGACCATTTATAAATTTAAAAATTGTATGCCATAAGACCAAAAATCATATAGTTAACTAATTGTATCATCCCCATCTTGCTTAAACTTTTGGATTTATGTGATCCTAACTAATGAGATTTTTTTTTATGAATATGGATATCTACTTTTACTTAACTAACATTTTATTTGATAAAAACTAACCTCAAATATTGACAATCCTTTGGCAGGTACAAAAAGTGCGGAATAACATGATTTTCTCAGTAGATCATTGAAACATATGTTACATGTAGAATTATAGTTGACAAATCATCTTAGAACTCATTGTTATTACATGAACATGATTAAAAATAGACATTTTACTTCATCAAATTAAGCCATAGAGTAGATGGAATTATTAGAAACATTTAACATAATTAGATCTTTTCTTTTTATAAATTTTGAAAATATGTATTATTTCCAAAATTGGAAGCAAATAAAAATAGGTTTTGGTCATACATGATCATTCAGATATTGTTGGGGTTTGTTCTTAAATTTGCACTTATAATTTAGAAATTTGAGATGACTTACTTGACTTGCAAAATCACAAAAAATTAGATATTCATAATATATTAATACAATTTGGTAGTTGATATCAAACTTAATCACAAATAATATCATTATTAATTATCTTATTGATTGTAGGAGGTAGAAATATTAATAGTAATAGAACCATAATACATTCCAATCCATTTTTTAATATTCCCTACAATTCCCAATATTATTATTTTTCATATTATTTAATTAAAAATTTATCATTTATTATATTTATGAAAAAAAACTATCACTCCAGATGTTCTATACAACTTCTTCTTGAATTGTCAAAGTAAATTTTTTTATAATAACAATAATAATAAATATCTTATTATTTTACGTGCTTAACCTCTATTTTTTTAGCTATAACTACGGTTACTTGTTCTTACGTTTATTATTTTTTCTTAAAAGGATTAAATTTCAAATTTAGGTTTTGTGAATAAAAATGTTTTTGAGAAAAAACTTCTCTGTATATTATTAATTAGATTTTCAGTAAAGACAGGTTATTATGAAATGGATGATTTCATAATTTCTGGTAAATTTGGTTTAAAGGTGTCACATAAACATTGATTGAGAGGGTAAAATTTTTGACCGTAATAGTGTATTAATTAAGTTCATTTTTCTAAGATAAATTATCATAGATTTATCTTATTGTGTTTTTGAAAGAAGAAAAAAAGTGCGTTATAGTCGGCGGAGAAGTACGCAACGTGGAAGTGGTTGAACATAATGAACCGAAATCCAGAGTAAAAGGCCAAAGAGCGATGCGCATGGTTGATGGGTTGTTCTCTCCACCACACAAACACCATGCCTTTGTCTTTCTCTCTCAATGTAAGTTCCCTTTCTCTCCCTCTACTAGAGTCTTATCAAACATTACTGCACATAAATTGGAAATTATGAGTAAACCAAGAACCAGAAACTGGACAAAATTGAAATAGAGAATCATTTTCCTAGTAATTTGATTCATTATTGCAAGAAGGGTTTTCTAGAAACATGGTTAATGATAATAGCCTTCCCTGTCCTTCAAATTGTTACTCTATAGACTATATAGATACGGAAACAGTTATTGGTGTAACTAACAGTGTGTTTTCTTAATCTAAATATACAGTCTTTTGGGATTGTGAGAAAAGTGTTTGGGAGGCTTATAACAGGCAATTATGCTCCCCCTTGTATACAAGTTTCTTTTTCTGCACCCACACACAAACTTAGTTTGAGTAATTCCTCACAGTAGTGGCTTATTTGACTCACTATAGCATTGTGTTTCTGCACATTATTTCATCTTTATAGACATTGTTAAACCAATGGATGGAAATTGGCACTTAGCAAGAAGAGGTCAAAGACTTGTATCATTTAAAGGTGTGAGGCTTGTACACACAACGTGCCGAATCTCTGTCCCTAGGACCTTCCCAAGAAATGAAGAAAAGGCCTTTTCTAATATCTCAAGGGATAAGAAGACAGTTCCAGAAGCAGATCCTCCCAGTATCAAAGATGTTCATCTTTTGTATGAATTTTTTGACCAGAGGTTAATCCGTCTTTTCCCCAGTTAGAAGTATATTAGATCCCTCCATGCATACTATATGTAATAAAAGTACTTTGATAGTTTTCATTTTGCAAATTTTAACAGTTCCCTAACTGAACTTCAATTTCAACATATAGTACCAAGCTCACGGTATTGACTGGAGCTGGAATCAGTACAGAGTGTGGCATCCCCGACTACAGAAGGTAGTCTGGCTCTTCTGTACTACTTTCTAACATCATGAAGTTACCTAAAATGTTTATTGGGCAAAAGTAAAGCATTGTAGTTTTGCTCAGAATTGCTACTTGCCAGATTTTGTCATATGATATTGGAAATTATTTCCACTATTTTTAATATTTGGATCATGTAAATTTTGTAGATGTAGCATTAAGCATTCACTGATGGCAACATAAAAGGATTAATTTTTTTACTCACTTAGCTACTGATAGGACTCCTAGGCATCAACAAGATGCTTACGGGCCTAATATGAAAGGCCAGAATATGGCTAGTCTACACTAGGAGAAAGAGAGTGGAGCCTAGCAGTAAATGCTTATGGGTCTAATATACTGAAAGATCCAGAATATGACAGGTCTACTCTAGGAGAAAGAGAGTGGGGTCCAGTAGTAAAGAGAAGGAGAGTTAGTTAGTGAAAGGGATGAGGGGGCATGAGGGATGTGTAGTGAGAAGTCAGTGTTTGAGGACAAAGGAGAGTGGGGAAAATGAGGCTGGATTATTCTCAGAAATCTATTAAGAGAGTATTCTTCTCTCTGTGAGAAATCTATTATTTTCCTTTATTTGTTATTGTTCACTTCACTGATGGCAATTTATTATTTATTGCAGCCCCAATGGAGCTTATAGTTCTGGTTTCAAACCGATAACCCATCAGGTGATTTAAAGGCGTGCTCAATTAGATTATTGCAACATGATAGGGCCTAAATAATTTAGAAAAACATGGCCAATGGAAGAAGGAAAAAAGGGCTAGTATAGGAAAACGTAGGTCTTTTGCCTTGAGGTATCACGTTGCAGATGCTGCTTTAATGGCTTGGAGTTTCATATCATTTTCCAAATACATTAAATATTACTGTCCATGAAGGAAAAGAAAGAACACAATACCTGCAGTATGGCATTACCTTTGGTTGTGTTCTTTTTGAGAGAAAAAAAGGTTATTAGCCAAAAGAGTAGGGAAACTGAATACTATCTATCTACAGATAGAGAAAAAAGACTTCAAGTTCAACTGTTGATAAGTTATTAAGAATTTGGTGTTAGTGTATTCATGTGTGCATATTTAGATTTGAATGTTTATGGCAATGGCTTTGATGAAGAATACTGAACTAAATTTGCATTCCAAAATAGTCATCACTCATGAAGTCCCTTCATCTTAATCTATGTGTTTAAGTTCTCCTTTCTTTTTGACATTACTTAAAAGGAGTTTCTCCGTTCGAGTCGAGCACGGAGGAGATATTGGGCAAGGAGCTATGCTGGATGGATACGATTTACAGCGGCACAACCATCTGCTGCCCATACTGCTTTGGCAACATTAGATAAAGCTGGCCGAATTGATTTTATGATTACCCAAAATGTTGATAGGTACCTTCTACAATTATAAATTTGGGTATTTGGAAAACATGAGATATTAAAAGCAAGCCTATCCTGGAATTTATCCGTACTTCGTTTGCAGGCTGCATCATCGTGCTGGAAGCAACCCATTAGAAATACATGGGACTGTATACACTGTAATTTGTATAGATTGTGGATATTCCTTTTGCCGGAGCTTATTTCAAGACCAGTTGAAAGCCCTTAATCCAAAGGTTAGAATTTGCAACTAATAGGAAAAATTGTATTATCAATGAATAAAAGCTTAAGAAGTGGGTTTTATAATGAGAAAAATGTCATTGAAGTGGCTTTATGATTAAGTCCTGATACTTAAAAGATATAATCCTTTGTTCTAGCCTCTAGGGATAAAGTATATTATCATGTTGAGAAATGTAACACTTAGATATAAGTCACAACGGCTCTGCTGTGTGTAAGCTCTATTTGACTGAAGGTCTTGATGGTATCTTTGGATTGGTTTTGCTTGTGATAAAAAAAATTGCCCTCTTTTATTCTCTTAAATAGTGGTGTGTAGGACCCCAATTTTTTCTTACATATATAAGAATTAATACATAAATAAAAATATTTTTTAATATTTTAGTATATTTTATATATTTGACATCTCCAAAATTTTGTACACCTATAAAAGAATTTTGGCACCTCCAAAATATTTCCTAAAGATCTGCCACTGGTGACTTACCAAAAAATGGTTTATACTTCATAGATTTAGGATGGAATCTGATTGTGGAGAAGTAGTTTGAACCAAAAAGCTATGAAGCACGGAAACATCTCTTGGTTGAAGTGTCACTGTGTTGCACACATTTTTACTCTCCCCGCCACATCTCCGACACTTCTAATTTAATTAGGTGTCCAGTTAAAAATTGTTTTTGGTTGGCTTGGACACATTTACACAATTCATTCACTTGAGCCAACATTACTAAAAAAATCAGTTTTTATCTTTTAAAGAGTTTGCTTAAAATATAATATGAAATATTAACAAAAATATGTTTCTTGCTTTTCTTTAGAAGGTTGCTTTAAAAAGGTGAACATACCATCAAATTAGATCTTTTGTTATGTTACTCGAACTTCATTTTGTTGGAGTCTCTCTTTCTATGTGGGTATACAGTGTCCTCGTGGCTTATACTTTAGACATTTTTATGTCAGAATGTTTGTATCTGTGTTTGTGTCGTGTTGGATGTTTGTGTTAGAGTCCTTGCTTCATAGCTAAAGGTAGAGAGATAAGTAGGGAAAAACTAATATATCCTGTGAAAGATTCCACATGGCATGTGTAATAATACTGGCTGTTGAACCTCATTTTTAAGTAAGACTTATACCCTTTGTTGCAGGCAGGCACTTCTAGAAATTCCTTTCTTAACTCCTAAAACTTACTCAAATACTTGTTGTTTTCTTAAATTCGTTAACACTACACATAAATAACGGATTATTTATTGAGGAGTTCATCTTGAATCTTGCAAGGATACTGCACTGTATACTGTACAATTACAACAGAGTATATATTAGGCCAGTTAGTTTAGTTTTCTTACGAATTATGTTTTGCATGTTCAGATCATTTACATAATTTCTATTACGTGTGTCCGATGTGTCCCTTGTACTGAAACTGAAGCTCTGAGAGTAGGAGGACATAGCATGCGGCAGTACTGTGCATTTAATAGCAACAATATATTGCTTCATTTTATCATTCCTTTTATGCAGTAGTTGGAGTATTAATTTCTCAAAACAATAAGAATGCATTCTTCTGTTCTGAGTTTCCCTTTTCTGATAAACCAGTGGGCAGAAGCAATTGATAACTTGGACAATGGAAACCCTGGATCAGATAAGAGCTTTGGCATGAAACAAAGACCTGATGGTGATATTGAGATTGATGAAAGATTTTGGGAGGAGGATTTTATAATCCCAACTTGTCATAAGTGCAATGGAGTTCTCAAACCTGATGTAAGCCATCCGGTTTCTTTCAGTTGAAGTATTTGCCTGTGCCACATACTTTTCACAGTACTTCAGCCTGTTAGTATTGTTCAGAATTTTTGTTCTTTATTATCTAGTTGGTAACAAGTGGGGGCAAGAAGAGTATAAGAAATCTTAATAATTACTTTATAATTATAGATCTGATACCGTGAGCCTATGAGCGCACCCTCTCTACTTGACATAGAGAAAAAATTACCATAAAGCATTGAACGACTTGAACTGTAGTGAAGCAGACTAGACGATCTTTTGACTGCCAGTTCAGAATATATAAGATGCCATAGGGAGTGGAATTTGACACCCTCCAAAACATAGAAAGATATAGCTACCATAGTGGAAAAAGAAGAACACGAATTCAGGTACTGATATTATTTAATGTATAAAAGGGAAATACAGTGGAATGAAGTTCCATCTGTCTCTCCGACAGAAGGCTAGTGTACTCTTTCCATAAAAAACTTAATGGTTCTCTCCAACATCCTTCTCTCCATGTTTGACACATTTCCCTCTTTATCTATCTATTCAACATTGTTTGTCAGACCTTTTCTATTTTTTCTAACATAAACTCTTCAAACATTGCCTGGCAGCTGATGTACTATCTCTCCATTAGTTAGAACCAAATTCTAATTTAAGGTCCTAACAGGAACAGGGTTATAGAACATTTGTTTTATGCTCTCATTAGGTGCTATGCTTATTATCCTATCCTAGGCAACTAAACTTTTCTCCTTTGGCACCAAGGAATCAAGATTAGGGATGATGATGGGTCAGGACGATATGGGGCCGCTGCCAGCTGTCTAAAAGAATCTGTTCCACTGTCTGTTCTGTATCTATAGAAAAAAAATACCTAGATTTTTTATCTTAAATAAGATTATTAAAAAATAATTCTTTAAAATATAGACTCAAATAAAAATTTAACCTTAAAAGTATAATCTAAATAAAATTTCATCATAAAATATTGAAAAAACAAATTCAAATAAGTTTTATCAAAAAGTACAAGTTTTTAAAAACAACTTCAATTTTGTAAGTCTAAATAAAATAAGTATAAATATATGAAATCAAATTTTAAATAATTAATGAATTGTTAATATTTTTGTTACCAATAACTTTATTTTTGTCATTTGATTTTTTTTTTAATATCCAAATAACAGTCACCAGAGGATAGTGGTAATGGGGATATATGCAGGTTGGATCACATTATATTTATACTCGCACAAGCAAGTAATTAAAGTAATGATACTCATTATCCATAGACATTCATTAGAAATATCTATTTAATATTCATTTCATTACTGATTTTCCTAGCGAATATTTGAGAGAGCATATTTTTTTTTGTCATTCCCTGGACAAAATTCCATTTGATGACCATTTAAGTTGTGAATTATTTCTTGTAATTCTTTTTTATGTGACAAATCTTGATGTATTCTCAATGTATCTTATGTGATTATTTGATGCTATTCTGTTCCTATTGAATAAGCTATTATGTTCCTATTGAATAAGTTCATGGCTGTGTTATTCAATATATTACATGATTTAGCTGAAGGAACTGAATACAAGTGCATTTTGAAAACAAAAATGGATTATTCTATGGACACAGAAACTTGCTTAGTCAATCATGCATCTGAGAATGTGTGATCGTTTTGATTTGTGTCTTTTTACGCTGATGTCCTTTATGTTCTCATTGTTAATAATTATGAAGGTTGTCTTCTTTGGTGATAATGTTCCGAAGGACAGAGCTGATATGGCAATGGAAGCGTCCAGAAGATGTGATGCTTTTCTGGTACTTGGGTCGTCTGTGATGACCATGTCTGCTTTTCGACTTGTCAGGTAGATTCAAGTTTACAATGTCTCAGGGTCTTCTAGTTGTGTGTTGTGGTGTCTTTATTATCTAAATTCTAATATTTGTATACATAACATACTAATAATAATAATATTTGAAATGAAAAAACTATTTGTTGTAATTAGCTTTAAAACTCTAATTTAGAAAGAAGCTTTTGTTCCCCATTTTGTTTGAAGCAGTGAAGTTTTTTTCGTTTTCTTGTGATGCATTGAATGGCTGCATATGACATAACAGGGCAGCTCACGAGGCTGGTGCTGCTACTGCAATTGTGAACGTAGGTATGACGCGTGCTGATGATTTTGTGCCCTTGAAAATCAATGCACGATTGGGTGAGGTATGGATTGAGTTGATCTTCACTGTTTATACTCAATAGTGTTGCTCTACTGCCTCAAATCTTACAAGTTTTGCATTGTTGCAGATCCTGCCAAGAGTACTTGACATGGGATCTATAAGCATACCTGCTGTTTAATGATGCTAGATGAAAACATGTATCAAGTTATCCACTACCACAACTTTCTTATACACTGTTGTTGTTCAGGTAAAGTCTAAACGCTGCCACACTCTCCAGTGGACATCTCTTAACTCTTCCTTCAAATTCTGTTTATGCCAGTTTTCACCATAACTCCCCAAAAATTAAAATGCACTGAGTGAAGCATTTTCAACTTCAGAAATAATATGAAGTGGTGCGTGCAGAGGATAAATGCATGTGCAGATGATTGTTGTAACTCGTCATTCTATAGAAATGATTTTATGTGATGTATTTTGCTTTGATTAACTTTCATTGATTAAATGCTTCAAGCTCAGAAAGAGTTGCGTTCTCAGAAGTGACTTGGTGCAAAATTGCTCCAATTTCATTAACTTACATTGTATTTTATCATTTTTGCCGTCTAAATGATATTGGTAAGGAATTCAATAATATGTAATTGATATTTTTGTTCTCTTTGTCATATTAAAATTATATCAGATGTGAACTGGCCCTGACATATTAAAAATACGTCAAACATAGTCACAATTAACAGCACCATAAAATCATTAAAAGAAACTTACCCATTAAAATTATAATCACTTCTACTTTGAATAATTTCGTCAGTGTGGTATTTCCCACTTGTTTACAACATTCATCAGTACAGTACTCGCTCAACTTTGGAAGCTCAATGCATGACAGGCAAATTGACAATTATAAATTCGTTCTCTTATAGCACGTTGATTTAGACCAATATTAACTAATGAAAATGCAATATTAAATTAAAAAAATGTTGCAGAACCTTTTTGACACCTCCCATTAAGATTTTAAAAGTTTTTTTATAATAGACATCTAATGATGGGAATATATTAAATTTTCATGTCACAAAAATTGTTCAAAGTTTGGAAGAAGAAATTGCTTAAAATGTTAAACTACTCACAAATACATTTTTCTGAAATATAAAATAAATTATATCCATTATTTAAGACAATTAATACCACAAAATGCTTTAATTTAATAATCAATTAGGATTTCTTCACTGAATTACTTTAAAAGTTTATCCATACATATACTCACCTTGCAGTAATCAATTTTTATTCTTTTGAACGGCAAAGATTATGTAGCAACTAGAAGAGTTAGAGAAGAATGTTAAAATTCTTCTAACCTATTTTGATTAAATACAAAGGAGAAAATAATTTTTAATTTAAGCCCAAAATGCCCTTGAAATTTTAAAAAAAATGTCAAATAAATGTCGTTATAAGATCACATTCGGATTATAATTGTAAAATGTTTCAATGAGTGTGTTTCTTCCCATTTTAAGGGAACTTTCAAGATTTGTTCCCATTCTTCCCTTTTTTCCTTCTTCACAATTCCCTGTTTCAAACAAAGTTAATGGAAGACGGATAGCAGAGTGGTAGTAGAGCATATAGTTAACCACTAGCATATAACTGTTCACTTTACAGGCATCATTAAATAAAGTTTGAAATCCAAAACCTACAATAAAACCTACAATAACAGTACCAGTTTAGGAAAGGTTTGATTGGTATACATCACATCACCCTTCATGTCGTCCTAATAATCCAAAAAACTATATTAACATAATCATTTTGTAGATTAGTAAGTACACGCGGTGCCCATTTCCTAAGAATTCTCACTGACTGCTTTGTCAATTTCTTCAACATGAGTGCGCAGCACATTCCACTGCATTCGAGAAAGAAAATGAATCATTGGTCGCTAGCTTAAAAATCGTTTGTTCAAAAAATTTAGGACAAGAAAGTGTAGATTGATGATATGCATAGAAAAAAGAACTTGTAACCATGCAACATCCAAATGATTCCAAGATATACCTGATCCATAGTCAATGAGATACCTGTAAACAAATTTAAAGATGTTAAGTGTAACCCACATTTATAAATCATCAAGCCAACAAACATTATCTCTCATGCGGTTTAAAATAAAAGGATAAATATCAAATACCAATGAGCTCTATCAAGAACCAAATTTTCATTGAAGACAAATAGTAGATAACAAAATCTATTTGTTCACTACTTGAAACCAACTACAATCTTAGTACATTCTAAAAAAACTTCCCAGGATCTAAGGATGCCTCAATTACAATGCATAAGCATGATCTTGGAAACAAATGGATAGCATAAATCAGGACCTTCGAAAAGTCAATCAGGTCAAAATCAAATTTCCAATATAAAATCATAGATACTGATCTAGGATATCAGTACATATCAACCAACAACAAAAATGCTATGACAGGATAGCAAATAGCAGAGTAGTCATTATTCTGCTTAAAAATTATTAATTATGTACAAGTAAATACTAAAAAATACTCTGTTTCTACTACTCAAAATACACAACAATTATAATAAACAACATAAATACATGTCCAAACAAAATGTAGCAGGACAACACGGGAATGTAGCAGAAACAGAAAAGAAAGCATGTAGGCAGGAAGAGAAGAGAAATCCCCATCATTATTTCTTACCTACGATAATTATGTAAAAGTTCAGTTTGTACCTACACCTTAACAACATATTTCCCATGAGCCAATAAATGATATGGTAACTGGTAAGTATATTTCCAATTCATTCATCGAAACAACTTCCAGATTCTTAAACAAACTCAGACTGAATGTTCATAGATTTACTCAATTTATTTATACCAACAGAAAGTTCAAAATCAGAAAAACTAATTCAGTTTTCATGTTATCATAAACTTAATTGCTTGCTAAAATCATACATTACAATGAGCTAGAGTTTCCTTTACTCACAAGATGAAAAGCTTTTATTAGAAAAGAGTCTATGAGAATTTTCAAGAGCCACGTTGTTTGTAATAATGGATAGGCATAACCAGTAGCTAACAACAAATTATACACTCACGAATCAAAGTCCAACAAAACCGACATCAGAAAAGTAAATCTCAAAGAGGTGGCCTGATATCTCACGGAACGTGTTTATCCTCGATCTTATCAATAATACATTACCAATAAGAACTGCACATATCATCAGCCAGAACATATCATCACATTCATCAGTTTTAACTACATTCTAAAAAAAAAGAATGAGCCATCCTACAAGAGACCTAGGGTATGAGATAGCATTACTTCAATCCATCCAGTAAAATACATTTAAACCACTGGAAAATTAATCCAAAACCCTTCATATTCCTCAAACAACGCACCCACTGAACTAAAATAAACTCACAAACCAATATAAGAAAATTAAGTAAAAAAATCAAGGTACCGAATAATTTCAAAAAAAAAAAAATCAAACAAAAAAAAGTCACCAGAATCTAACCTTTCTTGCCAGGCATTTTCTTGCCATCCTTGAGGTAAAACTCGCGAATGTCAACTACAATCCTGCCTTGCCAGTTCCTCACAGAAACCCTCCTGTTCTTGGAAATCTACATTTAACCAGAATAAAATAGTAAAATGAAATTTTTAAAAAAAAGAAGAAAAAAGAGTAAACCCTAGTATAGTGGAGTAATGAACCTCGCAGACGACAATAGAGTCAGATTCGTCGTCGGAATCTCTCTTTAGTGTCTTTTTGGGCGGCGCGTGGCCTTCAGAGTCAGCATCGGAAGCACCGTCTTCGTCTCTCCTCTTCGCCTTCCCAGACATTTCTGGAATCTTCTTTTCTGCTTCTGATGGAATGAAATTTTATAGAAAACGAAAATTTATAGAAAATGAAAACACTAATAGAATGAGAGAGAAAGATAAGAAAAAAATTGAAACCTAAAATAGCTTTTGGCGCCCAAACTTTACTCCAATCTAAGAGTCACACTATTCTATGACTAACTTCATTCTCACTCCTGCGTTCCAAATTTCCTCAGAATTTATATCTTTTTTTTTATCAGAATTTAAAATACTAAATTGTTTAATGAACAAATTATTGCATAAACTATAATATAATAGTAACAATTCACATTTTTATTAGATAGTAATAATTATTAAAAAAAACAAATCGATTTTCTTGTAATATCATCTATCTCATGTTATTACTACATATTATAATAATGCAT
>Ga0123341_1001955_pt1 | contig 16341 bp, 12 predicted proteins | sample Turbeapinknodule_FD_89959 | JGI IMG/M metagenome (GOLD analysis project Ga0123341, IMG submission 89959) | Root nodule microbial communities of legume samples collected from Mexico - Turtle bean Mexico pink nodule | ecosystem: Host-associated > Plants > Roots > Nodule | place: Mexico: Nepantla...
GAACCTGTGCCCTAACAGAGGGCAGTATGCATTTTGGGATGCATTCCATCCATCAGAAAAGGCCAACAGACTTATTGTGGAGGAAATCATGTCAGGTTCTAAAGCCTACATGAACCCTATGAATCTTAGCACCATCCTCGCTTTGGATGCTATCACCACATGAAGATACACAGTAATGATCATTCGTTACACTTTTATTGGCCCTCAATGCTAGTTCATGGCATCTCGCTTTCTACTTGTTTTAGTTTATTAATTTGTAATTGTGATTATTGTATTCCTTCATATAAGTGAGGAACAAAACTATATAGGAAAGTACTACTAATTAGTCATGGCTTAAATATGTTTTTGTTTTTCCATTGAGTTCTTAATTAACTTTTCTTTCAAATTGTTATCCTTAAAAAATTTAAATATTTTATTTAAGTATCTCTTGTTACCTTCATTAGTTTTATTTTCTACATAATAATTATGGGTGTTTGGAACTCAACTGGTTAAAATAACTAAAAATTTATCCAAAAATTCAATAATCGAATAGAATTAAAAAAATGGATTTATTTGGAAACTTTTAGAATTGGATGGTTCTGTTTGCTTTGTGATTTGATCTTGGAATCTGACCAAAATTAAAATTAATTATTTAAATGTTTATATTACTTATTATTTCATACCGTATAAATATTGGAATGAGTGGACCATATTTACATAGGTGTTGGATAAAAAATTGATACTTCTTAGTATTAGCTATTCAACCTTACAATAATTAAAATTTATTATCTTTATACGTGAATTACAAGCACTCAAAATATAAAACAATATACAAGATAGAATAAGTAAATTAACTTCTAAACAAGGAGAATATGTTCTACTAATAGATCACTTCAAGAGAAATACAATAAACAATTCTTGAACTCTCATTTCCTTTTCACTTTATCTAGCCTTCAAGCAGGGCTAGAAGTTTTGGAGTTACAAAAGTTTTTCCTCTCTTGATAGCAACATTCTTCGATCTTTTTGACTGAAAAGGAGAAACCACTGATAGAGGGTTTTAAGAAGGAAGGAATGAATGATGCAACAAAAAAATATATCTTAACCAAGCAAATAAGGTATGTTTATAGAAAATATAATTATTTGAATCATGAAAACGAACTTACCTCAATCAATCAAATTGATGTTTGAGAAAATAGTTGTTCACATCAAGTGTAACAATGACAATGACATTAATTAATCGAATAAAATTTAATGGTAATTGGTTGAATTATTCTTCATTTTAAAACACGTGTAATCAGACCTAGATAATTCATTATTATCTCTAGCAATCAATTAAAACAATAAGAATTAGAAATATTCAGAAGGATTGTAACCAATTAATCGATTATTATTTATGACAATCAATTAAAATAGTGAAACGCAACAAATTCTAGGCTCAAACAATCAATTATAAAACAATATAACATATTGTTTACATTTGAAAACATCATCAATCAACACAAATGTTCATTTACATATGCTTTGCACTCATTCAAAGACATTTATACATTTATTATCATCAAAGAATATGTTTACCTTGATTGTTTAATCCTTATTTTGCAACAACTATCTTAATCTAATGTTAGCTTTACTCCCGAAAAAACAATTAAGTAAAGACCTATACTTACACTAGTGCAAAAAGACCCATTTACGACTATAAATTCACAACGCCTTTTTCTTAAATCGATCTATTCTTTTTCTGTCAGGATTTCTTAGAAGAGTATATTTTCGAAAATTTCCCTTAGTACAATTCACCCCGCTCATGAACTGAGACTCTCATAATTTCAACAAAATCAATTCACATTAGTGGACTTTCGAAAGATAGGTTGTAGAGATGAGCCATTTATAATGGTTTAACAAGCATCTCAGGTTTTCTACATCAAAGATCCTACGTTAGAATATTGGTATGTCGTTTTACATGGGAAAAAACAAGGGGAGACTATTGATGATATTGAAAATGGTGACCCTCGTTCATTCACACCAATGGTAATGAATAAAGATGACGATGTAGTTGATGATGTACATGCAACCCGTAAAGACCACAATGAAAAAATTTACATATTAACATTCAATCCACTATGATAACAAATTTAGAAATATTTTTTATAATATAAATTTAGAATTTTATGCATTTGTTTTATATGATTTTCTTTCGTTGCAATTTAACTAATGTTTATTACCTAATTTTTTAACACAGATATGGCTGACGATCACACTCCAATTTATTTTATCCCCCCTTTCGGACGAGCCAGCAGAGGACGTACTAGACTACAACATCTCTCATTGAGACGTGCCAGTGGTGAGAAGACACCTGTCAACATTGACGTCAACACTGGAGTGGCTTTTGGTTCTGATGCTTAGACTTTCAGCACCTATCTTGGAGTTGTTGCTCGTGAGAGGCTCTCCATATTGATTAATTCATGCGATGATGTGTCTGAGGTCGATTTTAATTATTGTTATCATATATTGCTTTTTAATATTAATTGATCAATTTTAATTTCATGATATTCTTTTGCAAATCCCTAATGTGGAACCGTTGAGATCAAAGATTATATCTAATATCGACATTAAATTTCGTTAGTTTAAGTCAACACTGGCAAAAAATTATGTTTTTGGCCGCTATAAAGGCCAAAACCCTTATTTAAAGTACAACAATATTGATGAAGAGACATGACGTCTTTTTGTTCAAAGTCGTGAATCTGAAGCATAGTTGGTAAGTGAAGTTACTTAACTATTTATTTATAGATAATAACATTAATAACTTAATATTATTTGATTCACTTTGTTTATTTCATTTATGATAGGATCGTTAGAAGAAAGCTTAAGACACAACATTAAAGAATGCTACTCTGCACCTAATGTCTCGTTCGGGGTATCGAAAGCTTGAATAATCATTGATGACGGAAAAGGAGCAATCCAGACAGGGGACTGTGTCTGAGATTGATACAGGGGTCAGTGAACCTCCATCACCACCTTCCTGCCACGAAAAATTGAAGATGACCCAAACTTAAAAGTCGGGTGCATATAGTTTTGAGCAATCACGAAGTCTTGTAAAAAATTGTAAGTTATTTTTATCCTCTTTTGCATTTATTTTAAAGCATTAATTATATTAAAAACTTATATGATTTTGGTCTCTTGTAGGGTTCCTTGGTTTAGCAAAGCTCCCAAGGTAATTTTGTACCTCAAGGTGGTCAAGATATCCTGGTTGAAGCAATTGGACGGTCAGAGCACCATGGTCATGTATGTGCAGCTGGAAAAGGGGTTGAAATTAAACATTATTTCGGAGCTACACCATGACACTCATCCTCCTTCGCCGCTTTAGAGACCAAAGTTGAACTAACGAGTAAGATACGTCAAGAATTAAGAAGGAGATGAGAAAGGAGATTGTACGCGTGCAACTAGAGTTGCGACAGGAGTTTGTATTGCAACAACATTGTTCTGAGTCGCTTGAGTGGCATGTTAGTCCCGCTTCCAATAGCACAAAAGGCAGTTGTGCAGCTCCTACAACATCAGGGGGGATGTCATTGGCCAGATATGCCAATTAATGCGAGCTACTCGTAGATGGCGACATTTTTCCTCAGGTGGTGTCCATTTGGAAAAGTCTATCAAGAGGCAACCACCTTACATAATGTTCCTTTCTCCCCTAATGTGGTGAAGGTAATGGTGGAACAAGTACTAGTAGTTGATGCTCATGTTCCACTACCTTAAGATGAGGTAACAACTGTGGCCGATGCATTTCAGACATTCATAGCCTTGACCCATACACCTCATTCGAATTATACCAGAACCTCCGATAATAATTTCATTTAATTATATTAATTTATATTTATATATTACATCTAATTTAATACAAATGTTTTTTATCTTTTAGAAATCTCATTAGAAACCAAGTCCAAAAAAGAAGCATGAGGTTCCCATTGATGATCTTATAGCTTATTTAGCAGCAACTGCTAAAGAGATTGGTCAAGACCCTATGGACATTCCGTGAGATTATACATTTTTTGAAAGTGACACTGACATGTCATTGTACATATACATGTCAAATTTGTTAGAATTTGTAGCTGGACACCAAGAGCTCAATATAAATATAATTCAATTTTTTATGATGTAAGTATCTTTACCTATATTTCAATTTACTTTGTGTTAAATTATTATTGATTATGCTTTAACTAATAACTTGTAGGTATTTTTCTGGAGTTTCTATCAATGACAGGAATCAAGATGTCTATGGGTTCTTGGATCCCTATTATATTAATATGATTGGAGCAAAGAAATCTAAAACCCAATCATACATCAGTAACACTTTGAGAAAAGAGGAAATTTTTTTTATCTTTGCCCTTATATTAATGAGTAAGTTCAATTATAAGTCATCAATTATTACTATTTCATGTTTTAAATATTTACTAACTCTTTTCATGGATGATATAGGGGTCATTGGCAGTTACTTGTCTTATCCATGGTTGATAAGACTTGTCTTGTACACTATAAACTTAACTGTGTATGTTACATAAACATCTACTAACGCGATTTTTTGTATTAATCAGTTCATGGCGAGGATATAACATCCTCAAAGGTCGATCCAATTCAAATTATCAAAATTTGAAGTGGTTGACACTAAAGGTTTGTAATTTTTGCCTTTCTCTTTTCATAGTTTATCAATATTAACTTTTAATTTCTATTGAATTATAGTGTAATAGACAACCGGGAGGCTACGAGTGTGGCTATTAAATTATGCAATGAAGGACTACCATTATAAGAGCAGACATTACAAGGGATTGGGAGCAGGTAATAATATTTAAATTATTCTTTATAATTCTTTAACATATATGTATCTTAACACTAATTAATGTGAACCTTATTTTGTTATGCAGTTCTTTACGGATGAGAGTCCACTACCTTTGCCCACCATAGAATATGTGAGATATACTTGTGCCACATATTTTCTTAATTTCTATAAGTTTGGGATAACTAATCAATAGTGTAGGAATTAGATAGATAGATAGATATGAATATGTTATTAGTGTTCGTAATACACTTTTATCAATATATATAATTTATTTATCTGAATTTATGTATTTTGCTAGCAGGGTTTAATTGAATAGGTCAATTTAGATAAGAATTGACATTAAACAGAATGAACTAAAAAAAATCCTATAAAAAACGGCGATCATGACCAAAATTGTCGTTTTATACCTCTCGGGAGGGTGTAAAACAACAATTATGATAATAATCGCTGTTTTAGGGCACCATCTGTGTTGAACAAGAGCTTTGATGTCTCCAAATCTATGTTGATTGCTTGAAGATCTTGTTGCTCCTTGTGTAAATCCACTCTTAGTTAGGATCCAAAGTTGGTTTAAATCAAATCCTTTTGAAAAAAAGTGTTTTACAAAGAAGTGGAAAAACAACCAATTGTTTTATCGTTTCAATCAGTTGTTTTACACTTAGTATTTTTGAAACAGATTTTGACAAAGCTTGAACTTGGTTGACTTTGTTGCCAAACCAATTCAATCAATTGTTTCGATATTTCAACCGATTGTTTTTTTTTTTTAAATCCTTAACAAAATTTGTTAAGTTTGGTAACTCAATTTTAATTGATTCAAAACTGATTTGCCTCGTTCATTAAATGTTTTTAACAGTCTTTTGGAGTTTATAATAATTAGTTTTACGCTCCTGGTTGTTAGATATCAGATTAAAATCTTTCAAATAAGTTTTCTCCAAAATCTACTTCAAGCTTTGGATTGATTTGTCTAAGAGCGGAATATGATTGCTTTGTAACTTTTGAATTCAATATGTATCAGGTGTCATCAATCCTTTCTCTCTCTTGAATACAGTAATTCTGTAAACGTGTTGTGTGTAGATCCAGAGGGTGTTCTGTGATTTGTAGTGTGTTATTTGTCAAAGGAGGTGTATGTTCTTGAAGGGTTCAAGATCACCTCTTTGGTGTGTGGCTTGTAATCAAGGTTGTTGATTGCTTAGTGGAATAACTAGCGGTTTCTGGGGACTAGATGTAGCTCTTGGTATAAGAGTGAACCAGTATAAATTTGTTGTGTCATTCTTTCTATCCTTAATCTCATTTAAATCTGTTTTGGGTTATTTTTATTAACTGCTAATAAAAACAACCAGTTGAATCGCATAAATAACCTGTTGAATTTCTGGAAAGAATAAAAAAAATTTGTTTCTTCGCTAACTTGATTCCTTTCTCTTTGATTCTTCATTGGCTTTCTATATACTTTCAAACTTTAAGAAATCTTTTAAAAACAATTAACCCCCCTCTTGTTAAGACCTACAATTCTAACAATTTGTGTTAGGTTTAGGGAAGGTATAAAACGAAGACTTTTACAATAACTGTCGTTTTATAACTCATGCATGTATTATATATACAACTTATGAGAAGGTATAAAACGACGACTTTTACCATATTCGTCGTTTTAGAGTGAATTTAACATAGCGGTCAAATAGTCGTCGTCTTTGCTTGAAGAGAATAGACTACATGCTGAAACACAACGGTCCGAGAACCGATGTTTTAATGCTAAAATGACCGTCATTTTTTACATTTTCTGCATGTCCTCTCATTTTAGTCACACATCTTTTTCCTTTAGGAAACTAAGCAAATTTTTCTTTAGGAACTCCAACATTAATGAAATAATACTTGTTAACAATACGTCCATTTTTCATAACATAGAAAAATATTATGAAAAATCCAAGTCTAGATCTTTCATCTCATCTCTTAAAGAATTAAGAATGACATTCAGGTTGTATTTTCCAATTGTTAGTCTTGCTACTTCTCCTTTAACAAATTTTACTTATTTCTCTAATTTTTTTGCTAGATTCATATTTAGAAAATTTAACTTTCAAATGAGTATCAAAGTTGAAAGAGGAGTTGTTGTATTTCATTTCCAAATTTTCTAAATCAATTTTGAAATTAAAATTTTCCTCTTCTAATTATTTCCTCTATTTTCTAACCACCTATTCTCACCTTTTTTCTATTGTTTAAAAAGTTAATTTCTTGCTTCCTCATGCATCAACAAGTTGATCATAGTTTGAAGGCTTAGAAAAATTAGAACCACTTACCCTTTCAGCATTATAATTTTGATCAACTAGCGAAACAAAGGTTTGCTTTCTGCTCACTACTACTTGACACACTTGTTAAAGTGAAGGCATTATCCTCCCAAGCTACATAGGCTTTCTTCTTTCTAAAACCTTTCATGTTCTAACTGTTATCAACAAAGTTATTTTCTAACCAAGGATGTTCAGGTACCACACTAATAACAAATGATGTTGAAGGTTTATCACTCTTCTTACTCAACCTATTAAGTTATCCACCCTTACTTATATTCTTGTTTCTCAATAACTTTGAAATTGTTTTAACAAGTATACTCAAGTTTTCATTATTTGAATTTGTATCCATCTTCTCTGAATCAACCTTCAAGGCAATGTTTTTCTTTTTGTTTCCTTTTTCATCCACATCAATGAGTCTTCCCAGCTTCAGTTCATATAATCTTCTCAACTTTCTAAAGAGCATTGTCATGTGCATTATTGCCAAGTCATGTCCAAACATTCTGATTACATTTGGGGTGCCATCGGCTTGACTAATACTAAGACATTGTCGAGGTGACTAATTGATGTCGATTAGAATTTTTTTTAGATGTTAATAGGATTTTTTTATTTATTTTAAGTTGTTAAATATTTTTGTTTTCGTTATAAACCATTATTATTTCTTGCTAAATATTAGTTCCAGTTTTATCAATCAATGTCAAGGTGTGAATTAGATCTTTTCAACATACGTCTATTGTGTTTATTATTTTTTGTTGATGTGAATTAGATTTTCACCTCTTTTCGAAGAAAACAAAATTAAAGGCTAGGAGTGAGTTCTTTCCTTTCAAATTTTAGTATTTATAAAAAAATATAGGTATAAAAATAGAATATAAAAAATTAAAGCGTAAAAATAACATTTTTTTTTTCAATATTGACTAGTTCCAACAATTTAGACAAATTCTCCATTGTAATTTTATGAAGAAGGGAAGTTTCTTCCTTCCTCTAATTGTAACTCCCCAATTAGATATTGAGGAATATGAAACTAAATCACGATTTTATAGTAATAAACGAAAAGCATCATGAAACTAGCAAAAGTGCATAGACTTGGTTTTGTTTTCATGTAGTAATAGCATCCAAATCTAGGATGGTGCTAAGGTTCATAGGGTTCATGTAGGCTTTAGAACCTGACATGATTTCTTCCGCAATAAGTCTGTTGGCCTTTTCTGATGGATGGAATGCATCCCAAAATGCATACTCTCCTCTGTTAGAGCACAGGTTGGAGAGTGGTGTGCACAATCCAAGACCATTGTAAGGTCCTTGTCCACAACAAGCTACTTTTGCCGTAACAAATCCTACACAAATTAACACCACAAATCTTACTCTATTGCTTCATTATTTAAACAAATCATGCCAAGTAATTAGAAAAATAGTTGAGGTGAGTGATGTATTACCAAACTGTTGGGGGTTAGAAACGAAGTTGTTATGCATTTTTCCTGTGTTTGCAGCAATAAAAACGTCCTTTCCAAGTTTTCTGTTGAGTTGTAGTAACATTTGTTCCAGTTGTGGGTTGAACAATTCTGCAGCTCGTTGTAGTTCAGGAGCACATTGTCCATTTCTGCCACGTTGGGCCAATTCTGAAGGAACACAACCCAAAGGTCCTGTGCCTGTCACGAGAATTCTCCGAGGTCCAAGATCATATAGCCTCTGCAGCATTTATACATGACTATATGAGAGAAACAGTGATGAAAAGACATTATGTGATAACCCTTTTGTTCATTGAATAGGTTGTTGTTACCTGCAAAAGCTTTTGGTACTCAGAGATGAGATACTTCACATATTGAGGCAGTGGATATTGGCGAGACCTTGCTGAATTGGGAACCAGGAAGTAGTTGTTTACAAAATCATTGCCACCTACTGTAATCAGAACTAGTGATTCATTCACTAAACTCTTTGCCTGTGAAGCTCCAATTAAAGCACTCACTCGGTTCTGGTACTCCTGAAAATATTCTAGCTGTCTATACATTCTGATCACGTTCACCTGCAAAATGTTTCATGCCATCAACTTTTTAAACTTAAAACACCAATTTAAAAGTGCATGGGAAGCAATTAGGTGGGAAGAAATGAACTTACAAACTGAATTCCAGTGTCATTAAGGATTCCAATTCCAGCTGAAGCGAAATTGGCACCAACTAGGAGCTTATTTCCTGTTAATTCTGGACTCAAGTAAGGCAATGTAGACTCAGCACCAATTTTCTGACCTGGTCAACACACACCACATACTTAGATATATATAAATGAAACTTAAAATGATGAATGTGGGAAGAGAGAGATATGTAAACTGAACTGATAAGATCAGGAATGTTGTAGCCATTGGAGAAACGACCAGTTGGTCTATGAGTTGGAGCATAATCAATGCCATAAGGAGGGGCATCAGCACGTGCAGTGGTAGCCAAGTAATTGTTGTTTCCATTATCAACAAGTGAATCTCCAAACACAAAGAATGCCCTTGCCCTTGCTTCAGCACCACACACAATGCTTCCAATTACTATAACACAACTAAGAATGGCCAAAAGAGCAAAATTTGAATAGGATGTCATATTGAAAGGATCCTGTTGGAGTGAGTTAACTGAATGAAGAAGAAGTTCTGGGTTATGGATGGAGAATTATGAGGAACTCCATGCTTTATATAACAAACCTTTCTCCTTTGATTGAACAGATCTTACTGGCTTTGGAGGTTGATTTATGGTGCTCTTTAATCAAAGTTGAATGATGTTTCTTCTTCTGCTTCCGAAATTGTTGGCATTGTGATCATAAACATAAATGCGATAGGTTTGATTCGTTGAAGTGCAAGCAGAAAACGGAAGGTGCTACCTACACGTTATTGTTTGGTAATCTATAACTTTTTCTAATCATTAATTTTACTGAAGACTTTGTCTTGTGATACTCAGATGGAGAAACTAAAACTAAGTAGTTGTAGTCTTAGGTATCATGTGAGGAATATTATTAATCAATGGAGACTTCATATTCAAACAATAAATATGATGTGATGATAACAATTTTTGTTTTTGTTTTTTTTCAAATGGGTATTTAAAATAAATGTAATCATACATGTTTGGTTTCTAGTTAAGAAATGCCATTATCTTTTGAAATGAGTATTTTTTTTTACTTTTATGATGGTTGATGGATATATCTCATTCAGATTGAGCCTTTCTTATATTGGTTTACTAATCCTATATATACGGTAACAAAAAAAGTTGCTAGAAAAAGAACAAATGTCGATTATGAATAGGTTGTCCCAACCTATATCTAGAAAGAAAAATAATATATAAAGTCTAAATATTAATGTTGTGTTTCTTTCAACGGAAACACAGTTGGCGAAGACATATGCAAATGTGTAAGGGATATTGAAGAGTTGATTTGGGGGATATGGTGTTTTGAAGGTCCAAACGAAGATAGATGGAAAACTACACCTAAACATGAAGTAAAATACCATTTTGTTCTTAATTTTTCTGTGCATGGTTAGTTCTTTTTGTGGGTTTGTGTAATGTGATAAAATCTATGTATAATTTACATTGGGTAGCAAAATTGGGCCTTACTTTTTTGTTTTTCTGGTTTAGGCTCCCTGTTATTTCTGTTACACTTTTCTCTACAAATACTCCTCTATTTTTCTGTTTGTAACACACAACATATACACTTTATGAATTCAGTTGATACACGCTCTTATCCATTTTTCTCTGTTCTATTCCCTTTTCATCCTGTTTAGGGTTTTCTTATCTGCCGATTGGTTTTTTGGGTGATTGTTTTCCTCATACCTTTACAAACGCTACCTAGGGTTCTTGCCACTATGTCGGTTGATCGTATTATGGTATTAGAACTCTTCAACTAAAGATCTCTTCTACGCACACTAAATCCCTTTTCTCTTCTCCTTTCTTGCTTTACAGTTCTTGTTTTTTTCTTGAAACCTTTCTTTGGTTCTTCTTTGCTGTAATGGCGGAAGAACGCCTCGATTCATCGTCTCAAGCCGATCCGGCGAGCAATTATCTATACCTTCATCCTAGCAAGAACCCCGTTGCATCGCTTGTCTCGCTGGTGTTGGACGTTTCCAACTTATCACTCTTGGAAGTGTTGTCTAAAGTCAAAACTGGTGTAGTGGGTGAACTTTTGAACTATTGGGATATCGAAAAGTTCAAGTAAAAATCACCCCAAAACAAAATGAACAGGTCTTCATTGTTGGGTATGAAGCCAAGACCAATTGGATTGGGCTGACTAGGCACCATGTTTAGTGAGTGGGCTTAATCATTGTGTCCCTTTTATAATCTCTATTTAAAAATATCGTTGTACTTGTAATTAGTGTGCAACAGGATAGAATGAAAACCTAATAGTTGCCCGTGTGGATGTAGGTTGCCGTTGGCGACCGAACCACGTTAAATCTTGTCGTTTATTTTTCTGCAGTTGATTCGTGATTATGTGTGTTGCTTCTACGTGTGTTTTTACCCATCAAGTGGTATTAGAGCCTTGGTTCGTTTACACACCAGAGATCCGATCAGTAGAAATTAATCGATGAGACGTGAAAATTGCGGCTGCAGTAGCATCCCAAAGGTAGGGTTTCGCAGAAGCGGCAACAACGTCCCAAAGCTAGGGTTTTGCAGGGGCGGCAACGACATCCCAAAGTTAGGGTTGCATGTGCGTTCTGCAGGTGTGCTGGTCTGAGACAGCATGAAGTGCAATGCGACAACGTTGACCAGCGACGGTGGTGGTGCGGAGCACGAACAGCGGCGGTGCGCGTCCTGGCAGCTACGGCCCAGTGCGGCGGAGCACCAGTGCATTGGGGACTGCGACTAGGCCTGTTGGTGAGTGATTTTGGGTGGTGCAATTTTTGTGTTCTTGATTTAAAAAATTAAAGATTGCCAAGATCTGAAATTAGTTGTACCGAGTATCTCGTCTAGTCACTTGAGATGGCAGAAGAAGGGAAGTTCCGAATTGAAAATTCGATGGTACAAATTTCAGTTGGTGGAAAATGCAAATTGAGGATTTGCAAGTTCAGTTACTGAGCACATCAATATGATCTTAGCCAGACTTACGTCAGTGGGCATTAAGTTCGATGATGAAGTTCAAGCTTTACTACTACTATTGTCTTTGTCTGACAGTTGGTCCGGAACGGTTACAACAGTTACCAGTTCAGCGGGATCAAATGGATTCACTTTTGAGAAGATTTGTGATCACATTCTTGGCGAGGATGTCCGAAGAAGGAGTCAGTCAAAGACTTGGAATTGCTCAAGTGTAACATGTTGGAATAGCAAGGAGGTGGGACCTTTCAGTAATCAATGCCCAAATGATAAATAAGTCAACATTGCAGAAGACTTCGTGGACGAGGACCTTTTAGTCTGTTGCGCGGATAGCAGTGTGGATTCTTGGGTCATGGATTCTGAAGCATTGCAGAATCTAGTTATTGGAGACTTTGGAAAGGTAAGACTAGCGGACAACATAACTCTTGATGTTACGGGCATGGGTGACATAGTGTTGAAGACACCAGTTGGTTTCTGAACTTTGAAGGATGTCAAAGTTGTTCCAAGCTTGAGGAAAAGTTTGATTTATGTTAGGCAGTTTGACGAACAGGGACATGAAGTGAAGTTCAGAAATCGGCAGTGGAAGGTCGTCAAGGAAAATCTTGTCATGGCCTGCGGAAGAAAGAGAGGTTCGTTGTGTATGGTCGGATTACCGTCTCTGAGGGAGTGACCATCCCAGTTCAGAAGATAAACAAAGTCCGGTTCACAGAATCTCGTGGGCAGAAGAGGGTTGTCTTTACAAGAGAGAAACCCAGAGCCATAGGTCAGATTCAGGATCAACGAGCACGGAAAGGTTCAGGTAGACTAGTCAGAGGTACTTGTGGCAATGGGAGCACGGGTTGTGCTTCAGCTGATGTTCCTAGACGACAGTGGGTTAGGAGAACTAGTATTCCAGCAGTTGAAACTTCTCCAGAAAATTTCTTGTTGAATATGGAGAGTGTTTGTTCTCACGTTGTTCCAGGATCCGGCAGTTACTGAGAAGGTAGGAACAAAGAACGGGTCAGTGACTGACGTATTGAAACTCTGGGGAGTTTTAACGAAGTCTTCAAAATGATTAAGAAGGCTGGTGGCAACTAGAGGTGGAACGTTGAGTTCTATCGACAGATTACAGAAGTACATGTACACAGTTGAAGCGCAGGTGAACATTGTTCCGTGACTTCAAGTGGGAGATTGTTGGGTATGAAGTCAGGACCAATTGGGTTGGGCTTACTAGGCACCATGTTTAGTGAGTGGGTTTAATCATTGTGTCCCTTTTATAATCTCTATTTAAAGAGATTATTGTACTTGTAATTGGTGTGCAACAGGATAGAATGAAACCCTAATAGTTGCCCGTGTGGATGTAGGTTGTAGTTGGCGACCGAAACACGTTAAATCTTGTGTCGTTTATTTTTTTGCAGTTGATTCGTGATTGTGTGTGTTGCTTCCGCGTGCGTTTTTTCCCATCATTCAGCTTGGGGTAGAGTACTGCACTCAATTGGTCCCAAATCTCACTTTGACATTGCATGGGCCCAGTAAAAATAATTCTAATGTTATTACTTATGTTCAGTTTGTTACATGTAATTTAATTCAATTGTGCAAGATATATTGTTTGTAATTGTACAACTTTTATCAGGAACGCAAATATGGACGTCCCATTAAACTTAATGAATTATTTCTGGTCACTCACATGAAGAAGAGTGGTGGTTGGGTAAATTGTCATTCCAGTGAGACCTATGTAAGTTATTGCTTTAAATTGTTTTACATCATTTACATTTTTAACATAAATTCCTAACATTTACTACTCCAAATAATCGTCTAGGAAACTTACCATGAGTGGTTGAGGGTCAGTTAATCAAATAGTTTTGAAGGATCAATTTTTTATGTCCACTAGATAAATGTAGCAACAAAGCTTTAGTGTTGGAAATATGTTGTTGAAGGCAAGAGTAGAGGTGGATTTTTTGGCACTGCGGACTTGGCTACTAGCATCTGCCATGGATTTTCATCCCTCACTCAACCCTCCTTATTAGCTTTTACCATTGATCACATGATTAGTTAGCTTAGAATGAATGACTTCGACAATAAAATCTAGAAGCATTTGAAACAACTAATGCAACAAATGAAATAATGCAGCAACTCAAAGATCTAATGGAACAATTGAAAGAGCTAACCTAGCAAATCAAAGGACTACATAGTTGAAAGACACATTCAAGTTGATGCAACAATAATTAGCTATATGATGATGGAACGAAAACTTAGCGAAACTTCAATAAGATTCAAGTTCACCCCACTATGCTAAAGACTTTAATACTAGTCCCTTACTTGAAGTTCACTCACAATTTAAGTTTTATTATTTCATATTTGTTTTCATGTAAGTGTTTGTATTTATTCTAATTAATCATTTTCATTGTCTTTCACAAGTACTTTTTAATTGACCCTTCACTTTGATTATTACATGAAATGGGACACTTTTTTTCTTAATCCTGTAATTGGTTTATCTTTAGTTTCAAATAGTCTTTAGTCCTACTTTAAGTAATCAAACATTCTTGATTCCTAATTGAACTTATTTTTCTTAAACAATCTTACTTTGTGAATTTTTCATGCTATGTATACGGTACATTTTACTTCACTATTACTTGACTATCACCTCTTTAAAATTTGTTTTTTTAGAATTGAAATTATAAACTACACAAACACCTCCATTACTAAAATTCAATTTTCATTTCAAATTTAAAGTCATCAAGGTTATATAATTCTCATAATGCAATTGGAATTTCATTTCAAACTCAATTTTAGAACCTCTATATTGAAACTGTAACAACATTTTTATTTGGAATCCAATTGATTGGTTCCTGTTATAATTGAATTTGAAATTAAAAACTCATATTGTATGAGTTGGATATGGAATTACAATTAAAATTATTGGATTTAGATTTAGAATTACAATTACCATTGACATTGGGTTTGAAATGACTTTAGGTGAGGAATTATAATTTATATAGACATGTTTCAAATTTACAAATTGATTGAAAGTGCTTCAAAACTGAAAACAATATATTTTTATTCATCAACCTGAACGTTTGCTAACCATTTCTTCTTCTTCTACTTAACGTTGGCCTGACCGACTTTCTTAGTTAAAGTTTGTTTATAGCATTGGCAAGACTAATGCAACCTTTTTAATTAAAATATTTTATTTATTTAAAGTGTTTACTTTTACAATGTTAAATGTTTTTTCATATTTTATTTAATTATCTGTTAGGTTGATATTAATAGTGTCTCCTTCATAAATCTAAGATTCCACAGCTTCCACACTTGAACCGTGAACCTTTTTAGCTTGTTAAGGCGTACGCTAATCAAATTTTAGCGTAAACTTATTTTTATTTGTCTCATTTTTTACCAACATTGAAGTCATTTATTATTGTAATGTAATATTAATAATATATCAATAAATATATATATATATATATATATATAATTGTCTTAATGATTTATATATTCATATTATTATATTATCATAAGAAGGTTATGGAATAGATGAATAGAAAATAGGAACAGAGTCAATATCATTCAAATATTGAATAGCACTTAACTAATATTTGAAAAGAAAAAGAAATACATCTTTTGTAAATGTTATAGGATGAGAAATGATTTTTTAACATGACGCTTTCATAATAATAAGAGTTTGTCATTTTCATAAATAATTAAATAAATGATTATCTAGTGATTATATTTAATATTAGTCAAGTAATATTTATTTCAAAAAGAAGCAAGATAAGAAGACTCTGTTTTTTTAATCTCATGACAATTGTATGTTGAAAAAATATTTCTCTTCGAATCATGACAATTTCCATAAAAAGAGAAGATAATTAATTTAAAGGTATATTAATAAACTTAACACTAAATTAGAAAATAAACCAATAAATTTCCATATGGTTAGCATTATAAAGTATGGTTTTATATAACAACCACTTTAATAGTTTGGTGGAAAGTTTGAATGGTCTAATATGAAATATTTGTGACAGATTTAAAGACAGCCTTTGAAGTTGATGACTAATTGAGTCAAACAAAATTAACTCTTCTAGCTGAGACTGCGGTGAGTTATTCATTATAGTACTTCCCACAACACTTACTCTCACCCAACCACAAATCTCTTCAAAACATTATTATAACTATTTTTACTTATTCAAGACTCAACAAATATTATGAGAAACATTTCTCTTTCTGTCTATTTTCTTTAATCTAAATA
>Ga0123341_1001956_pt1 | contig 16338 bp, 19 predicted proteins | sample Turbeapinknodule_FD_89959 | JGI IMG/M metagenome (GOLD analysis project Ga0123341, IMG submission 89959) | Root nodule microbial communities of legume samples collected from Mexico - Turtle bean Mexico pink nodule | ecosystem: Host-associated > Plants > Roots > Nodule | place: Mexico: Nepantla...
GTATAATGGAATATATTGTATATATATATAATAATATTAATAATTATAATGACAATTATTATTAATTAAAATTAATTATTATTAATTAAGAATTAATCTTGACTTTTACATAGAATGTATGAAAATCGATTCCCTCTTAAGTGAAGAATAGATTTTAGCTTCACAATCACTTAATTATAACAACTATGAAAATCAATTTTCCCACTTCAACAGTAATATAAATTGATTATTTCTTCACTACAAGCTCCATCAAGATCCACTTTCAACATTTCAATTACATTTTCATTCGTCCTTGCTCATCCTTTCAAAACCACTAATCCAAACAACACAAACTCACACCCTTCCTTCCACGGGCACAATACCTCTATGGATGCAAACACAACATAATTGTTCTCTTCTTGACATCTCCTTCAACGTTAAAAAGAAATTAAGAGCGTGTTTGGATTTGGCTACAGTCGAACCTCATTTTGAAAATATACAGACATTTGGCTATACACACGATTTTATTTTTTTTTGAAGTTGATGAAAAGTAGTTTTCCACTGGGTTGAAAATTTACATTATGTTTTATAGTAAACTTTGGTTTTAAACCATGCTGGCGTTGTGTGATTCATGTAACCGACGTTATCTTGTGGGATAAAAGACTATGTTGTACTTGTTTTATAGCAATCTTGCTTTCAGGATAAAAACTTCCAAATGCTAAAATCAAGTTCATTCAAAATCAATTTTATAAATTCTCATCCAAACACTAAAATTGATGAATAACTTCTAATTTACTTTCGAAGCCCTCATTTGAACTTTAATTTAAAGAATTTTTCAAGTAAAAAAAAAAAGAACCTTGGCTAAACACTGGGACTGGCGTTGGGTAGATCTGTTATGATCTTATCATACCTGTTTTTGACAGTGGCACCCTGTTTCATATACTGTCTAGTTGAAACATGTCATTATTGCATTAACTTTTCCACAACATTACATAATTATTCATCTCATCGTTTATCAATTACCTTGTTGCTACTGCCGGCTTGCAGACTTTGTGGAGCTTTTCATTGGCTATTACTGATGAGTATTGTTCCTTGCAGAACTATCGAATTGTCAGTTTGTTTACAATTGGTGATGGGGTAAGATTTACAGTAAGACTCCAGAATCTTTTTACTACTCTGCAATGTTAAAATACGTGTTGCTTTCAGGTTAGTTTTTAGGATTCCCTTCACTTTATTAACAGCTATGTGTAACACAATTTCCAAAAACTGATACAGACTCATCCCAAATACTTTTATTAATCTCAAACAATAACCTGATACGCACTATAAACACGGTTTCACAAAAGAATCACTTGGATACGTATTATGACACACCATAACTGCAGTGGAAAGCATACTCCGTTATTCTGCCTTCATCACCAACTTTTTTTTATAATGTAGACATGTGTAGCTTTAACCTGCTTTACTTTTTTCCCCTCTGAAAGGGCTGTTGTGTTAATTTCAGAAGACCTGTGTCTTCCATGTAGGTCAGATCTACGCTTACATTTGCAGCAGCCTGTGCATCAACAGGCATCACTGTGCTCATTGATAATGATCTTGGAAGTTGTTCAAAAGACCACTGTGTGTAGTTTGAAACGGCTACAGGCATGACCTTCGTTTGTTGGTTCACCACAGTTCCATCGTTTCTCCTGAACTTCTGGTCTTCAGCTTCACGGTAAATAAAAACAATAGCACGCAGAAATTGGGACAGCTTGTAAAGAAAATATTGGTGTCAGGGATTTGGTATTGTTTTGTCTTGCACTTATAAATTTTTTTAAAGTTTCATGGTGTTAGTACCGAATGGTTACATGCATGTACTATCCTCCATCAAACCAGACATCTAATTTAGGATTTTGCCATGTGGTGGTTATTGCTCAGTCATATTTGGCGGTGGAGTGAGTACACATGACTGTAGTCTATGATTAGTGCATACATACAATGTTTAGTAGTATGCTTGCTGTAAAGAAACATATTCGACACGAATTTGGTGTTTTTGCATGTGGAAATGTGTTTAGTTATTAACACAGTTTTGTTCTGTTAACTATGCATTTTTAGTTATCAGTCAACTTTGGCTATGTTTTTTTTCCATGACTGACTATGACTTGTTTTTCTAGACAGTGCACGCTATTATTGTTGACCTTGTTTTGGCTCAATATCGATAACAACACTATCAGTCTAATAATAATAAATATAGTGTAAGAGAAAAATAAGTTTTATTTTAGCTTTTTAATGTAGTATTATATAAGGTTACGACAGAGCAATACTGATAAAGGTTAAAGGAGGGGAGGAGGGGTATGCTTCGACAAGAAGGATTGCAAGTCCAAATTCCATGAACATACTAACTGCAATCTTCAATGGGTGACGAAACAACAATTTATTTCTTCCTTTGATCATATATGGTGAAAAGCATATATGGAATGGAACTGTGAACGTCAAACATCCACAAGTGAAGCAGAAATTGAAGAAAAGGTTGATGTCCCCTATATATATATGCAAATAAAATGGTCGAGCATTTTGATTTCCGAGTTAATAAAAAGAGCACTATTTTAATGTTGGACATCAACATGATATCTAAATAAACCAGTTAAAGGTTTTACAAAATTTTACAGTCTACAATCAAAGAACAGGGCGAAACATGACAACATAACAACACCAAGGCAAAAAGCAATGGCTAACCGAATAATACAGCTGATAGGCAAAGCTGCTCTCTCAGTAGTCTGCGCCCCCGTACTATGTACAGTCCCCAGTAATATCTTCTTCTAGTAAAATTACATTTCAAGTAACTGTGGATATATCTGCAAACAAACTTCAAGAACATTGCTGCAATCATTTACTTTGACAGCCACGTGGAAAATATCAACAAAGGAAGCATTAAAATCAATCCATAGCACACAAAAGTATCGATGCTTTCAAAAGTACTTCCGAGAATAGCACTCCATATTTGTCCAACACTATCTCGGAGATATTTCTGCACACAAATCCAGTGAACATGACTTAAAGATCATGAAACAATGTAGATTGTAAAACTAATATTGATGAGGCATATATTAGATTCACCTCTGCAGTTAAATTATTATATTGATCCTCCGCATCCGAGTTTCTCAAAATTATTGTGTCACTGTCAGAGATTGATTGTTCCAAAGAGATTCTCGTTTTAGCTGTCCCAATTTTTTTATTTGACAGGGATCTGTAGGCTGAATCTGTATGTATAGTTTTCATTACAGAACCAAAGAAGTTTGTCACAGGTACCTGGAAAGAAGTGACAAAAACGAACTCATGACTTCAATCAAACAAAGCATAAAAGAAGTGGCAGATATTGTCAATCAAAATATTAAATCATTAAACTTTTCCAATTAAACTAAAAATTGATAACCTTGCAAAACTTGATTTCTCACCACAGAAACAATAAATTTACGAAAAAGATAGAAGAGCAAACGATTAAAGATATGTACAAAATTCCATTACCTCCTCTAAATGGCGTTGGTATAGATCCATTCTATAATATGCAGTTGACATCAACAAATTTGGATTATATGACTTGAAAAGGCTGCAAAACAAACACAAAAAACAGAGTAAACAATTGAGCCTTCATTGCCAAGATTTAAACATAATTTTAATGTTATGTATTCCAGCTACTCTGAAGTCTGGACTTGCTTAACAAATAAGACAGAAGATGATTTTCCATTTTCAAATGATAGAAAACATTAAAATGTTATTTTACCAAAAAGAGGTCAATTACGCTTTAATTCCTTTTAAAGATAATAGTTTCAAACAAAGACTAAAAAACAAAAATGCAACAAAATGTTTGGAAAGTAAAATTCAGATAAAAGAACATGAAATAAAAAACATACATCCTCTCTGGAGTAAAGACAGTTGATAGCAAGGATAAAATACTTAAGATGAGAAAGGCATGTAAAAAGATTAAATGTACCTGCTTAATGAAGCATTGTCATACATATTCAGCCTCTCAAAGAAAGCAAGGGTATAAAATGTAAAACGATCAACGACTGAAACACCAACCTGCATATTTTCACAAACAAAAAACTTAAGAGATAAACTGTAGCAAATTACATCAAATCCTTGAAAGAAGGACCAATAGATTTTTATACATACATCTGAGTCCAAATGATGTGAATATGAATTTTCTCCTTTCATACTACTTCCAATTGCCAAAACACCTGGCGAATGAAGCTGCCAGGCCCAGGAAAACAACAGTCAGCAACAAAACTTTGGGAAGAATAATCAGCTAGACTGAAAAAAGAATCTCTTATTATCACATAATAACCAACTATAAATTTGAGGGGGGAAATTTTAATAATGAATAGATACTGAGCACTAAAAGTATTGATTTAATCCTGGAAGATAAAACCTAGAGAAGGAGAAGTAAAAAAAACCAAAAAGGGTTAAATTCGTATTCTGTGTGGTTCATGATATGATGTTGAAGAGGAGGGGGGGAATTTAACGGTTAAAACCCAAATCCTTCAGTATAGGAAAGTTGCTAATCTCCTTTCATTAAATTATGCAATTTCCACAGATATGCTCAAGACTAAAAGCAAAGTAACCATAATTTATAAAGAAGGGAAATCATTTAGAATATAATCTCTTTACATGTACTTGTATATTGTTAATAATCGACATATAGGTTCTTTGAACAGCAGCTAAACAGCAAAGAAATACGAGCAACTGAATTTCAGACTTCTTTATACCCCAACCCATGCACTAATGGCAAGAACACTATTCAACAAAATACATCTAATGATGAACACACGGCATGCATTAGACTTGGACAGGTATAAACTCTAAAGCTAACATTTTGCACTTAAATGATAAGTGGTGATTAATTATGGACAATGAATACTCAAGACCACATACTGTTATTTCATAAGAATTGGCTCAAGAATGATGGAAATAAAAAAAATCAATGAGACCTGGGAGAACAGAGTAGAGGCTTGGCAGGTGTCCACCATTATAAGAAGCTCCTTAAACCTAACAAATCCCGTTATGAATGAGTAAACAAATGAGATTATAGTCCAATAGTGATAAGCATACAAAATTGGAGTCCTAATTAACATAAGTAGCTCTGTTTCAATGATTATTCATCTTTATTGTTTTCTGTTTTGTACTTTGTTAAGGAGAATCCACTATCCTCTCCTCTATTTTTAAGCAAAAGTCATTGCCCCCAATAAATTATTCTTCATTAATAAAAATCTATTTCATTTCATGTAATCAAATTACAATTCATATATCACAAATAAACAGTTGAATACGAAACAATACCGCCGTTTCTCTTTCATTTGCTTCACAGCATCAGCTAAATCATGACTTTGAAGCTCTTCTGAGTCCTGAAACTTCAAAAACTCATCACCTCCATGCCCTGTCATATAAAGAAGAATATGACTTCCTTCATCACTAAGAAGTCGCTTAGACCTTGGAACAGCAGTCTCATGACGTCCTGTAAGTACTCGTAAGAAGTTTTCCACTGTCACTTCATAGCCACGATAGTCTACCTGAGAGATTGCAGGAAAATGATTATCCTCTAAATTATACTACATATCAAGAAGAGCCCTAGAGAAGTAGAAAGAGATAAATATTCTAGCTTCTAAATACTAGACAAGATTTATACAATCAAACAAAAGAAGAAAATAAACACGGGGCTTTATCAAGTTATAGCCATTGAACATTACAGCACTAGTAACTCCTCCACGGGAGAGCATAACACTTAGAATAAAGATGAAAATAAAAGCATTACATGAAAGTAAACAATATTTTCAGGATGTAAGCCAACTTTTCACAAGAGACTAACTTGGTTCACTCTCAGAGAAGTTGTGGGCCTATAGTGTTTTTTTTTCTTTTCTTTTTGCAACACATCAAATTAAAATATAAAGGAGAAAAAGGATACAAACTTCATGACGGGTCTAGGCCAAAACTCATGCTGAGAAATTAAGCAAGCCTAAAATTAGGTAATCCAGTTTGATCTCTAAAAAAATGTACCTAATAAATAATCTATTAATGTGCAACTGCCCAATAGATGAACTAAACTACTTTAAGGTAGATTCAAACCTTACTCAAAACGTTCTCTACCAGACGCAGCTTAAGCTCAGTTAGGGTCATTATGATGCCAAGTCTTGATATCAACACTTGCATTCCATAACAATTTTATTAATAACATGATAGTACCACATGTGCCTCCATAGCAAATGTAGGAATAATTAAATATTATAAGGATATCAAACCAATATTTAAATTGTGAATCACTGAGCTAATTTTTGAATTGTGAAACATATCTTGCATTGAATTGAAAGATTCATATACAATGAAAAAAATACTTCAAATAAATAATGTAAATGATGGATGGTGTTAGATGTTAAATTTTTTAAACAATAAATAGATAAAAACATAGCCTGAAGTCTTATAAAACTAAATTTAAGTTTGTGAATGTTTTAATTTAGAAGTATGGACACAAAGCAATTAAATAGGTAAATGGGGTACATGCATTGAATGAGTAAGTAGTGAAATAAAGTAGTGAAATAATCAAATAGATAAGTTCAGAATTTTTTCTTCAATTCCTTTTCATTTAATTTAACAATTTGAACTTACATGACTTTTCAATTTTTACACGAGAACTAGTGAAAATAGAAAAAGTAACAAAATGGTTTAATCGAGTAAGTCGTACCAATGATACGAAACTGCACAAATTCACTCATGCATCAAAAGATACAATCAACAAGTGGCTAAATAGTATCGACTCATAAGGTTTGAATAGTAAATTGAAAGATTCTGATAACTATTATTAGTGTATGTTTCAATCTATCCCAATGTTTAAATCTATCCCAAAATTAATTTAAAGGAATCTCAAAGCTCATTTAGATAATTTTATATCGTAAGCATACAGATACTGTCAATGAAGCAAAACCTTGACAAGCCCAGAAGTAATGTTCTATATGACACAGATTAGCCAATAGCCAAGATGGTTTAGATAATAAATCTAGTTGAAGGTAAAGCTATTAATAAGCAGCTTACAAACACTGAAATTATCTAATACGCACAAAAAAAACCTTAAAAAGGAGGAAGTCTGCACCTCATAAATACACTTCCTTACAATCACTAGGATGCATTACATTTCCAAAGGAGTTTCAGTTCTAATAGAAAACCATAAACAAAAGTAAACAACACATGCAAGATATTACTTCAGGATAATTTAGCTTTCGAGATTAGTGAATCAAAATATGCTAGGTTTGCAGTACAAAATAAAGGTAACAAGAAAGATCTTCTCTATACTATACAAAAGATTCAGACAGAAATATGCACCCCTAAAAAAGTAAAAACTCACCTCCACATTATCCCCATACAGATTAAGTCTATGGTTTTCATTATTAAAAACCTGGGCAGGGTACTTGTTTCTTGCATTACATGCCATGTCATCTGCTAGCATGAGTATAATCCTCTCATCGGGTATCCCTAGCCGTTTAACTGTCCTGATTGAGAAAGAATTTAAAGACCTTTAGATCATTGTGAAGCATAGCTGAAACAAAACATTAAAAATAAGGCTAAATTGTTATGCTCACCTATACAAGGACAGAGTATTGGCCATATGCCGATAGTTAAACCTGAACAACGAAAGCAGCACATTTAGAATATTAACCACAAGAAAACCATGGACACTCAACAAAACAAAGTAAAGCTAAAAACAAAATCTAGATGTACCAAAAGCGAGAGGTGCAGACCAAAACAGCCCAGTTATTAGTGTGCATTGTAGTAGATGAGTATGCTACAGAGAAGCTGAGAAATATTAACAATATAATCATCACGAGCTTTGAAAGGCGTACTTCCATTTTTTCTTTTCTCCAGGTATAATAAAGTGTTCCACACTGCAAAATAATCCCGCAAACTTAAAATTGCAAAACTAATAATGCACATTACCCAATCAAATTTGAATCGCATCATAAAATACTTCAAATTACAAGCAATAGATTCAGTCGGATCAAAGCGTCTATGACGTTTGTTCAGCTGAACGGCGAACTGCGTCGTTACGTCGGTGGAGGATGCGGGATCGCGTGGACGAGATTACGTGGGTGTAAGCAAACATTGACCTAGACGGTTGTTCAGGTGAACAGGTGAACAGAGAACTACGTCGTTTTGCTGGTGGAGAAAGCGCAGCAGTTTTCTTTTCTGGACGAGAGATAGTTATAGAAATAAAAAATATTAAAAATATTCAACAAACACGTATTTTAATTTTGTAATAATAGAGAACAGTGTAAATTAGACAAATTGAGTTTTCGCTGTTTCAAGTAAAATTAAATGTTTTAATAAAATCATGCGACATAAATAAATATTATAATCACTATTGAACTTGAATATAACACACATACATCTATATTTTTTAATTATTTAAAGGGTCATAAATTTAAAATTTAAATTAAGAAATTTAATTAAAAGTTAATGTGAGGGTAAATAAATAAAAATAAGTGTTTAATTACGTAGATTAGGACAGGACATGTATTTTACTGATAATAGGAACAACTTCAAAAAAATATTGTCGTTTACAATAATAAACATTTTGAGTAAAATACTATGATAAATAAATTATATATTTTGGATTTTAAAATTGCTGTTATTGAGTTTTATAGAATTATTCATGCTATGTATGGAGGAAGCTCAAAAGATAAAACTTACTAATGTCTTATATGAATGTGATTCTATCTTAGTTTGTGTTGTGTTTATTATTATAACTAATGTTCATAAATGTTTCGATTGATGAAATATCTGTCTTAATTAATGTAGGAAAATCAGGTTTAGGATTACTCATATTTTTTCGTGAAAGAAATATATGTGTTCATAAGTTGGCTAATCTAGGATTTATTCATAAAGAACTATTTCATTGATATAATAGGTTTTCATCTAATATGTTCTTAGACTTATTTATGAATAGGTATAGTCTACCTATGTATCATTAGCATATAAATTTTTAGTCTCAATATTTTTTTATTTTTTTAATAATATTTTTTTTATGTGAACCAGGAAGATGTTGTTGTTTGAGGTACAAGTCTAACTCAGATGTCAAGTTACATAATGATGTCTAACGTAAAAATTTTTATATAAATTATATATTTTGGATTTATCATAAATATTTATGCCGTAATACAAAGTTATTTTTTGATTTTTGATAATATATTTTCTAAAAATATTGAAATTTAATTAAGGAATAAAGAGGTAAAAATATAAATTGAAAAAATATAAGCAATTTAAAAAATCAAATATAGAGATAACAGGATAGTGGTTATACGGAGTAATTGTTTAAAATATAAGATTAAAACAACATGCATTGTATTATTATATGCAATTTGTTAGTTAAGTGTTTATTGCATGTTGTATTGTTCTTAAAAAAATTGCTTGATTGGGAGATTGATAATGACTGAATTTTCAAAAGACCTTTTGTTTTGAACTAATCAACTTTGTAAAGAAAATTGGGGTACTGAACTCGCCCCCACCTAGAAATTTGATGTTTTTAAATGACACTTGTATTATCGTAATAAAAACAAAGTACTTGAATAAGGATGTGTAGTACTACGTTGGTGACAGAGGTCAGAACTGTGATTGAGCAAGAAACATCACACAGGTCCTGTGTTTTTAGAGACCAAATAGTACTAAAGACAAAAACAAAGTACGTCTCAACTTCAATCTAGCACTAAATAATTTACAAGATTAATTCAATTTGGTCTCTGCACTAAATAAGAAATAAATTAAATCGAATTAAATGCAAGCCTGATCCTGTGTTATACAAAAATTTAGGATTTCTTTTTCCCTTTTGACCCTTTTGTTTTTTTTATGTTCAAGTGGGAAAAAGCAGGGCACATTAACTGGTTTTTCATACAAACGACCAATTTATGAAAGAGAAAGCCAAGCAGTGAACAGTGTTGTCTTCTCCGGTGAGTACTTTCCATGCAATGGCTTGATCATACGACACATGCCGCCCCATCGTCGACATGCAGATTCCAGCTGGCAGATATGCAAAACCCTGAAGACAGAATACACATACAGACCAAAAGTTAAGTCATTTTCGAAATGGAAGTATAGATTTTGTGATGAAAATTTTGTTATGATCAGACATCACCTGCTCCATTAACTTGGCAAAGTCTGTGCACAATGCCTTACGTCCAGACTCATCAAATATTTTATCCAATGTGATGTCTTGTAAGGCCACTAGAGTTGTTTCCAACATGTCAAGGCCTGCTTGATTTGCAAATATGAACACTGGTAATGACTGCAAGATCAAATGGAGAAGAATCATATTAATCTCACTTTACTAGAATTAAAGGATCAGTCACACTTTGAAATGAAATGCATAGGAAGCACATTGTTTACCTTCAGTGAACAGCATAGAATAGCATCCTGATGATGCCACAGATGTTTCAGCATCATGTCACCAACAAGAGAATCTGATCTCAGTAAATCGGACCTTAAATAGTAACTGTTTTGCATAAACATAGGGAAAAACACGTATTAGAGATTTCCTCTTGAAAATAAATATGAACTGTATAACATGCTTGTACTATTAATACTTGCCTATAGCTTTGGCAGATCCAGTGAGCCAGCGTAACAGCCTCTGGAGAACCAGGAGAAAGTTTTGCTCCAGCAGCTGGGTTTATACCTGACGGAGATATAGCCATGGCAACCCTCTGCACCGAGGAAATCACGCTGCGGACATATTGTCGTGCCATGACTGCAACATTATCTTGCAAACTGCTGTCAAAAGGGAACTGGAAGGCAATAGTCAACACTGATCGAGTGTTCTGACTTGATGATGCATCTGCACCAGCAGTTGTTGCAGGGCCCACTTCAAAACCTGAAGTCAAATCCAAGGTCCGATTTGTAGCAACTATATCCTTTTTGTCACCCTGCGACACAAGATGTAGTTATGTTACAGAAGTGATACACATGGAAAACAGCAACAGTAACAAGCACACAGTAGATTTTCAGCAATAGTGTTTGGATACAAAATAGAAAGTGATATCTTGTAATATGCACTTTTAAGTTATTACATGTGCTTACAGGAGTTTGAGTGAGATTTAAGACTTGAAAAAGTGAGTGTAGTAGAGACACTATTACAAGCAAAATACACATAAAACTCAACTGGTTTCGAATCTAATGGAATAATGCGGAAGCCAGAAGGAACTAAAGGAGCATCGTCAGGGAACATTTCATCAATTGGAGCAAATACGAGCTCAGAACAAGCCCCCACAGCATTCTCATCAATTCCACTACATATCTGCAAAAGAAAACAGAAAATGCACCTTAGAATCTACCTGTATTAATTATATCATCCACGCATAGATAATTTAACTGCACAGAAAAGAAACATAAATGAAATGGATGCTAAGAATGCAGGCAGACACATAATTACAAAGGCAAAGATTTCAAGAAACACTTTAAAACTAAAATGGAGCTTTAATGTGAAAATCTTAATCTAGTAGAGATTTTTTTGTGCTATTCATAGAAGTTTTGCAAGATATGCTAACTATCATTGCATCTCTAATACGAAATAGCATTTTTGCACCAAAGATGACAGATTGACTATTTATCTTTCACAGCTTGTGCAAAAATAAATAAATAAATAAATAGATAAATCCAGATATACGGATAATGTTCACCACGTTAATGAAGGTCGAGGCATCACCTGTAAGAGATGAATATCCCTTGAAACAAAAGCATCTTCTTGAGCAAGAGAGTGGCCTTCAAGCCTAATAACTTCAAGCATCTGTAGTAAAAACAAACATATCAGGGAGGCTGCTTGCGAGTATAAATGTCCAAAAAAACGAAACTAAAATTCTTTTTGTGTGAAACAAATCACCCAAAGCAAATATGCAACCGCAGTACACTTTATAAGGGAATACAAACCTACCTCTTCATGTTCAATTGTATGACCAAGAGGCATTATTATTTGACTGCCAGTGAATCGTGTAGGCCTCATCCCTGGATAGGCATAGGTTCCAGCTTTCAGTGATGCAGCAGAATAAGCATCAACATTGAAATCAGCCCACTCTGAGCGGTGCTCCCTCAAAAAACGAACCAAAACTGCAGGGGGGACATTCTGCACATAATTTTCAACCATAACTTGTCACATAACATTAACAGTGGTAAATAATAACCATCTATAGTTTTAAATTAAAGAATCATCCATCCCTTTATCAAGTTCCATATTCATCAAAGCATTGAGGTATCTTTCAGCCAAAATTGTTTAGGGGGATCAAATTTATCAATGGCCAATTTCACTCGTTTAACAATAGGCAAAAATGCTAGTTACAAAAAAGAAAGGACCAGTCTATTAAGCAGCTACAAAGGTATTTCAGTGATCTGTCCACATTCAATTCAACGAAAACTAGCACTTAAAAAATATCATGACATTGGGTTCTCAAGACTCACTTGAAGCAACATTGAAGCTTTTGCACAGAGAATTCCCCCGAGGAATGTAAGGGAACTTGCTGGATTAGAAGTTCCACTCAAATTCTTGGTTGAATTAATTGCAATAATTACATCCTCGGCACCGTCACAGTTCAATACAGACCATCCATCATCATTGAATCCATTTACAGCATCATTAAAGCCTCTGCAAGTCAAATGCATTAATTTTCCACAGAAAACTCAATGAATCAAAGATATGCCATAAAAAACAGTATTCTAGAACTGCAGCATGAATTAGGCTTCAACAAGACATTATTTCATGTGGCTACCTGCTCAATCTCTGGCTGAAAGTTCGTAGAACAGCAGGCTGCCTTCCCAACCCATAAACCACTTCACCACTTGTTTCCTGAGCTATTTGCCTGATATAGCGAAGTGCCTATCACAAAAGCCATCGAATTAACACCTATCTTTTAAGAAAGGAACAGAACATGGGAAACACATGAAGTGAGCATAGGTCTAGAAAAATACTTTATTTGTGGAACTGCAAATTAAGAATGAAAAGACAGAAGGGGGAGATGTTCATATCTAATTATAACATTTGAGTGTCAGCATCTGGAAACTTATCGGCAATTTCTAGAGGAAGAATCAGCTAGACGGTCTGACACAGTTGGGTCAGGCACTCATTACTAAAACAGTTAATGGCATAGTACTCAATAAGCTCAAGATTGTGGTTATGCTTTCAGATAGTTCACAATAACACCACTGGTCCAGACAAATTGAGAAGTAAATTCCTATACTACGCATTAACAACAATAAACTTACCGCAATTGTCATTTTCTGAGCCACCACCTTAGATGATTCATAAAGTGGCCGTAACACTTCTGGGACACTCCATGCCTAAGACAACAATAACCAACTTAATGTGGATAACAAAAGAAAATGAAATGCATTAGCTCAGTGTTTAGAAGCAAAACCTCTAGATTTAGGTGGTCTACAATGTGAATGATTGATCCTCCACCCTCGCATGGTCGAATCAAGTAGCCACTAGGGAGTGTTTCAGCCCTTACAAACTGAGCAGCAGCAGCTGGATTAGGGCCCGAGCCAGAACCAGACAGGGACCTTTCACAAACCTTCAAAAGGGGGATAAGATAAGGAGGCACATAAGTCCAAAGCAATATTAAATTTTCTACGTTCAAAGAAGAGTTTAAAGAAAACACTATGCAACAGTGTTACATATAAATTCTACAAATCCATATAATGCATCAAACACAAAACATACTCACCACAAGACTGCCGTTTTCCAAACTTGTGGTATATCTCAGAGTCCAGAAATCCCGGGCAGGAGCCAGTGTTGTTGGGGCATATGTCTGTAGCAATTTTGAAGTATAATCACAGAAATTAAAAAACAAAAAAGTACAGAGAAATCTTAAATTTGAGGCTCACCTGTGTGTAGACAAGTTCAATGGTTCCTCCACTTCCGGCGGGAAACATAGTAAAAACTTCTAGGCTCCGACATTCCCGGAACCAAGATGGACGATCTTTAAGGATCTCTGCAATCTATTGAAAATTGGCCATTCGAAATTCAAATCCCAATCAGCTAGCAGGTATTGACTGGCCTACCAAGAAATGACCAAAAATCCAAACCATATATTAACATGTTGAAATTACCTTAGTAGGTTCTAAACTAACAAGACCACAGGCTCGAGCTGCCACTCCACTGCAACTTTGTGAAATGGCAAAGATCCCAACCGAATCCGGACCAGGCTGGCAAAAAGAACTTTTTTAGATGCAGAGGTAATTGCAGAGTTTAGTAAACTCAAACCAGCATGGTATCACAATATATATCCTACAGATGCCAAAGGTCACTAATTTATTAACTAATTTATGCAAGGAATAGAAAAATAAACCTTCATCCCAGGCATCTGGACCCAATCTACAGCAGTTCCCGTAGCCTTTGAAAGGAACTCTGTCAAGGTCTCCTCTGCAATTGATAGGAGTCTGCAAGGATCACAATAGATAAACCAATTGAGTAAAGCTTCATCACACAAGAGCATAAACTTCACTTCATGGAGCTCAAATTACCCAGCAGGGTTATTAGCATCTCTCATGGTTTGTTGAGGAGTGGTAACCACCGAATCACAACTAGCATCAGTAGTTGCTGCTGATGTCTGCAGGGATAGGAATAGCATGAATAACAGCTAAAACAAGTAGTAAAGCAACAACAGCCCCTGGCATCAAATCAAGACCAGCATGCAAGAAAACCAAAAACAGATCGGTTCTTCTCCCAACTTCTCCACATTTAAGTACACTCTTTTCACAAAATTTTCTGCTCAAGACCCCAAAAGGTGAAGAATTGACAATCAGACAGAAGACACACTTACAGTATGTAACTGCTGCCTCATATACCCATTCTCACACACCAGCTGTGACACCTGCTTCTGCAACCGATCATTCTCCTCCATCAACAACTTGTTCATTGCAGTTAGTTTGCGGTTCACAGTCTGAAGCCGAGAAGCCTCTTTTCTCTGCTTCTCCCTACACCTGCACGCCATCCAAACCCACATCTAAGACCCACTCTCAAAACTAAGAAGAGATGGCTTAAAGAAGAGTTAATTTGGCATACCTTCGGTTCTGGAACCAAACCTTGATTTGCTTAGGCTCGATGTTGGAGAGAATGGGGCACTCTCTGATCAATTGTTGTCTCCTAAGAGAACTAGGCTTAGGGCACTCCGCATAGACCCTTTCAAGAGCCTCGACCTGCTCAGCAGTGTACCTCACATACTTGCCAGCATCAAGGTGCTTGTCAATGCTCCCACTGCTGCTACTCTCCCTGTGTTGAGCCACGGCCATAGCCATGTTTCCTTCTTCCCACACCACACACTCACTCTCAACAATAAGGAGAAAATGAAAATGAAAGGTAGAGGGTGGTTGATGTTGGTACTAGTAAAGGCGGTAACTTGACATAAGAAAACTCAAACCGGGGTAACGTTAAAGGGGAAAGAAACGAATAGAGACAACGAAAGCGTGTGTAATTTTGTGCAACCACCGTAATTGTTCCTTCCACTCTCTCAAGTTCCGCTACCGTGGAACCAGCTCAGACAATAAAAAATAAAAGCGAAGAGAGAGAGACAGAGAGAGAGAAAGAAAGAAACTCTCTTTCATTGAAATTGCAGCGAATGGCTCCAAATTGTTAACAGGAAAAACTCGTTTCTTTTACCAGCTAAGATAGAACCAAACCCACACACCCCACTCACTGTCCCCTCTCTTTCTTTTTTTTTCACTTGCAACTCGAAACCGAAAGGTTTAATTTTGAAGGAACCCCACTTGTCGTGAGTTAAGCTCAAAATGCGGGGTTTTATTGTTTCGTTGAAAGGTGAGAAGAATCCGGAAGAAAGGAGGGGAAAAATAGAAGGGGGTTTGAAAAGAAAGAGAAAGAGTGAAGGGAGCTTGAGGTAGAAGGAAGGAATAGGTGTAGAAATAGATAGGAAGGGTTAAAGTGTGAAGGGTAAAGAAACCCTAAGAAGCATAAACATGTTGGTGTTGGTGTTGGAGAAGGGAGAGTGAGTGAAGGAATAAAGTGAGTAAGAAGAGAGAAGAGAGAGTTTGGGGTCTGAGGAGAGAACAGAAGAGCACGAAGATCGAGAAACATGGGAGGGTATGTTCCTGTTTTTTTTTTTATAATTTTCGGCGCATTTACGTGGTTGTCCCTGTTGGTGTTGTTGCTTTGATTTGACAGGTAGGACCCACACTGCAGTGAGTCCTCACCAACTCTTTTCTCAGTGTCAATTCCGGACCGGAGTTCAATATCCATGGGACATGGATTCGGATTGGGATTGGGATTGGATCCCTAACCTATTACTACACAATTTTTTATTTAATTTTTCACATTTTTTTTTTCTTTAGTTTAGGTCTTTCTAATAA
>Ga0123341_1001958_pt1 | contig 16330 bp, 10 predicted proteins | sample Turbeapinknodule_FD_89959 | JGI IMG/M metagenome (GOLD analysis project Ga0123341, IMG submission 89959) | Root nodule microbial communities of legume samples collected from Mexico - Turtle bean Mexico pink nodule | ecosystem: Host-associated > Plants > Roots > Nodule | place: Mexico: Nepantla...
GATTTAACACTATTTAATTATTCAATGAATAATGCATATAAAAAACCAAAATCAAATATTAACCATTTGCACATTAACAAAATTTAAGTATATATTCAGTAAATTTGAATAAACTTAGCAATAAAATGTAAATATGGTATAAAGAGAAATATAATTAAAAAAATACATATTATAAATATAAATATAAAATGTATGTGTTCCCATTTTGTTTATGGTTGAGACATGAATGAAGGGAAAAAACGAAACAAAAGTAAAGAAGCCCTCTTCTTCTTCTTCTCCTCTTTCTTCATCTTCATCATCTACTGAACTTGGAAGTGTGTGTTTGTGTGCGTGCATCATGTTATCCAACTCTTGATGAACACGATATTCAGACTCTCCAATTTCTCAGCAATCAAATTCAATCAATCGCTCAACTCAAACCTAAGCGGCAACTATTAGGAAATGGCGGTTTCCGAAGAGGAATGCTCTTCGGCGAAGTCTGGCTCTTCTTCTTTTTCCTCCGCCTCGCGCTACTACCTCTCCAAATGCGTCCTCAGAGGAAGCGTCGTTCTTCAGGTCCTCTACGCTCACATCCGTTCTCCCTCCTCAAATGACATCGTTTTTGGCAAGGTGAGCTTCTTCTCTTTCTTTTCCTTTTTTTTCCTCTTCGTTTCTCACATTATCGAAAATCTAGCTTATGGTGTGTTGCCACTACATGCTGCAGTATAGAGTAGGTGTTTTATTTGGCGTAATTAACTGAACTGAGCCTAGCCGAGTGTGTTTCTCTTGTTATATTGTTTTGATTGGGACTGGGACTGGGACGACACGTTGTGTTGCTCCTGTTTATTTGTGATTTCAGGAGACGTCTATTGAATTGGTGGTCATTGAAGATGATGGGAATGTGCAATCTGTGTGTGATCAGCCGGTCTTTGGCACCATCAAAGATCTTGCCATATTGCCTTGGAATGAGAAGTTTCGTGCACGTGATCCTCAGGTGTGTTGCTCGTTTTTTGTCTACTCTGGCTAACTGTTCTCTGTTTTGTGAGGAACTCATTGTATCTGCCTGTTTTGATTCGATGAAGTTATTTATTGTTTTGGGTGGCATATTTTTATATGCTAAGGTTGATTTTATTTAGTCCTTTATACTGGTTCTGTAGCTGTGGGGTAAAGACCTTTTGGTTGCTACATCCGATTCTGGGAAGCTTTCCTTGCTCACGTTTTGCAATGAAATGCACAGGTTTGCTTGCCCTGTCTTTGTCTCTTCTCTTTTTCACTGGATTGGTATAAGATGATATGGTCGAGTGTTCCCAGTTTTTGGTTCATTAGTGCATGTTTTGAACATCATAAATGTTCATTACATGTTAGGAACTTTATTTAGTGGAAAAATAGTATGTTAAGAAGTTTTTGGTACCTCCAAAATTGATCCATATTGAAATTGGTCTTCTGAGTAACTTTATTAATGTTGACATGTAATCATTCTATTAAGTTATTTGCAAGTATGTGACACATGACACTTTCAAAATTAGTATGTCAATTCCATTAATTCAAAAGTAAGGGAATAAGATCAAATTCACATATTTATTAAATGTTTTGAGTATAAAAAATACTGAAATTTTGTTGGTGGTACCAATTTTGGAGGTACTAAAAATTTATTTAACCCAAAAAGAATTAACTTGTATGATTTTTTAATTTATGTATGCATCTTTGTAGGTTTGTTTCTGTAACACATATACAGATGTCTAATCTTGGAAACCCGATGGATCTTCCTGGAAGAAAGCTAGCAGTTGATTCCAGGTGATATGTTTTCTGGTCACAAATTCTTATCTCTAAGTTACGTGTTCTGTTCCATTCTGTAAGCATACATTACTCTTTCACATATTGCAAAACAATAAGGATGTCCTCATAATTGGTCTACATGAACTTCTAGGTTGACCGCACAAATTACTTTGGTTGATAATAAACAGGTAACATGGCTGATAGGATCTCCAGATTCTTAAATCTACTTCTGTAATCATATTTAAATACTTCTAAAATGTGTGTGCCGCCTGAGTTAAATGGCCCATTTTGGGTTGCAGAACCCAACCCGAAACTTCTCTTATTCCTGATAGTCTCATCCCTGATTTAATCAAGCTGATCCTATAATTCACTTTTGATCGCCCTTGCTAGATTCATTTTTATTGGATGGGACAGAAGACCAAAAGCACAGAAGTTGTGCCTCTGCCACAAATATCCTCTTCAATCCATGAATGAAATACCCAAAATATTTGTTGTTGGGCAGCCATTTTACCTGGACTGTTAACTGTTCAAACTCCTGTATGCACTCATCTCATATACACTCTCTACTTGCTGAAGTTCATCCATCTCCCCGATGCTAAGTTGTGGCCATTGCTCATCCATCTATGTCTCAAGAAGTTCACATTTGAGTTGTTCCTAAATCATATTAGGTTTCTTTGCAATTGTGGATCCTTCCATACACGGCCATGTGATTTCACTTGAACATTTAGACTCATCTCCATCACTTGGAAGTAGTAAACTTTTCTCGAGCTATCCAACCAGTTGAATCTCTGATGAACATCAGTAGTTCCATCTTTTTCACCTATTGTAAGAACTCATCCATAGAATTCCCTTGAAGCTTCTTCCATCCTTATGAAGAAGGTAATTTCTCCATACCCTTTGTCATCTCGATTAACATCTCCTGGTGCTCATATGCCTTTAGACCATTTCCTCCAGAGGGCTACTTATTTTTCCAGAGCTGCTACTTCTGCCTCTATCTTCTTGCCTAGCATTTATTTGTATTCCTCTCCTTAGTTCGTTACTCTCTGTTCTTTGAATCTGGCAGATTGGACCAGTTTGATACAAAACTGAATCCAATAGTAACAGAAATGAACAAAATATAGCAGGAATGAATAAGAAAAATGATATATGTAGTATATATTATTCAGACTGAGGAAAATTCAGTAGAATGAGGTCTGTACTACCCAGAGCTCTGCTACCATAGGTATGGCAGGATGCCTCAGTGCCTGTTCATAATGAACAGTAAATGATACTAATTGGACTTGAACCCACCCTAAATCAAACTGGCATTGGAGCAAAACTACCTGTAGAACATGCCAGGCAGCTGCCAGAAAATTTGTGGTGACTGGAAGTTGTTGGAATTCTAGTTGAATTTTTTAATGTCTGACAGCTTCAAGAGCACTGTCAGACCTTCTACAGAAGTTTTTTTTTTTTTGTGAAGCAGAGTCCCGCTTGGATTGGAAGCTCAGATACAATGTTAGAAAATGAGAAGAAAAAAATTTTCTGCCTGTGCTGAAGTGTTTTTTCTACCCAGTAAATTGGAATTGTTCATATTCAAGAGAAAGATAATTAATGCCAAAACAATTTACGAGAGAAGAATTAAAATACCCCTAGTTCTTAAGATGTATTGAACCTAGCTATACCAAGTGTGTAGGCTACTTGGAAAAAGAACATTGAAGAAGCACTTGTCTGCTAAAAATTCCTTTTTCCAACTCTATGCTCCCAATAGAATTTTTCATGGTATACAGTGGTATTGAGGGCAGGCATGGCCAGTTTGCTATATAGAGTTGAAATTTGCTTAGTATTTGAGTGCCATACCCTAAATGGTACAAACTAATTTAAGGGGAAGAAAAATAAGGGAACTTTTATTGAAAGAAAAAGAAGGAAAAGGAAAGAAAGAATCCTCCATGTAATTCAAGGAACATGGTCCTTCCCTGTTTTACCCCTTTCGTTCTATCATAAACCTTCTCAATTGGAGGTTTCTTAGTAATACTCTTATCACTTAACTTCAAACTACAGTATTACATTGTATACTTTTTCAACTGAACTATTTTCTATTGTTTTCCTTTTTACTCTCAGCTTTATTTTTAAAGAATTTCAAATTTTAAATTATTGTAAACAAAAAGTTGATCTTATACAACATAACGAGGGAGAGGCATTGTGAGTGTGCTTGGAATGCTAGAAGCTACAGCTGTATTCCATTTCCATGACACAATGAGACTCGTAGCACATGATCAGCTGATAATAACTGTGGTAACCTACATGCGTAAACTTTTTTTTTTCTCTTAAATTGACATGATTCATTTCATGATGCTCAAGAGCTAGATTTTTCTTCTTTCTCTCTGGCTGCATCTCTGTTCCCAAAGAGTCTATCTTTGCAATTCCAGCTCCAGCATTTTCTGCTGTGCTTTGGTGGCTGTTTTTTTATTTTTGTGTGGAAACAAATTTGTGGTTTCTTGATATGTTTGGAACACAACATTGAGAGTTTTGGGTCATAAGAGAGCATTTAAGGGACGTGAGGGATTTTTGTTATCCATCTAACGGTTTGATCAGAACTAAAATTTAATTCAAACCAATTAATAACAGTGTGTTATCATGGCTACTTACTCTTTAAGGCCCATTGTGATGTGCTGAGAGTTTTACAATAACATTTTAAATTGCATCCAGTAGAAATTTGAAACTATAAGCATATAATAAAGTGACAAATCATTGTTCTAACATAGATTCTTCATTTCCATTAAATTCTTTTAACCATTTGTAAACATCTGTCTTCATGTTTTGTTCAGTGTTGGAGATTCTCCTTTATAGATATGGCTAAATAGAGTATCTATGTAAGGTGTAAACTCCACTTTATAAGTTGATTTTGCAGGGTTGAGTTAGACTTAATCCTAAATTCTCATATGGTATCAAAATTTACCCTTACTATGTTTGATGGGCTTATTAGCTAGCCGCTATTAGACCATTCACAAACAGCCAGTCCCTTGAGATATCTAGTTATTGGTGTGAGAAGGATGTGTTGGAGATTTCTCATCTTCTGGAAATATAGCAAAAGTATATATGTGAGGTGCAAATATCGTCTTACAAGTCTGTTTTGTACGGTTGAATTAAACTCTATCCTAAATTCTAATTCATAATTTTAAGCTTTATCACTACACCCGTAGGTTAAATTTAAATCCTTCCAATAAATCAGTCACTAATGCTAGTGAATTATTTCACTGTTGGTTGGGTGACATGTATTGTTTAGACCCTAGAGATCTATTTTCATAATTTTTGGGCTAAGATATGTTCTTGCGTACACAATAGAGTAATTTCGGGATTACATTTGTTCGAGGCCAACTAGCTAAAATACTACTGTTATGTCAAGGGTCATGAATGACTTTATGTCTAGAATACAAGAGTCCCTTGCGCTTGAAGCATGAGCATTGCTTGGGCCCACCTTGTGTTGGTATTCAAATCTAATTTAAAAGTTTTGAAGCATCAAGGATTGAGCTTTGAACCTCATGGTTAAAGAGGTTTGATATCATGTGAAGGTCCTACTCATCTAAAAGCTTAAGCTGTTGGATGAAGGCTCATGAATAGTTTTATATTTAACAATGCTCAAGGACAAACGGAAAAAACATGGTAAGCTTTCTGGTGTATATTACTAATTCCTATGTTTCTCTTTCTGCAGTGGTTGTTTTATTGCTTCCAGTGCATATGAAGATCGGCTGGCCTTGTTTTCTATGTCAATGTCCAGTGGTGATATCATTGATGAGGTCCAAAATTACTATACCATCCTTCATTTTAGAAATGCTGCATGTTGGTGTGTTAGCAAAATACGTATATGAGTATGATAGAGGACTGTTTTAGTTTTCTGGTGGTATAGGCTATAAACTAGACATACATTTAGGGCATATTTTTTGGTGGATCTTTGAAGAGATTGAACTTTTGAAGGTTCTAATGTATTGGTTTCCTTTACTAACCTTTCATTTCCCTTTCTTTTCATGTTGTAACAGTATATATTGGTATCTTATTTGTATTTTTTATTTTGTCTAATTTTGATAATTTTATTGTCTGAAGAAATATGCTTGTGATCTTTTTTGCTTAACTCTAGAGAATTGTATATCCTTCTGAAAGTGATGGAACTGCAAGTTCTTCAAGAAGCATCCACAGAACCAATATCCGTGGTACTATTTGGAGCATCTGCTTCATTTCACAACCTAGCAAGGAGCATAATCCTGTACTAGCTGTTATTATAAATAGGTATGGTGATACAATGTTGCCCACTGTCAGGAGTTTATTCTGTCTTGAATACATGTCTATAATGGAAGTTATCTTCTGTTTCTGCTGTCTTTCTTTGTGAAGATGTATACTCACTGAAACATGCATTTTTTTGCACTACAGGAGGGGAGCCCTTCAAAATGAATTGCTATTATTGGAATGGAATGTTAAAGCACACAAAATATTTGTTATTTCTCAATATGCCGAGGCTGGGCCTCTAGCATATGACATTGTTGAAGTTCCTAACTCCAGGGGACTTGCATTTCTGTTCAGGACTGGGGATGTTCTCTTAATGGATCTTAGAGATCATCACAACCCATCCTGTGTTTATAAGACTAACTTGAACATTTTACCAAATGCCATGGAAGAGCAGACTTATGTGGAAGACTCATGTAAATTACACGATGTTGACGATGAACGCTTTAATGTTGCTGCCTGTGCTTTGTTGGAGCTGAGTGATTACGATCCCATGTGTATAGACAGTGACAATGGTGGTGCTAATTCAGGTTACAAATACATATGCTCATGGAGTTGGGAACCTGAAAATAATAGAGATCCTAGGATGATTTTCTGTGTAGATACTGGGGAATTTTTTATGATTGAAGTTCTTTTTGATTCTGAAGGCCCTAAAGTTAATCTGTCTGAGTGTCTCTATAAAGGTCTGCCGTGTAAAGCACTTTTGTGGGTTGAAGGTGGATATGTAGCTGCGCTTGTGGAAATGGGGGATGGTGTGGTCCTGAAACTGGAAGATGGAAGGCTATGCTATACAAACCCTATTCAAAACATTGCACCAATCTTGGATATGGCAGTTGTAGATTATCGTGATGAGAAGCATGATCAAATGTTTGCTTGCTGTGGTGTGGCTCCAGAGGGGTCATTAAGGATAATTCGAAATGGTATTAATGTGGAAAATCTACTCAGGACTGCTTCTATATATCAGGGGGTAACTGGTACTTGGACTGTCAGAATGAAAGTTACTGATTCACATCATTCTTTTCTAGTTCTATCATTTGTTGAGGAAACCAGAATATTGTCAGTTGGCTTAAGTTTTACTGATGTGACTGATTCAGTTGGTTTTGAACCTAATGTCTGCACTTTGGCATGTGGCCTTGTGACTGATGGTGTACTTGTTCAGATCCACCGATATACTGTTAAGCTTTGTTTGCCCACTAAAGCTGCTCATTCTGAAGGTATCCCTTTGTCCTCTCCTATTTCCACATCTTGGTCTCCAGATAATGTGAGTATCAGTTTGGGGGCAGTTGGGCATAATTTCGTAGTTGTGTCAACCTCTAACCCGTGCTTTCTGTTTATCCTTGGGGTTAGATTCCTATCATCTTATGAATATGAAATTTATGAAATGCAACATTTGGTACTGCAGAATGAATTATCATGTATTTCCATCCCTGGACAAGAAATTGAGCAAAAACCATCAAATTCATCCATTTCATCAAATAATAGTCGCATGTCTTCTTTCCAAAGTGGAGTAGACATCAATAAAACCTTTGTTATCGGTACACACAGGCCTTCTGTGGAAATTTGGTTTTTTTCACCAGGTGGAGGAATTACAGTAGTTGCTTGTGGGACAATTTCATTGACTAATACAATAGGGACTGCCATAAGTGGTTGTGTACCTCAAGATGTACGGCTTGTATTTGTTGATAAGTATTATGTTGTTGCTGGATTAAGGAATGGAATGCTCCTTCGCTTTGAGTGGCCGGTGGAACCATGTCCTTCATCACCCATAAATATGGTGGATACTGCTTTATCTTCTATAAATTTGGTAAATTCTGCAAGTAATGCTTTTGACATGAGAAATGACCTTCCTTTAACACTTCAATTGATTGCTATTCGGCGCATTGGCATTACTCCCGTTTTCTTGGTGCCACTAGGTGACACACTGGATGCTGATATAATTGCTCTTAGTGATAGGCCTTGGTTGTTGCATAGTGCAAGACATAGCCTTTCGTATACTTCTATCTCATTTCAACCTTCCACACATGTAACTCCTGTTTGCTCTGTTGAGTGTCCAAAAGGAATATTGTTTGTTGCAGAAAACTGTTTACATCTGGTAAGAAAATCACATCACAGCATCCCTTGCTGCCATATTTTTTTATTCCTTTATTTCTTTGGTTGCACTTTCTTTTGTAACTTATAGTGCATTGAAGGTACCCAAGGGTGTGACATTATCCTCCATTTTCCCAAAAAAATAGGAACAATAACCTACTGCACATTATTAAGAAACAAGACCAGCAAATCTTATGTAAGAAATGAAATGAGACGATCCAACAAAATTATGTTGTATTCACTACCACACAAGTTAAAATATTGATAGTAATCACAACACATAATATATTTCAAGATTTTTTTGTGCATTTAAATATAACATCACTTTAACAAATGATAGGACGGAAAACACAGTGTATTCAACTTACATGGTTCGACTTTTATTGATGTATATGTAGGATACAAAGAATATCCCAAAGGTGCATATTGCAATAATTTTGGTGAGTATAAAGTAGTAACCAAATTATAAATGAATGGTTGGGGAAAGACAAATGAGGAATTAGTTATGCTGATGGACAGCTGGTAATAGGAGAGTGGAGAGTAATAATTTGGAAGATTTGCAAGAGTCTTGCAAGGGAGGGAGGATATGAGAAATGGGTGGGGGCTGAGGGGAGGAAATTGTTAGGTAAAAGTTGTTCATACAACAATTTATGCAACACTTTTTCTTTCTATATCCATTGGATCTCCCACCTCATCCCAAACTTCTCTCTTTTTTCTCATTCTCATTGTTGTAAAATTAGATTTACAAATAAAATTATTCAATGTAAAATTATGAGAAGTTTTGGGTGGTGGTATACTCTGGTGTCTGGAGAAACCATTGTGTTGTGTTGGTTATCTTCTCTATTGTTTTCTGCATTTGAATCCCCATAAGCCAGAGGATGCTGCTGCATTCTGTGATCTTTTCTTCCAAATATTATTAATTGATTTTCTGTCTGAAACAGATAAGTTCCGTTTATTAATATGATTTAGGTTTAGATTACATACTCAATGCAAAATGAGAAACATATAGTTTTTTGGTCATATGACTGACATCTCTTCCCTATTTTGCTAACTTTGCTCACCAAGAAATAACCACTGTTTTCATTCCTTGTTTTATGCTTTTTGTGGTTCTTATGATTTTGCTGTTTTGACTTGTACTGTATTTATCACTTGATACTTTAGGTGGAAATGGTTCACAGCAAGAGACTTAATATGCAGAAGTTTCATTTAGAGGGCACTCCTAGGAAGGTCCTGTATCACGATGAAAGCAAAATGTTGCTTGTTATGAGGACTGAACTGAATTGTGGTACATGTTTGTCTGACATATGTTGTGTGGATCCCCTAAGTGGGTCAGTACTGTCGTCTTTTAGACTCGAACTTGGAGAAACAGGAAAATCCATGGAATTAGTAAGAGTTGGAAGTGAGCAAGTGCTTATTGTTGGAACTAGTCTGTCTTCTGGTCCAGCTGTAATGCCCAGTGGTGAAGCTGAAAGGTATGACATTTAGGTTTCCTATGTTTTAAAATCACCAGCTAATTGGTAGTAATTTCTTTCCTTTTTTACTATCAAATTGTGAAACTGCTAGCTACCAATTTTCCCTGAACTGAACATGGCCTTTTATGACTTTAAACAAGCCAAGCTGCTGGTAAACTTCTTGCAAGTTCCTTCTCAAGGAGTGTACACATCTCAACTCTCGAAAAGAAGAGTTTCATTCATGCTTTAGTGGCAACTGAGTCCCTCAAGTGTGCAATATTGCAATCTGTATGCTTAAGAATAAAAGATACCCAGTATAATTGATTAATAAAGCTTCATGTAATAACCAGTAGACACCCGCTCAAAACATGACTTACTGCCCTTACATCAACCAGTTTGAGAACTCAGTTGGAACTTTTATTCATTATAGTCTCGATGTAAATTTGCTTAAGACTACACTGTAGTTTTCTGAACGAGATTTTTCCAGACAGATTTCAACAGTGGGCTCCTAGAATCTAAATGAGACGCAGTTTTCTGATTATGCTTGAGCGGATTTTGCTCCCAGCAGAATGGTCTTTTTATATTCAAGAGATAAATGAAGAGACTAATATTTCCCAAGATGCATTGAACCTAGAAGCTTTACCAGGCATGTAGGATCAATGTAATAATCTGAGAGAGGAGAGGGGTTTGGTCAGAATGTCTGCATTCTTCTGATTTAGAGTTGGATTATGCTGAACCAATTAGCTTTTTGTTTAGAATTTTCTCCATGAGAAAGAAAATATCAGGTCCCATGTCGTGTTTAGTTTTGCATGAAGAACAACAGGATTGTGGGACTGTAAAACAGTGTTTATATTTACTTTGATAACCCTGTATTCATGTATGGTGGTGAAAGGTTAATAATTTCTGAATTTTATGCCTTCTTATTGATTACCCTATTCTAATAGGTTGCTTCTTTGACAGTTGCAAGGGTCGTCTTCTTGTTCTTTGTCTTGTTCATGTGCAAAATTCAGATAGTGGTTCAATGACATTCTGTTCAAAGGCAGGGTCATCATCTCAAAAAACTTCACCATTCCATGAAATTGTTTCATATGCTCCTGAACAGTTATCGAGCAGCAGCCTTGGCAGCAGTCCCGATGATAATAGTTCTGATGGCATCAAACTTGATGAAAATGAAGTATGGCAGTTCCGATTGGCTTATGCAAGAAAATGGCAAGGAGTGGTTTTTAAAATCTGTCCTTATCTTGATCGTTACTTCTTGGCATCTGCTGGCAATACTGTAAGTAGCAAATCTCTTGCCTTTTTCTCCGTTTATTCTGTCAAAAAGGACCCGAATCAGAAGGTTTTGTATCTGTCGTCTACATTTGGTTTATACAGTTTTCTCATTGGGTTACTTTCTTGCCATTCAGTTCTATGTTTGTGGTTTCCTTAATGACAATCCTCAAAGAGTGAGAAGGTATGCTATGGGAAGGACGCACCACATGATAACATCTTTGAGTGCACATTTTACAAGAATTGCAGTTGGTGATTGTCGTGATGGAATCATTTTATTTTCTTATCACGAGGTGAGTGATGTTGGCTGTCTGCAGTGTATTTATTTTTCAAACTAAATTAAAGGACTAAAAATTAGAGTTATCTTTTGTACTCCTTTCCTTCTAACTAGAAGACTTTGTATTTTTTGTGCATCTTATACCTCTCTTCATTTTCATCTGTATTAAAGTTGTTTTATGATTGAGGTGCAAAAAGAGAAGCACACATTGGTATGCATTGCATGTTTCAGTGCTATGAACCCCCTTTCCTTTTTGTTTTTCAGTCTCAAATTCTTTAGTTTTGAGGTTCCCTGATCTTCTTTCAATTGTATCTTTCTCTTCTATCTTAATGAAATCTTTGTTTACAAAATAGAAGTTATCTTGTTTGTTTAATCGTTTATGGCCCCATAGATTAAGACCTGCTTCTGTATTTATATCTTGTTATTTTTATAACGTTTCTTCCTTTAGAAAAGCCAGAGTGCTGCTGAACTTGTTTAGTTTGTATCTTCTATGCTAGGAATCTAGAAAATTGGAGCAACTTTGCTGTGATCCATCACGAAGATTAGTTGCTGATTGCATTTTGATGGATGCTGATACGGCTGTTGTTTCGGATCGTAAAGGGGGCATTGCTATTTTATGTTCAAATCATTTGGAAGGTATGCTTCAACTAAGCCTTTCCCTTGTGTGATTCAATTCTAGGGTTTACTTTTATCTATGAAAATTTGTTTTCTCTGGGACCTGGGTTTTCAAAATATGAACTTTAATGCTTTGCAAGTTGCTACTAATAAAAATATCCCATTTCTGTTACTTCTGATTGTTACATTTAAATGAAATACAAGAACATCCAATCAATTTCCATTAAATATTTTGCAAGAACATCCCATGTCATGTTGCAATGGAGAATGCTGGTTAAGATTTAAAAAAAAAAAACTATGTTTATGCTATTGCCAAGCTTAAATCTATTTGTTCATTTTTTATATTCCCCCTGAAATTAAGATTCTAACCTTATTTTGTTATTGGTGACCTGCATCAGACAACGCAAGTACTGAATGCAACATGACACTAAGCTGTGCTTATTTCATGGCCGAGATAGCCTTGAGCGTCCAGAAGGTATATCCTTTAAATGTCTTGGAAGAATGGGTATTAATATGCATTAAATCTCGTTAACTCTTATAGAAATTTGATTTGTTTGATGCAATATGTTGTGATCAATCACTGTAATGATGATGTGAATAAGTATGCAAGAGATAGTTTTGATGTTACATGAGACTCATCCTTAAACAATTGTTCAATGATAATTGTCTGCTATCTCCAATTGTGAACTGTTGCTAGAGCATGTTTTCATAAGTGGCTCAAAATACCAAACAAACCTTTTGTTTTTATTCTTTCAACTATGGTCCTTTCTTTATATGATAGATGCATCATGCACCAAAGGTGAATGTTCCCTGGTTTTCTGGTTCTATGATAATGGAAATAATGCTATACACCAGTAGAGACAGATACATGAACTGGTCCTAAAATTATTGCTTACAAAGCATTATTTTTTACACTTTTGTTTGTAAATATACTATAAAAAAAAGTTAATCTCTTTGCAAAGAGTTCCAAAAGAGTATTTGCAATGACTCGTCAAATGTCATGGTGCGGCAGCTCATACTTTATGGTCTATATATATTTTGTGATTCGTGTAAACAATTACACTAGCTAAAACAGAAGGACTCTGCTATGTTTCACAGGCCCCTTTCGTTACTATTTAACTGTATTTTGGCATGATATCCTGGTGATTCTATACTTTGGATTAGCTTCTTTGCATAAGTTTTCACATCGATCATTTTGTTCTTGGATTTAGTGATGTCTTGTTCTGTAACTTGCCAATTTATATCTACTCATCCCCTCTCTCCTTTTAATTTGCTTTTATAGTAATTTATACGTAATTAATGTTTTTTGTTACTCAGGGTTCATATTCATACAGACTTCCAGCTGATGATGTTTTGCAAGGCGGCAATGGCCCCAAGACAAATGTTGATTCACTACAAAATACTATTATTGCCAGTACCCTGTTAGGAAGCATAATGATCTTCATCCCTTTATCAAGGTACCAAAATATGTTGTCAGTAACTCTGAATAAATTCTAGGTGAACATTAGTTGGAGTTTGGTCATTCTAGAACTTTTTCTCATGCATGATATTGGTTGATATAGATTTATAGTTTTCCAGGTCTTACCAAATAAGTATTCCAAGCGTTTTGTTGTCCAATGTCCATTTTAAAAACATGGAAGAGTTTTATTAAGAAGAAAACCATTTATTACTTTTTGAGGGAAACCAAGAGCTTTCCTCAGAAATTGTGATTTTAAGATCATTGGTACTCTTACTATGTTTTTGGCATATCATTCCCATTTCTGAAGCTATATTTTTGGTATTGTACCAGAACCTCTTCTTATTTCTTAAATTGACTTATTCCTCGTTGATGTTATGACAATTAAATTGCAATTGTAAATCTGCACAGACTTGTTAGTCACCTTCTAAATACGTGGATGACCACGGAATCAGAACCCTGAATGGCATGATTTGCATGTAGTGTCATAAGTACCTGCATATGTACAATTAGAGGCAGAGAATAATACGAGGGAAGGGGATCATAATATCTGGAATGAACAATATTCTGAGTTAAAAGATAAAAAATAATAACAACTTAAATTATGCTTCAGGTTTTGAAGCTGCAATTCTGTGCTACTCAGATATTTTATTGTCTTGATGATGATATGGTTGACCATGTGTTCCAATATAGGAGCTTTTTCTTTTTCAACTTTATTGCATTTAGTGTTTTAGCCTTGATAAGTTACATGAAACAGTTAGTAGAAACATCGAGTTCCATCTAAATTTTGACTTGCTCCAGTTATCTGCTTAGAATAAGATTGGCCTTCGAGGATTCAGTTCAACTGAATATACGGATTTATTGCTTAGCAATTAATATTTATTCCTGCATTGACGAGGGATTGTGTAATATGCCAATTTTGGTTGGCAGTGTCATTTCCGAGCTCGTTGCTTTATTTTGGAGATGTGAAATGTTAAAAAAGTTATTTCAGCAAACCATACTTGTTGTGCTGTTCTGTTTGTTAGAATATATGAATCGAATATTGGAGCATCCTTTCGGATTATATGATATACGAAGTCTCTTTTCTCAGTACCTAAAATCCCATAATTTCAGCACTGTTGAAAATTTTAGATGCTGTTTATTAACATATATAATTATCAACTTTCAGCGGATTGATGAGTTTTGGGAGACGATGCTCTAGTGCTTTTTACTTAGGTTTTAGTTTTTGATATGTATGAGAACCATCATTTTTCTGTGTACAGGGAAGAATATGAGCTATTAGAAGCAGTGCAAGAAAGACTTGTTGTCCATCAGTTGACTGCGCCTGTTCTAGGAAATGATCATAATGAGTTTCGCAGTCGTGAAACTCGGGTAAGGACTTCACTTTAGTTTATTATCATGTGATGTTTCATTTTCATTTCATTTCATTTTTCCTCCTGATTGAATATCGTTGACTCAAGCATTACATGGAATAGATTTTGCCGTTCATATCCTTGATTCGTTCTCTTTTTCTTATATGCATGTTTGATTTAGCATATTTGGAGGAAATACCTTTTACTTGCTTCCTGAAAAAGCATTTTTAAAAGGAACACAAGAATATGTTGCCAAGCCTGTTTTCTTACACCTATTTTATATTAGGGTGGAGTACCCAAGATACTTGACGGTGACGTGTTAACCCAGTTTTTGGAGCTGACAAGTATGCAGCAAAAGATGATTTTGTCTTCCGAGCCACCTGATATAGCAAAACCAAGTTTGAAGCCACTCCTATCCCCCCATGTTTCTGTAAATCAGGTGGTTCAACTTCTTGAACGAGTTCATTATGCTCTGAACTAATACACCTTTCTTCCCTGTTCCCACTGGTTTTTTACAATGGTACGCGGAAATTGGGACATGCATATGCAGTTCTAAACAATATTTTCCGTCAACAGTTGCGTACCTGCCTCAGGAAGTGTTGTCTGATATAGAGCACGTTATCCCCCTCAAGTCTGTGAAGCCAAAATTCAGGTGGTAAGATTCCTGGTCCTCAACGACTGGTGCCCGCTCAGCATCAGCATCACTTAGTCTCTGTATCTGTATCTGTTGTACTTTTCATGAATTACACTGTAGGAAAATATCTTTGGCACGATAAATTGTATATTAAGTTAGTAAGGGGAGCATTTTTTTTTTCTTAGTCATTATGTTCAAATTTTAAAATTGTTGTATATTAAATAAAATCATTTTTGTGAGTTTTTTTTCTTAGACCTTGTTCTTGTATAGTTATTCATTATTCCCACTTGAGATTTTTCTTAAGAGTGCTGCTGCTTAAAATAAGGTTATTTTATCTTTAGTTGGATCTGTAATTGCTCGTACCTGTAGAAAGACAAAACGGAAAAGTATACAGAGCAAAATGAGAAAACTTAATATGTACGATAACTAGTGTTTCCACTCTGATATGCCTGGGGTTAATGTTTTATTCTTCAACTTAAAAGATAAAGTTTATTATGAAATATTAATACTCAATAAGATGAAGCTCATATAAATTGTTTATATTTAAAAGTGTTAAATGGAAATTAGTTGCACCTATATTTTGAAATCTGAATTATATATGAACAAAATCAGTTCTAAACAATTATTAAATTCAGGTACAAATATTATGAATAGAAGTATATAAAAATTGTTGATATATAGTTAGAACTATAAGTTGTGTGTGTATGTAATATTTCATAGAATATCAATAATAATCTAGAAAAATTAAACAAATAAACCTGGAATGTTTGTACGATAAAAAAAAGATTAAATAAATCAATGAACTTAATATTTATTTTACATTACTAAAACAGTTTTTGCCAATAATAATTTTAAAACAATGATAATATGTCAATATATAACAATTTTAAACTTAAGGGAAAATAATTGTAGCCATTCACCCAAGCAAGGGTTGTCCACTCCCACTTTAGATTCACTTGCTGTTATGCAAGCTAAGGACTCAGAGTCAAATTCAACAACTTTTATTGATGATCATCATGTGGAGGTATATGTTCCTGTGATTGTACCATCTCCGTAGCGTACTACCTCTCCTCAGAGGGTTAAATCACATGCGGATACTAATGCTCCAGTTCCTAATGTGGAGGTCTCTGCTATTGTGACTGTACCATCTCAGTCGCCTCATCCCTCCCCTCGAAAGGC
>Ga0123341_1001959_pt1 | contig 16330 bp, 15 predicted proteins | sample Turbeapinknodule_FD_89959 | JGI IMG/M metagenome (GOLD analysis project Ga0123341, IMG submission 89959) | Root nodule microbial communities of legume samples collected from Mexico - Turtle bean Mexico pink nodule | ecosystem: Host-associated > Plants > Roots > Nodule | place: Mexico: Nepantla...
AATTATATTTTAATATATTAATATATTAATATTGATTGTTGGTAAATTTCATTTATTTTTTATTTTTTTAAAACATTTTTCATATTAGATTGTGTTTTCAACTCCATTTTTACTTTATTTTAAATATCTTATGTCTATTTAAAAATAAGTTTTTTTTAAATATGATAAAAATATAGTATAAGATTACTAATAAATACAGAATGTCAAATATAACTAAAATATTATAAGAGTTAGTATTTGTAGATTTTTTTTTGTATAAATATATTTAATTTTGTCTTTTACTTTTATTAGTTTCTTTAGTTGATAATCTTTCAATAATTTTTTGGTTTGATAACTTTCAGCTACTTTTCTCATCATAGTTATTTTTTCTTACCAACTATGATAGTTACTTCAAAAGTTATATTTTAAAATAATTTTTAATAAATTGATACACTTACCAGATATTAAAATTAAAATCCTTTTTTTAAAATGATTAGTTAATTATTATGAGATTAATTCAGCTTTGGTGAGTTTGTATGATTTGTGGTCAAGTTGTTGAGGAACAGCGATCAGAGTGGGAAAGGTGATTTTTTCAAACTGAACTTTGATTCATTTCTTATCTTTCTCTCTTTGCAATTGCATCACTGCTTTTCAATTTGCTTTGTTTGTCTACAATTTGGTTTGCTTTAGTTTGAATGATAATGGTAACCCTTTTATTCCCAAAGGAACCTGCAAGTTTGTGAAACCCAGAAGAAAAAAAACTCTTTCTTTTTGTTTTTGAAACCGAAACAACTTCACGTGCTCATAATCTCATCTGGGTCTTGCTCAAAAAGTGTGAATTGGTAGTGCCCGTGACCTGCTTGTGAAAATTCCCGTAAGACCTTGCTGCAGTTGTGTATGAAATGGATTTCATGTATGAAAAATTGAGGGATGTGCAAGTCTTGTGAGCTTTATTTGCCTTGTTGGTTTTGTAAATAGTTTCTGTGAGTTTGAGGCTATTTGTAACTGGTGCTTTAGCTAAAAGAAATGGATTATCGATAGTTAATGATTTTCCTTCTTACGTGTGAAGACTTTCTTTTTGTGATGTAATGACTTTGTTCCTCATCTAGTATTTAATGAGATTGATTTGACAATTGATTCCATCCTTTTTTGTTTTGCTTGAAGTCAGCACCTTTGGCTTGATACAGGTTAACAAATATGAGTGAAGAGTCTGATTCTAAAGTTGAGGCTATGGATCTCTTACGCCAGTTGGAGGATATCCTTGAATCTGATGCTCTAATGTAAGGTTTAGTGATTTCATGCATAAAAACTCGTATAATACTTGCCCTGATGGTTGCTTTAGAAACTTGTAAATTTTTCTATCATTCCCGTTAATCAATATGCTGCTTTCTATTCTAGTTTTAACCTTTTCATAACGGAGGCCTAATAGTAAGATTTTTAATTTGTATAAAAACTAATTCTAATTTATTTTAGTAAATTTTGTGAGCTTCCTTCATATGAAGTCTCTGGATGATATAAAATATTGTAAAATATAACCTTGATGATGGAATAACACCCTGTAAACAATGTCACTTGGTTAAGGTCAATCTTGTTTCTTTGTTGCTTGATTTAACTATATTATGTTTCCTCCTTTAAATATGTTTTACCTTATGTTTTTTTATCTAGTGACGAGCTGGGCTTTATTCACCCCTCACAATTTCCCTTGCTAAAGGAAGAATCAGACATTTCGTCTAGTTTATCTTATGAAGCTAGCCATCAATCAGAAGATGGAATAGTAAGCTCTGTGGAATCTTCCAAACAAGACAACATATATTTCTGGAACAGAGATCATAAATTGGGAATTTCAACTCATGTTCTTCTACCGTTATATAGAACAGTTAAACATGCATTTATGATTACATTTAAACAATACAGAATGTGTGACAACCAATCTGACAAAGTTGGAATTTGTTTACCTGCCTCTTCTTGTGATCATCTTGAGAGTACCCTTCTGAGACACAGCAAGTCTCTTCTGGTGCTAAGCTGTGATTTTATGACAGCTTGGAATTGCAGGTTCTCCTCTTATCTATTAATGATTTTTTTTAATGTTTTTGTTGTTGAGATCTATAAGACGATCTTGTAAGTTGATAGATTACAGTGAATTGTTTTAACTGCTCATGATAACAGATTTATTTGACAGCATTTTCCTTTGTTCAAATGTCTAAATGATCGCATAATCTTCTTATGAAAGAAACGTGCCTCTTGAGAGATGAAAGTAAAATTTTACTGCAGTCACAAGACCTGCGGTACTATATAGTCTAAATGTTAGGTGCTCAAGAGTCAACAACAGCATAAGCTTAGTGTTACACAATGTGTTGTGATGTATGAGGGAACATACAGGATAGGATTTGTAATGAACGTACTAAGAAAAAGTAGGGATAATCTCTACTGAGGGAATTTGTTAGGAATTTGATTTTTGTTACCAAGTTCTTAATTTTTTCTGTGCAATTGCAGAAAGTTAATAGTGTCCAAGAAGCAGCAGCTCTCAATGTTTGTAGATGAACTTCTCCTGTCAGAACTTGTACTCTCATATTCACCCAAAAGCGAACAAGCTTGGAATCATAGGTATTGAATGTGACTCTTCTAATGGCTTTGTCCTCATCACTAAAAGAATGAATATTTTCTAGATTAGTTTTGTATAGGTTTTAATTTTGAATAATAATTGATCCTCCTGAGGCTTTGGAACACAATAGCAATCTAATGTATAGAAGTATTTTATTTAGGCGATGGGTGATCAAGTCAATCTCTGGAAACTGTTCAAATTTCAAAGAGATATTGGGAAAAGAATCTGAGCTGGTGGAAAAAATAGCTGAGGTCTAATTTCAGTATGGGAACATCATGCTGTTTAAATTGGAAATGTTTTATTTTATGTTTGTATGATTGGTGGGCATTCATACATGAGAGAAGGATAATTGTTACTTTTACCTTTGTTCTGACCTTTTCTCAATACAAGGACATATTATACAAGATTCTATGGTAACATTTGACAGTATAATTTACATTATCTTGTTAACACCTTTGCTATTTCAATCCATTATGCATTGTGAATGTGAAATAATCTCCAAAACATCATCCTAGAGAAGGAAAATGATGGGGAGGGGGACTGATGATGATTTTAATTGTGGATTTATATAATGCTTCACCTTTTTGCCATCATTGTGACATCATATTTTCATTTTTGAATTAAATATTGATTTATTCCTTTTTGTTACCTCATCATTTGCAGAGATCAAAAATGAATTATCGTGCATGGAATCACCGTTGCTGGTTAGTCTCATACATGACCATTGAACAGGTTTTGATTCTGTGATGTTCTTTTGTTGTAAGTGTTACGAGCTAAGCATATTTGACTGAAAAAAAATCTTAAATTATTATTTATTGTGTTTTTATTTTAATTATAGTATATCAAATATAAAAATGAAGTTGAGTCAACAATTGAACATTCAATTCCGTTCCTATTTCCTCTCCCATTGCCATTCCATAAATATTTTTTAATTAAATTAAATATGACCTTGCTTGTCAATGATATAATGAATGGTTCTCATGAAGCTGTATCTATTTAGGTTCTGTGTGAGTTAAAGAAATCCAGAAGTTGGGCTGCACTGCATGTTGCTGATAATTGTTGTTTTCATTATCGCAGAGTAAGTTTTGATTACCTTCTTTAACCTGACTAGTTATAGTTTCCATGCTGTAAAAACATTGAGTAAAAATACAGTATGTTGTGTGTCCTTTGACGAGCATAGAATTTTTCTCTTTTGCCAATCATGGTTTCCATTATGTTGCAGAAACTATTACTGAAAATGATGGAGGGTCAAAGTTGTCTGGATGATATTGTATCTTGTGGTCATAATGTTAATATAGTCCAATCCTTGAAGGTAATATTTATGCTTATTTATTTCATATGTTGTGCATGATCTGGTAGTATCTTTATTTTGAGTCTGTCATACTATGTTTGAATTGAAAGAAAGGGAAGGTATGCTTTGCAATGAAATAGAATGACAATAGGCAGTGATTATGGTTGTTCCAGTCTTCTTGCTGCTACTGTGGTCTTGTGGTGGCATCATGTGATGCGTTCATCTTTCACTTGCATTCTTTAGGTCATTCAAAATAGGAAGGAACAATACCTGGTGGATTGTATTCCCTTCCATTCCATTTAATTAGACTTGTCATTTGATATTCAAATATAGCCTCAATCTCATCTAATGGCAGAAATGGTAGCAGAATGTGCGAAGACATTAAAAAGTTCCCTTTCAGTTCTGTTTTACAAGAGCCACGAGTTCCAGATGTTCAAGAAATGTGACATAAAGCAGTAGAACTTTTTTTTAGAACAACTCAAACAACAATATGAGATATGGCATTTTACTAAATGACTGATTTGGGTTTATTGTAAAATTCATTAGTGCTTATACAACAATATAAGTCTTATCCCACTTGATGGGATTGGCCACATGGATTATAAAACATCATTGGGCTCTGTTAGGGACCAAGTTCTTAGAAATATTATTCACACAATATTTGTCTTAACAATTAATTACATTTTTTAGGGCTGAAAACGATTTATGCAAAAAAAGTTAATTGAAAACTGAAAGGCAAGTTAGTTGGAAGACAATAACGCTTGTAAAATTTGCAAACTAGTGAACTGCTCCAAACAATCATATCATACCTCAATTTATTAGGTACCCACCTGCAATATATGCTTCACTTACTATAACATCATGATCATACTGGTCATGTTTCTGAATTTGCATAATTATATGTTATTGCATACTTGCTTTGCTACTTCAATTTATGGTATTGATGATAGTAATCTATGTCGGGCCTTGGTTTTGACAACTCTTTATCAATGGAATATTCAATGTACTACTTACTGCACAATAAATTATGCAGCATGTACCTCTTTTATAATACAAGAACTGCACGTTGACTGATGTAATTGACATTACTGTATCACCTTGACCTTATATGAGATGCACATAAATTTAGTTTTTAATTATGTGACAACTATGGTTTGACAGGACGAGCTTGATTGGAATGAAACACTGATAAAACGTTATGTTGGAAGAGAGGTAGGTGACCTTTGTTATTAATTTCATAATTGGTCATCATATTACTCACTAAAGTCACTGATTAACTGGAGTTTTATAAATAATCTCTATCCATTATTTACAGGACTTTTTTTGGATTCTTGAAATTCGAGAATATCATTTTCTTGTCTTATGACATCCCATCAGATTGTTGCCTTTTAGTGATTTTTGGTTCCTTGAATGCAAGTGGTTTTTCTACCTCAGTAGTTTTCTTAAAGGTTTAGAATTAGATGTTTAATGGCGCTGATTTTTAACAGGCTCTATGGCTTCATCGTCGCTTCCTTTCCATGTGCTGGATAAATAATTTTGTACCTGATTCTGGTGATGAGTCCTACCATTCGGAGGAGGCAACCGGCCTGTATCATGACTTTGGCACCTTTCTGCAGAATGAATTGTGTCTTCTCGACTCCTGCTCAACTTTTGTTGATGATGATTTTGTGGATGTCCAAGCACAAGCTGCACATTCCGCCTGTTACATTCTGTGGTTGAAAGTGGTATGTAGATTATATGTCCATTAAGCTTTCCATTTTAAGATTGCTTAGTTGAATTTCTTTCTCTGGTGTCTTCCATTTATTATGTGCATCAGCAAGTCCCCAAGCCTCTGGTGAATGAGCTCCAAGAGAAGATAAGAGATGTTGATCTGAAGACCTTTCTGAATAAGTCATGCCCAGAGAGATCCTCACTGTTCAATTACTTCATCAACTAGAAGAAAGCGTAGGAGCTACATGGGATGTAGTAGATCTTATTCCTCATTCTAGCAATTAGGTTATCTTATTTTACGTCTGGTACATTTGTGTATGAATTTGGCTCCTCTGACTTGAACCCTGCACTTTAGAGAGTAAAATGCAGAGTTTAAATAACTCATACATGTATTTGTAAAAACACCCATAGGATGTTGCTTTCACAGCGAGTGTTCTTGATGTGTTTCATATGAAACTATTAACAGTAACAGTTTTAGTTTGAGGTCATATTTCATTTATTACTTGTGATTAACCTCACCCGATAGCAACTCAACTGCACCTCAGACACTTAAAAGTTAAAATTTTACACACTCCTATATATGTACGAGTAAAGAAGGAGATTATGCAGTCTATAACAAATTTGCATATCTGGCAACACCTGTGAGAAGCATGGTGATAAAGCTAGAGTCTGCGTGGGATCAAGGGAAAAGGGTTTGATGATCATTTAGGTAGTTGAGGCTAGTTGTTGCCTCAGGGAAGAGAAGTTTTCCTTCTCTGATTTGTTGTTTCATTCTCAGTTCCTTATTTTCTGCACACTACCTTTGTTATTATCAGAGCACTGTCTTCCGAATATTTTCTCTATTAAGCTACCGTAATATTAGTTCCTATCACAAACCACTTGCCACTAAATTCTGGGTCAGCTGTAAAATCTTTTAATTTGAGTTGATATCATGCCATGAAACAGAAGTTTTGACCATTTTACACCTCTGGTAGAAGAAAATGACACCCGATGATTTGTATATTACTTGAATGTATTGTTTAGAAGTATTTCCATGCATGTTTTCTTGCAAAACTAAGAAAAGTTTACAAATTAAATATTTTACTTTCCAAAGAGTGATATGTGTATATAACATTATTATAAAAATAAATACAATTATCCCGAAGAAGAAAGACAAAAAAGAGCAAACAGCAACCAATGGTTTGAATGAAAAGTACATGAAAATTCAGCAGATACATTGTTGAAGAAAAACATGTAGTCTGACTCGAGACAAAGCCATAATACCAGAACCACATGATATAACAATCATGATAGATAATAGTCATGAAGTCTTAGACAGTGTAGTGTCCGTTCATCGCATCTATGTCCAACCCCCTTAGCTTGGCAAATGATTCCACTCTACCTTTCAGAGTGTGAAGCTCTCTCAGCCTGCATCACAAGGAAGAAAATATTAATAAGGGGGAAAAGAAAAACCATTTAAAGGTAAATTAAAATTAAAAGAGTTTGAAGATGAACAAAGACAGTGACCTTGCTATCTCTGCTCGCCTCCTTGCCTCTTCTGCCAATGTATTAATTTCTCTGAAGGTGTGCTTATCTGTAAACCCTTTTGGCTCAGCAGAGTGGAGGCCATGTAAGGTTCTCTGCTCAGTAGCCCATGCAGCCTCACGAGCTTCTCTACCAAAGTCGTTTTTGTTGATGAATGCGGTCTGTTAATTTGCATCAGCAAGATGTCACATAACTATATAAGCACTCTAGTCATTCTGAGTCTTAGAGATTATAAATATATGATGAATCATCTGGCATACTTCTTTATGTTTTCAACCTATTTCTTGTTAGACATAGCTTCATTCATTCTCCACAATTTTTTTGCTGAATTTATGAGAGGTTCAGTCATAGTACTAACCCTTTGGTTTACCACCAGATTCCAAGCCCTTCCACTTAGTGCATAACGAACTGCAAACTTCAAAGGATCTAGAAATAAATAAGTTACAGTATTGTATAGCCAAATGGCTCCTGTCCAGCCCCAACCGATACTTTTGATCCCAGCAACATCCCAAGTGACAGTGGCAGATATAACAGTTGCAATCTGTCAAAATTATAGCAAAATGAAATAAGCAAGTTCAAATGGTGTTAGAGGTTTGAATAAGTAATTCAGGGAGGTTAAGAAAACCATGTACCGCTTGAGCAATGATGAAGGCAATGACAAGCAAAAGACCAGGTCTTTCTGTGTAGGACCAACCCCTTGACCTTGTCACGAAAATTAAGGCTTGACTAATGGTACTAACTTGAAGATAGACAGCAGATCCCAACATTCTATTTGTTGGATCACTGTCCTCAGCATCTGGATTATAATGAAAGTGTCTCACGCCAAAATGGTTCTGGGGCAAAATATTTCATATCATATCATTGAGTGAAAGAAAAACGAAGTAGTGGACAACTGGAAAGAAGATACTTACAGGAAAGAAGTTTGTTTCAACAACTATATAGAAGAAGATCACAGTCATTAGAGCCAGATAGCTTCCAAGAACAATCCCAGTTGTAAAAATTTCACTAAGCTTCCAACTATCAGGAATTGGAGAGGGCTTAACCCTATCTTTAGATATTGTCATGATGGTACCTACAAGGATGCTAACGAGTAAGTGGACAAGAAAGAAAGCATTTCATGTAATAAACATCAAATTATAATGAGACTTGAGATTAAGATACTAGAAAGAAGTTAATATTACCATCATTGAGAATGGCAATGACAAGAACCATAAAGGGAGGAAAGTCAAATTTCCAAAAGCTGTTCAGTAACATGAAACCAAGCTGAAATGAAAAAAAAAAAAACTGAAAATGAGAAGAAGGTCGATGATGTGATCAGGTTTATTCTGAATATACTCTTCATGTACAAAAAGCTTACCACAATACGAATAGTGATAGATATAGCATATATCTGCAAAGGAAAAGGAATAAAATAATCACGATTTGTTGTCACACAGAAAAAATGGAAATATTTTCTTTTACATATGTAGATAGTTGTGGGATTACTGTGTAATTTTTCATCCTCTGGAAAATTGCACGGCTAGTTAAAACTGCACTTATGATCACACTCAACCCAGGTTCTGTTAGGACTATGTCAGATGCGCTTCTGGCAGCATCTGTAGCATCTGCTACAGCAATACCTATGTCTGCTATCTTCAAGGCAGGTGCATCGTTCACCCCATCACCAGTCATCCCACAAATGTGTTTTCTAGCTTGTAACCTCTTCACAATCTCATACTTGTGCTCTGAGGGAAACACACATTATCAACAACATCACATTAAACTACAGCTTCTTTTTTATTACTGCTTTATTGGCTTACCAGGAAAGACTCCAGCAAAACCATCAGCATTCTCAATGAGATCATCAACAGCGACAGTGCCCAATCCATCTTTATTTTCACCAAGTAGTGATGAAGAAGGATACATGTTAGTTCCCATCCCGAGACGTCTTCCTGTTTCCTTACCTATTGCAAGTTGATCACCTGAAAGGGTTTTTTGTTACATAACATGAGCTTCTCTTTCTTGTGTACACTAGAAATAAAACAGTGAAGAATACGAGGACAACTCTATTATATAGGTAGAATCTCTCACTAGTAGATAGAAACCATCACAGACTTTTTTCTATGTTCACCATAATACTCAATGAGATAGGCTTTAGTTTAGAATTTGAAAAATTCAGGGTGTTGGAAAGGTAGCTAGATGTCATGTTCAGCCTTGCAATTTTAAATTGATAATGCATTTTCTTCACTTCTTCATTTTCTAGGACACATTGTTTGGTAAGAACAGTCTAAACAATAACAATTAAAGCATAGAAGAAATCAAGGTAACAATTAAGACTATTTATTTAGTCGTTCTATGCATGAAGACAATTTCTTTAAAGAAAACTAACAGTAAGAAGAACACTAAACAGTGATAATGCATGAATTATTTTTCCAAACAGAAGATGCCATTTATAATGTTTTCCAGTTTCCACTCAACACAATTTAATTAACTTACATAGTTTTATGTCTAGAACTTGTTTGTTCACTTAGAGGCATTTCCTTAAAGTTTACAATAAAGTTCATATTGTAAACGCAATCAAGATATTTGCAATACTCTTAATAAATGAACATAAAGTAATAGTGACACATACCAGTGATCATTTTGACACTCACGCCAAGATCAAGGGCTCTTCTGATTGTTTCTGCACTATCATGACGAGGTGGATCGAAAAGAGGGAGAAGGCCAACAAACTCCCATGGTCCTCCTGGACTGTCTTTAGTTCTCTCAGGCACTTCCTAAATTGGAGAAAAATTTAATTTCTATAAAAAAATGCACACACTGTATACCAACGAGATGATGGAGAATTCACAGGGCTTAAACCTGGCGGGCAACTGCAAGAGAACGAAGTCCACGTTCTGCAAACTTCTCAATAATTGCATGAACCTTTTGTTGTATTTCTGATTTGTTATGTGCAAGATTGAGAATCTACAAAACATAGTTAAATAATGATCAAACAATGTTACTCTAGTTGGTAACATGATTCTTTAGAATTGGATTATGTACTACCTGCTCTGGTGCTCCTTTGCTAACCCTGTGCATCTTACCAGCAGCATCAAGGTATGTTAGTGCAGTTCTTTTATCAGTTGGATTGAATGGAAGGAAGTGAACTTCTTCTATTCCAACTCGTGCCTAGCAAAAGTAAAGGCCTATTAGTAGACTAATCAAATTTCAACTACAGAAGATGGTGGAAACTTGATTTGCTGAATGCTACAGTTAGAATATTGAAAATTTATTGTCTGCTAATATAGGATATTAGTTAAGCTAGCATCTGCAAATTTATAAAATTTTGGAAAATGCAATGGCAAAAAAGCTTTAGTATTTTCAGTAATAAGGTATCTTTAAACTTGTACCTCCTTTGGGTCTGCTAACATTGAAACTATAGCACAATCAATTGCATCCTGGTTCTCAAGCCTTGATGCTCTTGCAGCCATAAGTACAACCATGTCACTGTCAACGTTTTTAACAAAAACCTACCAGATATTGATAGTTGTTTGGAAAAACAAAGTTAGCATAACACCATCACTCATATTCATTAATATCTATTTATGTATGCAAAATTTAAAGGTGCAATATATGAAAAGGATTTTTTGAGTGCTTTATCATAAATTGTAAGTTGATGTCAATTATTAGCGTTGCTCATTACTTTCCCATAATATGTTTCTTTAGGAAGTTGAGTAGTCTAATTATTAGCATTGCTTGAAGGAATCTCCCATGTCATGTCCAATTCACCTTTGCACGTTACAAGACATTGGAATTCTGATCTACATGTTTCCAGACATTTGGCCCATATGAAATTTATGTCAAACCATTTGCTATGTTCAGTTTTATTGTAGGAACTAAGAAAAAAATTTAGACCTCAATGATATTCTTGTCCACTGAAAGCTTGTTAAGAGTTAATGTGCCTGTCTTGTCACTGCATAACACATCCATTCCAGCCATCTCTTCAATGGCAGTCATTCTCTTTGTTATGGCACCCTGCAAAGGATACACCCATGTTAGTTATTACCTCAACAGCACAGAGATTAATGGTCTTATAAAAGCCATTGAAATATTTGGATCACAAACCTGCTGAGACAAGCGGTGTGAACCAATAGCCATTGTAACAGAAAGGACAGTGGGCATTGCAATAGGGATGCCACCAATTAATAGAACCAGGAGGTTATCAATACCATTTCTGTATCCCTTTCTATGGATTGCATATATCACAATGATTTCAATGACCATACCAACAGCAATTGAACAGATGCAGAAGTTCCCAATAGATGTTAGAACCTGTAACAATTATGTGATGTCACTCAGCATTATCTTGACAATATTTCACACAGAAATGACTTTACTTGAGACAACATTCATTTGCACAACATTAACAATCCTATATATGAGAACCTTCTGGAAATGTCCAACATGTGTTGTGTTCTCCACAAGATGGGCTGCCTTTCCAAAAAAGGTGTGAACTCCGGTTGCAATAACTACTGCCTCAATCTCTCCTTGCTTGCAAGTTGAACCAGAATACACTCCTTCTCCAGGATGTTTGCTGACAGGAAGTGACTCTCCAGTAAGAGCAGACTGAAAAACACATAAACATATATAATTATACATGAAAGATCCTTATTTGACTCTCTCTTTAGCCCTATCTCTCTTATCCTTAGGAGAACTAGCAGGTTTTTGGAAAAACTTCATTTATTATGGTGTGGATGGCAGACAGACTTATATTTCTTGATTTTAATAGGACTCTGGCAAGTGTTTGTTTCTATCTAATATTATCTAAAAATAATCAAGTTATTAATAATGACCGAATGAAACCAAGAAATAACTCCTCACGTGCGAAATTATAGAAGATTCCTTTCATATCAAACAACTCCATCGAATTAAGTATGATTGTATGGGTGATAGCACCAAAAATATCAATGAACCCTATTATTGAAATTGTATAGGATACCCTTTTCTAGCTTCTAGCATCTATTTCTTAGTTCAACTCTTCGGTAGGTATGGAATGGAATGATGATGAAGTTAATGTCACATGTCATCTATATATGCATCAACAACAATAAGAAGAGCCTTATGAATCAACCTCAGCCATTAACAGCCAATTTTACCTGATCAATCTTCAAAGGATCGCCTTCAAGGAGACGTGCATCAGCAGGAATGATGTCACCAAGCTTGATGCTAATTATGTCTCCAGGAACCAACACTGAAGCATCTTCTTCACTCCATTTTCCATCACGAAGTACCTGCAAATGTAATTGGATGTCAAAGGAAATGTAAACAAAACAGTATAACAAAGACATTGGAAGAGAAATCTGAAAGGAAAACAAAAAACATGCAATTATGATGTAGGAAGCTACAGTTAAATCAGTTGAAGAGGGAAGGGAAAGGAAAGGACCTTTGCTTTAGGGGCTAATCTGGCCATAAGGGCAGCAGCTGCATTGCCAGCATTGTTTTCTTCTATGAAACTGATGGTGGAGTTTATAAGTAGCAAAAGAACTATGCCAACAAAATCTTGATAATCTCCTCTTTCATTCTGCAGAATTAAGTACTTGTTATTGTGAAATCAAATGTACTGAATAATGGATTATAAATTGTAAAACAGTTCTGAGAAAATTATTGAAATATGACTTTTACATTCAAATCTATGATAGTAACTACTTACCACCAAAAATTAATCTTCAGTCCTTTGAAAATTAATAGTATCTATAACTTCCAAATTAAAAGTAGCAAAAGGAATAGAATAAAATTTGCCATGAAAAGTGTAAAACATCAAATCTATCCTTGAAATTTTAATAGTTGATATTTTAGTCTGAAATAAAATAAAAACATGAAATTGGAAACTATTAGTCATTTTAGCCTCTGACATTAGGGTTTGCCAATTGAATTCCTAATTTTGGTACCTTTAGTCAAACTGGTGCCAACTTCATAGCCAACTTTGTCCCTCATGTCAGAGATTGTGTATTTAAATTTGGGGACTGTGTTGGTTGATTTAGTAATGTTAAGAATCAAATGAACCAGTGATGTCAATGTTATGAATCAAACTTATTGACAATTGTCAAATAATCATGTACTAAATTTGTATTTTGTAACATCAAGGACCAAATTTTCTAACAATTGTCAAATAGTCATAGACAAAATTTATTTATTTATTTATTGTAAGATTAGGGACCAAATTGATCCATAGCTGTTAAATTGTTTGTTTTCTTCATTAATTGAATTAAACTTGGAAAAACCATGGAAAATAGTTTTAAATACAAAAGAAATGGTGAAGAGTTACCCCTCCATGAGCCATGCCTATGGCCATGATAGCAGCAGCTTCCATAACCCATGACAGAGGATTCCACATAAAGCCCAAAAACTTCAGTATCTTACTTTCCTGTTCAAGCATTAAAAAGTATATACAGAAGCATTTCATGAGAAAACTGAGCAACAATTTGAAAAGGAAATAAGAAACTAAAAAGCATTGAAGTTTGGCTTTTCACCTTCTTTTCTTCAAGCTTATTGTATCCAAACAAGTCTAGTCTCTCTTGTACTTTCTCAGAGCTTAAACCTTCTCTTGTGCATTTGAGATTATCAAAAACCTCTTCAAGAGGAATGTTCTCCTGCATTTCAAATTCCAAGTTCATCAAATGCCTAGACTAAATTGGTTTTTACCTCCTATGTACTACTAATCATTATAGAAATAAATTTAAAATTTTCACCATACATATTTCTTCTACTTCTGAGTTTGGACTCTAGAAGATACACACGACACAACATAAGTTTTATCCCATTGAGTAAGGTTGGTTACATGATGCCATTGGATTCTATTGAAAGACCAACTCCTTACCTCGTGTTTGGAGTTTGGTACAATTTATAAGACATTCAAATACAACTTGAATTGATCTTATTTCACATCGGTTCATTTTTTAAATGTTTGGTTTGGATAAGGTAATTCCAATTTAATAAATTTTAATTTTTTTTGTTTGGATAAAGTATTTTAATTGCTAGAAAATTCAAAATTTATTTAAATATCAAATAATTGTTAAAAATTCAAAAATATCAATATTGATAATCTTTTTGTAGTAGATCTTGACTGATGTTATTTTTTTTTTAAATTCTTCAATATTTTTTCATATTATATTTGCAAAACTTGTTCTGAATTTACGTTAAACAAGATTACTTTCAAGTTATGAAATGCTAGATTAGGTAGATGCAAGTAAAATAGCACTGAGTCGGGCTCATGCAAAGTTGAGTTTAGTCGACCAGGGTCAGAGTCAAGCCAAGTCAACTCGAACCCAAGTCGAGTGAAGTCTAGTCGAGTTAGTATCATATTGAGTCGAGTCAATTTGGGTCCATGTTGAGCCGAGTGGGCTCGGGTCCTGGTCAAACTAAGTTGGCCCAGAGCTAGATTGAGTTGAGTTGGCCTAGACTCAGGTCGAATCGAATGGAGTCTGCTTGGCCCAGGTCAAGTCAAGTCGGCCCGGGCAAACTGATTCGAGTTGAGTCGACCCAGGCCAAGGTCAAGCTAAGATGATTTGGGCACAGGTTGACTTGAGTTGGTATGGGCTCATATGAGTAGAGTTGACCCACCAAGTCCATGTCAAGTTGAGTTGACCTGGACCCAAGTTAAGTTGAGTGGAGCAGGGATCACGTTTAGTCGAGTTGGGCTAGGTCCATGTCGAGTCAAGTTCCATTGGGTCAAGGTTGGGTTGGATCTAGGTGGGATTGAGACAAATCAGGTTGGGTTTGATCAAATCAAGTTGGGCTCATGTTGAATCGAGACATCAAGTCAGGGTCATATCAAACTAAGTTGAGTTGATCCCACAAGCCAAATCTACCCGAGCCTAGATCTAGCCAAATCAGTCCGAGCATAGATCGAGCCAAATCCGTCCAAGTCCAAGTCAAAACAAATTACGAATATCAAAATATAAATTTGAGAATACGAAGAATTTCAAATTATTACTTTTTTATGTGAAATTTAAAACTCTTTAAATGTAAGTAATCTAAGTACTTTAATAAAATTTTAAAATTTGAATTTCTTACCCAAAATATTGTCATAAATCATTTAAAAAATAATAAATTATACCCTATTAAAATATCCTATCCGAAACACAAAGTTAGAGATATTATTCATTAAGAGATTTTTTTGTTGAAGATTTCTCTAATTTTCGTTTTTACCTTTCTTTCCTTTTTTTTTTTTCACAAGAATAAACCATGCAATCTCCTCTTCTCACTAAGACATCCATTTAGATAGATTATTTTATTTTCCAAGCTAGCAACAAGAAATTCAAACACATTTTTTTTAACAAAAGCCAAACAGCTTCTGAGTAATTTCCCAGCTGATTAACCAACATTGAAATACTAACTGATACTTTGCATTTAAGAAACTGAAACATGTTTTCATCTCCAAATTGAGGAGGAACAAATAACTGCTACACAAAAGAACCATCATGCAACAATTGTTTTATTTTTTATTCACATACCAGATCAACAGCTTCCTTTATAATAGCATCAAGTTCCACAGATCCCTCTCCCATTTTGAAGCTGCTTTATCTTCCTTTATATAATATGCACTTTTGAGCTCTGAGTCAATTAGAAACTTTTAAATGTAGATATTGATGAACTATATCAGCAAAATATGATAAAAATGTGCCAATGCCCCACAACATATTGCAGTTGAGTTGAGATAACAAAAAAGATCTGAAACAACAGATAAAAATGCAGATTTACAACTTTCCTAGTTCACATATAGAGTTTGTGAGCATTACCAGAAATCCACCTCTCAAAGAGGTTTGATAATCTCTCCAAATCCTGAGAACACTCTGTGAAACTCAAATGAAAGATGACCTTAAGAATGACATGTTTATATATAGATATATATACACATAAAGAGAGAAATGTGACACAGTGAACAAGATGAGCTTAGAATAACAAGAATGACAGAAACTAGAAAAGGAGTAGAAAGGTACAAAAAGTGGCATATGCATGTGTAACTCCGCCGGCCAGCTTCTACAATGGAAAATGGGTGTATTAAACAAAGCTATAGAGTTACACTCAAACATTGGCCTTTTTTTGCCGCCATCTTAATTTGTTTACTTTTGAATACAAAGTTCATTGCCATTTGGCCATGCAAAATCAAATAAAATAAAATAATAAATATTCATCCGTACATCTTATTCTTGTATCTGTACTTTATCTCTCACATATATATATATATATATATATATATATAT
>Ga0123341_1001960_pt1 | contig 16329 bp, 11 predicted proteins | sample Turbeapinknodule_FD_89959 | JGI IMG/M metagenome (GOLD analysis project Ga0123341, IMG submission 89959) | Root nodule microbial communities of legume samples collected from Mexico - Turtle bean Mexico pink nodule | ecosystem: Host-associated > Plants > Roots > Nodule | place: Mexico: Nepantla...
TCCTCGAACACAAAGGACTTGGAGATCTACTCTGTTTTGGATAAATTGCCGAGAAGGCTCCCTACCTAAAAGCTCTTGATTGTGTATAAGTCATCCCAGGCGGTGGACGAACTTTCATATATGTTTGCATATTTCTTCTTCTCGATCATGTTTAACTTTTACTAACCTCTCCTTTCTATTTTCAAACATATTGATTCAGAATAATCCACAAGCCAATGATATATTACTCGAGCTTCGGTGAAAATTTTTCGCCCGCAAGGGCAAGGGTAGCATAGAAACAGTTGCAGTCGGCAACCCCTCTTCTGCTAGAATGACTGCACCTAATCATCACTCAGGGGAAAGCAGCAAAAGAAAGAAAAGGAAGACCACAACCACCATTACTCAGTCGCCCCATTTGACTTCAATGCGTTCGTCACCTTTATCACCTATCCAGTTGAGCTCTCTCTCTTCAGCCAATGCCATTGAGGGTCCCATCCCACTACTTGGTGGGGATCTTCATTTTACAAAGGGGCTTCCTCTCATTGAGATGTAGGCTCGAGCCTTGGTCCTTACAAGATTGGCTGGTGAAGAAAATGACCAGCAAGCGGCTGAGGAGATTTCCCTCCTCAAGCATGAGCTGGCTGAAGCTTCAATCTCGTTAAAGTTTGCACTGGAAGCAGTGTCCACTTTCAAGTCAAAAATTGAAAAGTTGATGCCAAGCTGGAACTGAGTAACATGAGGTGTGCTCAGATCGAAGAAAGGGAGAAGCCTTAGGTAGCCGAGTTGGAGGCCCGGTTGGGGGTTGTTAAGCTTGATCTAGAAAAGGTCTAGGCTAAGAAGGCGACCTTGGAGGCCGATAAGGCATCGGTCAAAGCTGAGCTTGTAAAGTTCTAAGATAATGTCTTGGGCTTATGTGAGTCAAGCTTCAATCAGGCCGTCTAACAGACCAATGTACTATACCATGGTTCGCCCTTTGATGGCAAATTCGATGTCGACAAGGAGTTTCATGATGGCCGAGTGGTTGCTTTCAAGGACATCCCTCTTGCAGGCTACAAGCCAAGTGTTGACATTTGTAATTTTAAAGTTGAAGATGATTAAGTCTTAGAGTTTTGCATTATGCTTTTATGTTTCCTCGAGGTCGGGATGTGGCCCCCTCCTCCTTCTTTTAATGAATGAAAATTTCCATTTTTGCTAATTGTTCTAAATTGTTGATCGATTGCTCATCCTCTTAGAATTAATCAACCTGTTATGGGTCAGACTTTAATTGTACAAAATGAACAAGTAATAAATTTTACCGATAATATCATTGTGATCTTTGGTCGACCGTGTTAGTCATTCATAACTATGTTGATCGGTGTCGGAAGGGATTGCCACAAGGAAAAACTTTTGTTGTCGAGCCGAGTGTTGAGGCATCAGAGAGGATTGTTGTTAACGCAAAGCTTCCTTGACCGAGCTGATTCCTGAGGCATCTAGAGGGATTGTCGTTAAGGCAAAGCTTCCTTGACCGAGCTAAGTATTTGAAATTTTTATTAAGGTGTTGGTGTTCGGTATTAACTTCGATTTCAGCTAAAAAGACAAGATTTAAGAAATGCCTCATTAAAACTTTACTGACTAAAAACCCTCCTTAGGGATAAAAAGGCCGAGCGAGGAAAGAGTGCCTAATTTTATTTAATTATATAAAACTTGAGGTGTGTGGCATTTCACGTTCTTCGAACAATTTTTCATGATAGCAACTCTAAGTAATAAGCCCCACCTGATGCTACTTCTCGGACTCAGAAGGGTTCTTCCTAGCTGGTCGAGAATTTACCCTCAGTCTTTCTTGTTTCATTGCGCATATGCCACACGAGGTCGTCCTTCTAATAGCTTCTCAGATTTACCCTTGAGTTATAGATAAGTGCCTAATTTTCGTAATATTTCATATTAAAATATAGCCATTTATGAGTATTAATTGCTAATTTACATATAAAATAATCCTCAATTTATGAATTTATACGTTTTTACCTTTTTTTGGATCTTTAATTGAATAAAAACATTTTATTCCCAAATTTAGTGTTAATTGCAGGTTTCTAGGGAAGAATTGAGATTTGGACTATAAAAGAATGATATATGCTAAAAGGAGAAGCTAGAAGGACCATAACGCACAAAAGAGAGAAAAAGTCCAACTGAGAAGCGAGAATGCGTCAGATTAATTGGGCTATTTTTATGTTTTTATCATTAAGCCCATGAGCGCGACTTGGGAAGTCACCTAACCCTAGCAAATTAGGTTAAATAGGGGGTTAGAGGCAGAACCCTAATGTGCCAGGTTGAGAGGAAAACACCATTTAGTGAATTGTAACCAATTGGGAGAATGGAAGGTGGTAGAAGTATGCGTGGCTAATTCTACCCTTTGGGATTGGGAGTAATCTCTTCAAACCCTTATGTATTGAGGTGATATTTAATTATGATATAATATTATGTTCTTGATTGATTATTGGTATTGTTTGTTTTGTTTTTAAATATTGGTGACATGTTTAAGGATCTTAAATCGGACTGCGAAGTATTTTTAGGGTTCCGACCTAAACAACAATACTTAACACATTTGAGTGCTAGGCATAGACTTGAAATGTTAATTGCTACTAACGCCTGAGCTTCATTCTATGTTGTTTTTATAATTATGCGAGGGATACATATTTAGGGAACATTCTTAAGAATTTTATATGCGAGGAATCGATATAATTGACTTTTATACGGACATCAATTTGAGCCAAATCTTTGTCTATTTTCTTATTGATCATCACCAACACAACCATTCTCAACACACTTTTAATTGTTCTGTTTTATATTTAGCGATTATTGTAGTTGATAATTCACTGTTCCTTACGAAATCGATATCCGTCCTTAGGGACAAATTATTACTTCTGACAACGCGGTGCACTTGTCATAAAAAGTCATAAATCCCATGTCGTATGCTAAGTTCAGGGCGGCCAGGATAACCTCATACCTAGCTTGGTTGTTAGTAGCCTTAAATTTGAATTTAAGGGTTTGTTCAAGTTGCAGGTCCCCGAGTCCCACCAGGACCACACAACCCCACATGATGTTTTATTCGATGATCCATCGGCATAAATTGTCCATTCGGTCGATAGGTTGAGGTCTCAGCTCCACCGAGAAATCAGTCAAACATTGAGACTTAATTGCTCCTCTTGGTTCATACCGAATATCGAACTCTGATAGCTCTACCGAACATCTTATCATACGTTTGCCCAAATCTGGCTTAGAAAAAAATTTAACAATAGGATAATCGATTCTCACCACTATGGTGTGATTCTAGAAGTAGGATTGCATTCTTTCAGCGATAAAGACTAGGGCGAACGCTACCTTTTCTATCATCTGCTACATAATCTCAACATCATGTAATGTCTGACTAATAAAGTAAACCGGACGCTCCTCCTTGTTAATCTTTTGGACTAGGACCACACTGATTGCATCTTCTGATATCGATAAGTAAATGAAGATAGGTTTTAAATACTAAATTTTTTTCACACTTCTCGTCCTAATCAAAGTTTTCTTCATTTTTAAGAAGTTTTACTATTAGGGGTTCGCTCGGCCAACCGAGGAACTAATCTTGACAGTGCACTGAAGCTCCCTATAAGCGTCTACACCTTTTGTACATTATGAGGGCTTCTCATATTGGCTATCGCTCGACATTTATCTGGGTTAGTCTCGATTCCTCGGTGCGTCAGCATGAAATGTAGGAATTTTCCTCCCTTAACGCCAAACACATACTTCTTGGGATTCAACCTTATATTGGTAACCCTTAAGGCCTTGAATACCTCCTTAGATCCTTCACATGTTGCTCACACGAATATGACTTAACCATTATGTCATCCGCGCAGATTTCGCCCGATCATCCCCTTAAAGACCTTATCCATCAATCATTGATATGTGGCCCCAACATTTTTTTGTTGTTGAAGGGCATGACCTTGTAAAATAGTTGGCATCGCTCGTCATGAAGGTTGTCTTTTCTTTATCCCTTGGGCGCATACAAATTTGATTCTACCCCGAGCAAGCATCTAAAAAGGTAGAAAAGATAAAGATGACCGAATGGAGAAAAACATCAAAGAACATGAAATGGAAAGGAATAATGGTGCAAATAAAGAAGGCAAAGAGAAAGAGTAAGAAAAGCTTATGGATGATGGAGGGGTGGTCACGCCACTTGGAGTGGTGAAAGACTCCAAGATGAGTGGTGAAAGTGTCAATTACAAGAGGGGAGGCACCCTATTTATAGAGATGAGTGCCTTAGAGAGGAAGAGAGGAAAGACAGGGGTGTAAATGACTACAAGCTTCTAGAAACTAGGTCAAATATGAGCACATGGGGGAGTCTTCTAGAATCTAGATCAAAGGTGAGGACATGGGTGGCACATGGGTGTATTTCTAGAAGCTAGGTTAAGGTGGGCTTTAGCACAAGCCCAATTTATACTAAGTACACCCTACTCTAGCTTATTCTTCTATTTGAACCCGTAGAAGGAACCAAAATTATTTACTTAAACTTGTCTTGTAAAAAGACCAGAAGAAAGAACATTTGATGCTCTGGCCTATGTCTAGTTCTTCTATTGAGGTCTTTCTAATATTTGGTAGGGCCTTGTCTTGGATTTTGAGATGACTGACCTAATTTGGAAGTGTTTGTGATCTCCTTAGTCATCTGCTTATCGAGTTGGGTTGTATTACAACTGGTCACGCCTCCTTATATACAAAGAGCTTATGTGTGATTACATCGGGACTTACTCCTGGCATACCAGATGCAACCCATGTAAAAATATCTGCATTTTTCTGTAGAGTTTGTTGAAGTGTTTCGGCATTAGCTTTGGATAGCAACATTCCTAGGTTTGTTGTGTGCTTCTCATCTTGAAGAGGGACAGATTTTAAATCATTCCCTGGCTCGAGTCTCGACTCATTGAGTTAAGGATTAAGATCAACTAGAACGACCGTATGCTCCCTTCGTTCACTTGTGGGCTCTGCTCGAGAGGTTGTTCGTTCTTCTCGTGGGGACCTCTGCTTTTGTGATCATCCCCTACTTGTTCGAGTCGAGTCCCTACTGATCAACTCCACCTTTAAACTTACCATATAACATGTTGAGCATGAGAGCTTTGATTTTCAAATCCAAGTTAAAGCTTGAAGTTGTGCTGCTTTTTGTTTGGGTTTAGATTAGGATGTTTAGAATCTATGTTAAGATCAGTTCTAATCCTTGCACAAAGCTTAACCAATCTGTTTTAAAGAAACAAAGTCTTTTTCCAAGCAAAGGGAAAACAACCGGTTGATTTATTGATATAATCGGTTGTTTGTCACTTAGCGGGCTTAAATGTTTTGAAACTGTTTTTGACTTGGTTATGTAACTGCCTAACCAATTCAACTGGTTAAATCGTGGTTTCAACCGGTTAATTGTGTGTTTTCATAACAGTTTTTTGAAAACCTGTTTTAACTGTTTTGAATGTGATCAAAACTGTTTTAGCTATTAATGTTGCCTTGAACGGCTAGATTTCAAGTGATATAAGTATATCCTTTCTTTCAAAACAAAATAACAAGTTTTTACAAAATTTGAAATAGAGATTGAGATTTGTTTTTGAAAGAAGTTTCACAAGATTTGCAAGATTGTTGCTAAAGCTTTGCACTGGTAGAAGATTTGATCATAGGGCTTCCTGTTTTGTATAATCTCAGGTGTTTTCTATCCCTTTCAAGGTTCTTGTAATTGTTCTTTCTTACAACTTTAAAGTGTGTGAAATCCTACAAAGTCAGAGGGTGTTCTGACTTGAGGTGTGTAGTGTTGCAAAGAGGGTGAGTGGGTTTTTTGGTTTTCAAGGTCACCTCTTTGTGGTGTGGTTGTGTAATCTGGATTTAATTACTAGAGGAACTCAGAGGTTGTTCTAAGAATTGGATGTAGCTCAAGGTTGAGTGAACTAGTATAAAGTTGTTGTGTAAATCTCTCTATCTCTAACTGCTTAGAACTGTTTGTGTTAATTATGTTTCTGTTGTTGGTATAAACAACCGATTAAAATGCAATTTCAACTGGTTAAAATTCTAAAAACAGTTTCTGTATCTTTGATTGATTGTTTTCCTTAATTGCTTATCTGTGATTGTTTGATAAAGGTTCATTCTTAATCAAGTTTTGCAAAAATCTTTGACAAACAATTCACCCCCCCTCCCTCTTGTTTAAGCCATCAATTCTTACATAACATTCATGTATAACTGATGTGAGTTGATTTTATGATTGATCATTTTTATGGTGATACTTTACTTAGATTTGGATTTTAGACAATTAGAGGTAAGGAAAATCCCCACTGGACATTAACTTAACCAAGTGGTTAAGTAGATGTGAAGGTTCATTTCCATAAGGCAAAGAGAAAAAGACATGAATAAGGTGATGATGAATGCAAGCTGAAACTTAAAGGACAAGGAAGATACAAACATGAAAAGGAATGGATAAATGGAAGAGATGATGAAAGAAGAACTTATGGATGGTGGAGTTATGGTGTATCACGCCACTTGATGGGGTGGAACCACCAAGATAAGTGAGGGGAGGCCGCCACTTGAGAGCATCATAACCCACAAGATAAAACCAAATTGGAGGAGATTCACTCACTCACTACTCACACAACAATTGTGCAGAATTTCTTTATTATATTTTCAACTTGTTATTACAAAGGGGGAGGCCTCCTATTTATAGAATGAGGAGCCTTGGAGAACAAGAAGGGAAAGGGGTAGGATGGTTTATGCAAGGGGGCAGCCTAGGGTTGGACTTTAGGTCAAAGCCGCCCCTTCCTACACATTCTAGAACCTAGGGTTTCCTTCCTTCCGTAATGGACTTCTCATGGCCCAATTTTATAACTTCACCTCCTATTTATGCTATATGGACCTACTCTTGCTTATTCTACTATTTGGACCTCGTAAGTGAGCCTAACTTATTTACAACATATTCTAAACCTTTAAGAAGACTAGCAGGAAGAACTTTAGGTGCTCTGTTTTATAGCTTCTTCTTCTGCTGATGCTTTCTCAAAGGTTGGTGGGGCTCGATTTTGTATACTGAGATGAATGACCCTTTTGGGAAGTTCTTGTTGTGTCCTTAGTCCTCTGTCGGTTTTTTATCAGCAACCTTTAGATCTACGTGCACAGTTAAAATGTTCCCTGAAACCGAGGGGAATTTCATTACTAGATGTGGAGTTGACACAATTGCTCCCAAGTGATAGAGAGACGGTCGACCCAAAAGGATATTGTACGATGTATTGGCCTCCACTATCTGATCGTTCGGTTCACCTTGCCCTCACCAAGTTTGGTATATAGATCATTGTAACCTTGGGTATCTACTCACTCTCCCGAGAAGTCGACAATTTGGTCATCATACATTTGCATCTTCGTCTCTGGAATCCTCATCTTTTTGAAGGTCTTCTAGTATAATATGTTGATTGAGCTCTTCTAATCGACCAAGGTCTTCATAATAGAACAATTGTTGATCTCTACAGTTATGACCATAGGGCCGTCTTGAGCTGGGTCAATCACCTTGAAATCCTGGTCGGTGAAAGTGATGGAAGCTCGCCTCGGCCATCTCTACGGCCAGATTCATCCCTTTTCGAGCGTTCATCATGTTGAGACCGACACTCTGGTCGAAGTTCTTTATCATTCGATCGATGTGGGTAATAGTCCCTACGCCCCTCCTCGCATCTAGATTGTTCTTCCCTTTGAGGGGGAGGATGTTTCATACTTCGACCCTTGCTCTACACATACTTTTAGAGATGCCCTGCTTGGATAAGATTGATATTTCGGTGTTACCGACATTTACGTGTCAGATTTGCATTCCCGGAACTTAAAACCTTCCTGGGAGTAGGTACAAGATTGGTGTTAAAGGCTTCATCCAGGGTTTTCCTCTATCAGCAATAAAAGGGGTATACCTCATGAATCTAGGGCCACAACTTTCTCTATATTTATCATTCCGACCAAATGTTGATCGACTGGGTCTTTCCCTCTCTTTCTCCTTCCCTTTATCACCTCTTGTCTTCGCCTTTGCCTCATTTCTATATTCCCTCAACTCTTCCAGCTGCATAATATTTATAGCTTGCTGTCAGAGCTCGTCCAAATTTAAAGTTGACTTCTTGTATAGGCTATTAGCAAATGGTCCTGGTCCTAAGGCCATGACCATATGGTCCAGAGCTACATCCAGATTCAAATTTTGAATGTTCAAAGTTACCCTCCATGAACGTCCCAAGAGATTCTCCCTTCTCCTATTTTGGATATTCACGAGTGCAATCGAGGTAAGGTGGTGAGGTCGGCTTATAGCAAATTGATTTACGAATATAGACATGAAAATTTCAAAATAATCAATAGAGTTTAGAAGGATTCTAGTAAACCAGCTTAGAGCTCCTCCCTTTAAAGAAGTGGGAAACACTGGACACAAAGCATCGTTGTTCGAGGTATACAAACTCATCTAAGTTGTATAGACATCCATATGTTCAACAGGATTGGCCCTCCCATCATACCGATTGATGTTCAATCCCTTCAACATGAGTGGGAGTTGAACTTGTTAGAATGTATGGCTTTAAACTAGAGGGGGGGTGAATGGTTTAAAGAGGGTTTTCTTAAACTTTTAAGCCAAGAATGAAATTACTTCGAGAAACAAATGATAAGGAAACCAGTTTGCCAAAACACAAAGCAAAAACAACAACACCAGAAAAACAATCGGTTGTTTCGCAGAAACAATCGGTTGTTTATACCAGTTTACAAATACAAAAACTGAATTTAAAGAGTTAAGGGATAGAGAAAATGCACACAGAGATTTATACTGGTTCACTCTAAACCCAGAGCTACATCCAGTCTTCTCAGAAACCACTAAGGAATTTCACTAAGCAATCAAACCTAGATCACTTACACCACAACCAAAGAAGTGACCTTGATCCCCTCAAGACACACACTTCTCTTGGTCAACACACCAACACTGAGAATGCTGATCTTGATCCCCTCAAGAACACACAACACTTCTCAGCAAACACACAAGGTTTCTTTCAACAGATACAAGGATTACACTTGTTACAGAACAAATCTGAAATCAATACAAGCAGAAAATCCTAGCTCACACTCTTTGATCAATCTCAATCTCTAAGCAATCTCAACCCAAATCTGTAAGTTATAAAAAACCCAAATCTGTTTTTCTATTTGTAAAACAAAGTTGTTTGTTTGTTATCAAATCTTAACAAACTATTAATTGCATTTAAAGATTGGTCAAAGCATTAAAAACTGGAGTGTAAACAGTTGGAAAAACATTTAATGCTCAGTCAAAGCACAAATGGTACCAAAACAAACAATCGGTTGTTTCCTCGAATCAATCGGTTGTTTTTGTTTTGACAGCTCAACCATTTGAAAAACAGTTTTCAACCTTTTCTAAAAACACCTAAGTATAAAACAATTGGTTGTTTCGAAAAAACAACAGGTTGAAAAACACTTTTCTTTTAAAAGGATTGAGAGTGCTTATGCTTTGGATTCAATCAAGAGTGGATTACATATTAAATCTACCCCAGATCCTATCTAAAAGGACAACACAGCAACAACAAGCACAACCAGCCTTCATCATCCTTCAAAGGGTTTGGATTCTTCAAAGCTTGAACTCCACTTGGTTCAACAGAACTCCCATAACATAATCAATGAAAGGATGTCTTCGGGAGATATCAAGGGTTCCGGTCGTATAATACAATTGATTGAGTCGAGACTCATCCACTGCCTCCTGAGGACAAGTAGTTGTTGATTGCTTTATTGGAGGCTAGTCACGTGGTTGACTACCATGTTATGATCAGGTTGTGGTTTGGGTTTTGAGGATGGGACACCCTCAACCAACTACTTCTTCATGTATTCGTTCTCCTTTCGAAGAGCCTGGATCTCTTCCTCATTCTTCCTCTTCATGACCACCATCTTCCTCTACAGAGACATTAGCAATAACATCTACTCAGCATCAAACATCTTCTCACTCGTTGTGTTCCTCGTTGATACCATATGTTTTGTCCTTCTTCTAATTCTCTCGGCCCAACAGTGGGTGCCAATTGTTCTCGTACAAAAAGGGACTGAGAGAACTTCTACTTGCTGATTTGTGCTTCGTTCGGTCAGTTCATGTTTCTCCTCGTACTGAACGGATTAAACTATTTCACTCTTCCTTCCTCTACTCTCGCTCTTTCACTCTAGTCAAGCCCTCCTTTCCTTCTTGTGGTCTCAGTTGGGAGGACACCAACTAAAGGTGCTCCGACGCTCAAGTGAGTATTTGGTGCTCACTGTAATTATGTGCGATAATGTCATTCCTTTTTCTCCAATGTTGTGACTATTCATATGTTTATCATGGGCCCATTATTATTCGGTCGGATTAGCGTTTGGATCATGATTAAGAACGTATTACCTAGTGTTTTTGTACTTCTTAAGCTCGTTAATCCTCTTCTGGTCTTAATGCATTTTGAACATGTCGGTTGGCTAGAACCTCATATCGAAACTTCTAGATTTCGTCTAGTTTTGATCGTTACACTTGCTAAATTTGCAAATCACGTGAGGGTATTAAGTGTAATTCTTAAAATAAATCTTTGTGACTAAATATCTTTTGAAAATCAAAGATTATTGAAAAAATATATTTTCCAAATACCTTCTTTCCTATAATACATCATATCCAAATCTTTAGCATCTTCCAAGGCCTATATAAACACAAAAAGGCCCAAACTTATAAAACCAAATTTGAAAGCTCTAAGGAAATTCTTTCGAAACTCAATATGATTCATTCTTATCAGGCCAACTCATCAATTCCTATATTCTCAAAATATTCTACTCCATACCCAGAGAATCACCCTATACTTTCATACTGGTAGAAGAAGCTAAAGAAAAAAACATTAAATTTATCATAAAAGGGAGAGTTTAGAAACCTTTAAATAAAAATCTAAAAAATGATGTGAGTTGATTTTAGGATTGATCATTTAAGTGACACTTTTAGAATTAGAATTGAGATTGTTAAACAAATAAGAGTGAAAACCTAAGGAAAATCCCCACTGGACTTTAACTTAACCAAGTGGTTAAGTAGATGTGAAGGTTCATTTCACAAAGGCAAAATGAAAACACAATTATATGGTGAATATGATGAAAAATATGGTGCAGAATGGAACAAACAATAAAGGAACAAAGAGAAGACCGAATTGTAATTCAAAGAAGCAAAACTAAGAGCATGTTTATGATAGAATGGAATGGAATTGGATTAATGGAAAAGATGATGAAAGAAGAACTTATGGATGGTGGAGCAATGGTGAATTACGCCACTTAATGGGGTGGAACCACCAAGATAAGTGGAATGAGGCCGTCACTTGAGAGCATCATGAACCCAAGATAAGACCAATTTGAGGAGACTCACTCACTCACTAGTCACACAAAAAATGTGCAGAATTTCTTTACTATAATTTCAACTTGTCAAATACACTAGGTAGGCCTTCTATTTATAGGTGAAGGAGCCTTGGAGAACAAGCTAAAGGGGTAGGATGGGAAAAGGGGAAAAATGGGCAGCCTTAGGGTTTGACTAAGTCGATCCCGCATCCTAGGCTTGTCCTTCTAAAAACTAGGTCAAAATGCCTCCAAATGGGCTAGGAACAAGCTAAAATGCTACCCACACCCCCTATTATGCTAAAAGTACCTTATTCTAGCCTATATTTGTTATTTGGACCCCTAAAGTGAGCCCAATTATTTACAACATATTTGTATCTTATAAGAAGACCAGCAGAAAGAATAGTAGGTGCTCTGGTCTTTGTCCATTTCTCCCTCTGGTGAGGTCTTCACTTGCATGTTGAGATGATTTCTTATAATGTGAATGGTCATTTGTATCCTTGGTCATCTTCTTGTGGGCTTGGTTTGTATCAAAAAAGCACTCAAAACCCTTCTAAAGGACGTAGGAAAATCCGAATCGGACCATGATGAAGAATGGTTGATACGTTACACTCAATATCTAATCAAAAGATGTTTTCTCTTTGAGCGCTGCCACATCAATCAGAGCATCACTAGGTTAGAAGAAAACTTGAGAAGAATTAGAGAGGATGATTTCCTTCTTATTCAACAATTTGAGGCTCGCCGCTCACTTAGGCTAGCTCACTTAGCCCTCAATTTCTCTTAAGAAATAAATTTGGCCTCAAGTGAAAAAATATCTCTAATCAAAATCAACCCTCTCAGTAACAAAATCCACCTTGGAGTAATATTTGTTTTGCTGACAAAAAAGGGGGAGAAGAATAAAATGTCTTTAGAGTCTTCATAGAAATTTGAGATAATGTTTAAGACATTACTCTGAGTTCCACTAAGAATGGTTCTGGCAACACTGGTTCAAGAAATTATTTAAATTTTTCTAGATTGAATTTTTATCCCACATTTTTACCATTTATTTATAACACAATAGGTAATTTTCTCAAAAACTTTCAGCTCAAAATTCACACTGAATTAATCCCAATAAATTCAATACCGAGAGAAAATTTCACAGTTCCTTCAGGGTTTTTTTCAACACTAACATCCTGGCTTTCATCATTTATTATTTTTTACCTGCTTCAAATTTGAATGTGCCTTTTTAACTAGAGATAAAAAAAAACATACTTGACTTATCCAATAAAAAATTTCACACAATCTGAATGTGTATATAGCTGGGAGTAATGTTTTTAGCCAGTACCAAAAAATCAGCAAACAACAAAAGGAAACCTATTGAATTGAAATAAGATTATGATAACTTAAGACATAATGGAAACCTAACTCTAAAAAATTGTTTAATCGTCTAATAAAAAGATAAGAGACTCAAATTCATAAAAGGAAAAGCATGCAAAGAGCCAAAAACAAAAAAGGTTACACAATACTTTGTGTTAGATCACAAAATTAAGAAACTAAAATGAAACAAAGTACTACTAGAAGTTTATGACATATATGGAATGAACATGACTTGGAAAACATGGAATGGATTATAAAATCAAACAACAATTAATTCTCCCTGAGATGAGAGTCTTTTAAGCTCCTCTTTCTGCTTCATATCTTCTTAGCCAAATTTTTCGAGACTTGATGGTTTTCATCATTCCCTCCCTCTTAAAAAGGATCTATCCTCGAATTTGAATGATACTCAATGACAACAGCCTTTGTTTATTTGTTATTTTCCTCCTGGATCAAATGTCATTCTATAATAGACATAAAAAAAAATATGAGATAATTTTCTTTATTAAAATAAAATTAAAAAAAAAAGAAAATAGAACATAAATAACGCCTTTTATTTTTATAAAATTTTTGAAAGAAAAACATAAGGCCTTTTTCAAAAATATTTGTGTTCACTTTGTGTTGTTTATTGCCCAGACAAGGCAACAACATCACAAAGTGTTGTTTTTGAGATTTTTGTGAATAAGAATGAGCATTATATAATTGAAAAGAAGAGTTCAAAGTATTGTAATCCCCCTTTAAGGATTCTATCTCAGCCATGCTTGCAGGGGGTGTCATAAAAGACTTTTCTTCTTTGTTGGTTTCCTCTTCTTCTTCCTTTTCAATCAAACATTCATCTATATTTTTTGTGAAGAAACAATTTATATCTATATCTGGTTCAGCTCCATACACAAATTTTTATTCAAGCACATCCTCACAAGGTTTTATAATTGAAAGGAAAATTTTATCAATATTTGGTTCAACTCCAGAAAAAGACTTTTCTATTTTTCTTTCCCTTTCATCTTCTTGTGACCCTTTATACTTGGATTTGGAGTGGTAACCCTCCCTCTTAAACTCTCTCCTGGAATATGATGTATTAAGATAGTCTTCTCTAGAGGTAGTCCTTCTTGTAATTCGTTGTTTTATCCTAACACATTGTTAAACTATTTCATTCAAATCTTTAAAGTAATTAAAGGGAAAAAATTCAACCCTATCCCATATTTCAAGGTTTAGACCACTTTTGAATCTATCAATGATTTTTCTAGGCTCTTCTCTTATTCCTGCCCTCAACATAGTAACTCCATTTTTTGTCTGATTTTTTGTCTGTATTCTTCTATAGTTTTATCTCTTTGTTGAAGTCTGTGGAGCTGATACAAAAACTCTCTCTCAAATTGCTCATTAAACTCAAGATTTTTTCTACGCCTGTGCCTTTCTTCATCACGCTCTTTTCCCATGTTTTAATTGAGAACTAATTGTCCAAACATTTCTCTCATCTCATCCATTTTTTTATCTGTATTTTCAATATATTTTTCTAATTTTGTTCTCAATAACCTAGCCTCTTCTTTTCACCTATAGTCTTCTTTTGCGTTCTTATTACTACCTTGAACACTAGATGCATGATTATGATCACTCGTTTTGAAATTAAAAACAAATTATTTTCACACAAAAAATTATTTCAAATTAGTGATAAAGTATTTTCACAAATAGGTTTTACAGTTGGTGAAGTTTCAATCAATGTCAACAAGTCAAATTGTCTCCAAGTTCATTCCCAGGAAAGAGAGGTGAGTCACTAGGACTACTTAAATACCAAGTCTTCCCTTAGCCAGAGCTTACCTCGAATAGTCTTAACAAACTTTTTCCTCAAAAGAAACTTCAAAACAAATTTTCCCTAAATCTGATGTATGTAAGGCGTCCTAGTGATCGAAGGAAGATCAACTACAAACAGAGAGCAATCACCTAGGTATCACAGAGACTTAGAAAAATAAAAGAAAGCAAGAAATTAAACAAGAAGGACTTAAAGGCAAAGAACATAAAGAAGGAAAGACGAAAAAGTAAACTAGATGTGTCCTATGTGAAAGTGCAAGTGACACTTGGAGCCCCTTGACACACTTTCACTACTAATGTACGAATGTAGCTATTACAATGTTTTTAATGGGATTGCTTTGAAAGCATTTTCCCCACCAACGAAAATAAGAAAGATAAGAAAAGCAAAAAAATTAAACTTGTACAGAAAGGTTTTGTGATACAAAGCTAAAAAAATGCAATTTTTTATGAATTTCTTTTCTTCAAGTTGTAAATTCTTCCTTCTCTTTATATGAACTTGATAATTGTCTTATGTTCTTGTCGGTTGACTTTCTCGCTAGTTGACTCTGATGACAAGCTCTAGTTTTTAAACGAGTAGTAAAAACGAAGGTCTCTTTAAGAAGTTCCTTTTTTGCCCAAGGTTACACATAATTATAATCCATCTTCGAAGATAACTAAAACATAAACAAAGATAGAATATGAACACAATTCAAGGCAAGGCACATGCAGAAGGGATCGAATCGACGTAAATTAAGGTGCATTTCTCAAGCCAAAATCAATAAAGTAAATGATAATCACCCAGCATAATTAAGTTGATAAAATGTACCTGGGTCTCCGGTGAGAGATGGCGGTGTGAGGTGGCACGAGGAAGGAAGGAAGGCTTTTTGCTAAGCTCAGAGAAAGAGCAAAGGTGAAGTGATGGGTTTGAAGAGAAAAGAAGGCGAAATGGTAGGATTTCCCCATCGTTGATTTACGTGCCACGTGTATGCTCTGCATTTAGTAGGGTGAGATGTCTTTTCAGGAGATGCTTCGGTAATCGCGTCCCAGATACCCCTTGTGAGAAACGTCATGTCAACCGCTGGTACAAGAGAGCCTCTTTGCCTCGTCAAGCTCGGCTTGAGCCTGGGGGGTTGTGCACTGGTCGGACGTGCTTGAGTCCTCAACCCAAGCACTTGAGTGTAATAGATCGGTTAGACAGGCCCATTTGGGAGATACCTAGCTCGGCATACGGTGAATAACGGGCTCGATGATGTGTCATGAGGTCGGCCCATATAATTGGCAGTCCATATTTAAAAGATAATTAAAAGCAAAATCATATGGTGAATAACTTAATTAGTTAAGCGCGTATATATATTTTTGATGTAAATAAAAGTTGTTAGGAATAATGTTGCATGTACTCGCAAAATAAAGGTATACATTAATTGAATATTCTTGCTTGATGAAACGGTTGAAGAAAAGTCTAAAAAACTATAAAAGGGGCTTGAGACCCTAAGCAAAGCTAAGTTAAAATCTAGAGAGACTACACTCATACAATTATTTTATATTCATGTTCTGATAGTTATATGCTCTCACTGACTTGATCGTCAGAGTGTAATCAACAGGTGGAGCCCCTCTCACTGTGAATCATTAGTATCCCAAAGCAACCACAGCAAAAAAGAAAAGTCAGCCCAAACTCCACTACCAAGGTTCAACCCAGGTCAGCCGGCTAAAACAAAATTATTTTCTAAACATCCAGTCTTTCTTTAATTATACAATAAAAAAAATATTTTATAAACATTCAGTCATTATTTAATTATATATATTAAAAAGTATTTTATAAGTCATTCTTTAATTTTATATAATAATAAAATATTTTATAAA
>Ga0123341_1001961_pt1 | contig 16328 bp, 12 predicted proteins | sample Turbeapinknodule_FD_89959 | JGI IMG/M metagenome (GOLD analysis project Ga0123341, IMG submission 89959) | Root nodule microbial communities of legume samples collected from Mexico - Turtle bean Mexico pink nodule | ecosystem: Host-associated > Plants > Roots > Nodule | place: Mexico: Nepantla...
AGAAACTTATGTGGTTGAAGACAATGGGAGTGATCACGCCACTTGGATGGTGGAAGGCTCCAAGATGAGTGAGAGTGCCGCCACTTGAGGATTCCCAAGACCCACAAGATAAGACAAAGAGAAGGAGAGCAAGTCTAAAAAAGAAACCACTCAAATTCTAGAGAGTAACTTCACTTTCAATTTCAATATTCAACTTATGTTTACAAAAGCAAGACTCCTCTTTATATAGGAATAGAGGACCGATCATGAAAGGTAAGATACATGAAAAGTCATTGTGAAATGAAGAGGCAAGGTACATGAAAAGACAATGTAATTGCCGCCCCTATCCAAGTCACTTCCTTATTCTAGAAAAGTGACTTTTCCTACTACTTCCCTTTTAAAGTTCTATCTTGAATCTATTCTAAGATATTACAAAAAGATATTAATTGGTCTTGGACCTCATTTTTTGAGAAGACTAAAAAGAAGAACTTCAAATGCTTTGCGCTTTGTCCATTTCTCCTATTAATGAGGTCTTTATTTGCTTGTTGAGATGACCCTTCAAGTGTAGCATCCTTCAAGTGTATCATACTAGCATAAAAGAGCTGAAGCATGGACGACCATAAGTACTTCATGATATACCTCAAAAATCGACTACCTATCCATTCATAGTCGATTTTGGGACTGATAATTGTCATATTTTAGTAATATTTCTTATTAAAATAGAGACACTTATGGATATTAATTCACAAAATAACTATAATATAACCCCTAATTTATGAATTTAATTTTTTTTTTACATATTTTTGTGATTATAATTTGAATAAGAACGATTTATTCACAAATTTGTGTTAATTTCAAGATTCTAGTGAAAAATGGAGATGAAAGGGTAAAAGGAGAATAGACAAAGATAAAAAGGGAAAGATGAAACCCCAAGCTCGCCTAAGCCAGAAGCTTCCAAAGGATCTCACCAAAGCGAGCCCAATCTCGCCTGGGTGAGATCACTCCAGAGACATTGTGCTTGTTTTCGTCCAACTCGCCTAGGCGAGCCCAATCACACCCAAGCGAGAAGTCACTTAACCTAAGCCCAACTAGGTTAAATATGAGGCGTTAGGCACAAACCTAAACATCAATTAGGAGAATATGAGGTGATAGAAAACCCTAGAGGAGGCAGCCGTCAAGGAGAAACATCTTGGATCTTCTTTTCTTGCTTTCCATGCTTTTAATGGCCAACATGAGTGACTAATTCTACCCTTTAGTATTGGGAGTAATGTGTTCAAACTCTTATGTATTAAGGTGATACTTTGATACAAACCCACAAATGACTAAATACACAACAAGCAATTTCCAAAAGGGTTAGTCATCTCAAGTTACAAAGTCGGGCTCCACCAAACCTCAAGACAACATTAGCAGAAGAAGAAGCTATAAACTAGAGCACCTAAAGTTCTTCCTGCTAGTCTTTTTAAATGATTAAAAATATGTTGTAAATAATTAGGCTCATTTTGAGGGTCCAAATAACAAATATAGGCTAGAATAAGGTACCTTTAGTATAATAGGGGGTGTAGGTAGCATTTTAGCTTGTTCCTAGCTCATTTTAAGGCATTTTGACCAAGTTTATAGAAGGACAAGCCTAGGATGCGGGATTGACTTAGTCAAACCTTAAGGTTGCCCCTTTTTTCCCTTTTCCTATCCTACCCCTATAGCTTGTTCTCCAAGGCTCCTTCACTTATAAATAGGAGGCCTACCTAGTGTATTGTACAAGTTGAAATGATAGTAAAGAAATTCTACACAATTTTTGTGTGAGTTGTGAGTGAGTGAGTCTCCTCCTAAATTGGTCTTATCTTATGAGATATGATGTTCTCAAGTGGCGACCTCCTTTCACTCATCTTGGTGATTCCAACCCCATCAAGTGGCGTGATTCATCCTAGCTTCACCATCCATAAGTTCTTCTTTCATCATCTCTTCCATTATCCATTTCCATTCCATTCTATCATAAACATGTTCTTAGTTTTGTCTCTTTGAATTCCATTCGGTCCATTCTTTGCTCTTACATTGCTTGTTCAATTTCCGCACCATATTTGTCATCATATTCACCATATAATTATGTTTTCATTTTGCTTTTGTGAAATGAACCTTCACATCTACTTAACCACTTGGTTAAGTTAATGTCCAGTGGGGATTTTTCTTAGATTTTCACTCTTTAATTGTCTTAAAACCTCAATCATAAATATAAAAGTGTCACCTAATGATCAATCCTAAAATCAACTCACACCATACTTAAATATAATATTTTGTTCTTGATTGATGATTGGTATTGTCATTTTATTTGTAGTGCTTGTTTATCATGATCTAGATCCTTAGATTTGAATGAAAAATATCTCTAAGTTTCTAACCCAAATGATAATGCTTAACATATTTAAATTCTAGGAATAGATTTGAAATGATAGTATCTATCAACATCTAATCATAATGCTAAAGAGTTTTTATAAATATGCGAGGAATCAATATTTAGGAGACTCTTTTAATAATTCTATATGCGAGGAATCAACATAAATGAATTTTATATGGGCATCAACATCAATAAAATGATATAATATTACTATGTTTTTCAAAATACAAAAGAGTAAGAAGGATGAATCCCAATCCCAATTTTTCCAATTAAACCAACAAACTCTTTAACTTGTTTTTTTCTTTACAATTCTTGCTATCATAATAAACTCCCAATAAACTTTATTATTTTGTTTTCTATTTAGTGAATCTTATACTTGATAATTTAATTGTTCCTTGAAGGTTCGATATTCGTCCTTAAAGAAAAATTATTACTTCTGACGTGGTACACTTACCGTAAAATAGTCATCAGGATATTCTCACCAGACCCCTCAACCTCGACCATGTAGTCTATGCGAGACAAGTCAATTTTGACATCTATGGCCCCCTATTACCTAATTTCATACTAACTCGAGAAGACTCGCTTGTGTTACTAGAGTCTCTTGAATTAGAAATGGATAAAATAATCTAGCATCCCCCTGTCGACACCCCCAAATTCAGTAAAAAAGGAACTATTGTCACAAGAAAAGAAAGACATTATTTACTTCTTGGATGTATCTTCATCCGATACACTCTCAGAAAAAAAAAAGGGAAGAAACTAAGGTGAATGTGGAACCCAAGAACCACCTAATTTATAAGCATGAAAAGGAAGTAAGACAAACCGACACTATTCCTCCAACCATAAGATTATTTCACACCAACGATCACGATCACACCCAAGACGTTCTAGACCTTTGCAGGTTATACCTGCTAGAGCCTAGCGGCTAGTATAGCGTACGGGGTCGATAACATTATAAAGAAATATATTTTTCTTTTAAAGACTCGTCATCTTCACTTGAGTTGGGGGTCAATGTACTATTCGAGATGTTGGTATTCCCATCTTGGATCCTCGACAACACCTTCGACGAACACATGACAACCAATATTATAGCCTAATAATGTAATTAGAAATTATAACAAAGTAAACAAATCATAAACTACGATTAAGAAGATATTAGGACTTATTTGAGCCTACTCAAGTCATTCATTCAAGTGGGGACCCAATACAATTAATCTAAATAGGTAAACACTCTAAGGTAAAAGGTAATGATTTTTTTACTATTGTTATATATTCTCTTTGTATTGATCGAGAATTGACTTGAACGTTAGAGTGAAAACACATTGAGATGACCAAGGACTCACATGACCATTCACACTATGAGAAGTCAACTCAACTTTCAAGTGAAGACCCTGATCTAGTCGACCTCACCAGAAGAAGAAATTTGCAAAGACTAGAACATCAAATTTTCTTCCTGCTGGTCTTCTTAAGAATTAAACAAGTTGTCAATAAATTGGGCTCACTCCAGGGGTCCAAATAGCAAAATAGGCTAGAGTAGGTTCATATAGCATAATAGGAGGGGTGTGCTTATCACTTTAGCTTGTTTTTACCTAGTTTCTAGAAGAACAAGCCTAATGTGTGGGTTTGACTAGTCAAACCCTAAAGGCAGCCCCATTTTTAGGTTTCCCATCCTACCCTTGCTTCTTGTTTTCCAAGGCACCATCTCCTATAAATAGGGTACCATACTCCTTGTATTTTACTTGTTAATTTTGAAGAAAAAAGTTACTCTGCACAAATTGTGTGAGGTTTGAGTCCTCTTGGCTAGGTCTTATCTTGAGTAGTGTGAGACTCTCAAGTGAAGGCCCTTCACTCATCTTGGTGGCTACCACACCCCAAGTGGCATGAACCCCTCTCACAACCACTCCATAAGCTACTTTTCTTCCACTCTTTTCATTTCATTTCCATTTCATATATGTCTTTGTCTTGAATTCTTACTCTTGGTTTTGCTTTTGTTATATGCTTATGGTTCATCATTTGGTTCGCCCATGACCACCATTATTGTTTACCTTATTACTATTTCCATTCTACATTACATTCCATCTATCACTTTGTATTGATTTTCATCTTTGCCTTTGTAAAGTGAACCTTCACACTTACTTAACCATTTGGTTAAGTTCGTGTCCAGTGAGAATCTTCCTTAGGTTTTCACCATAAATTGCTAAAATCTCAACTTTAAGTAAAAGTGTCACCATAAAATGGAACCATCTAAAAGTCAACTCACATCATATCAAGACCAAAAATACCAAAGACATCAAATATAGAGATTTATCCAATTCTACTAAGCATATTCTATAAAAGGTTGGAAATAAGTTTGAGAACTCAAGTGTATGCATGTTTAATGTGTTGAAAGTTTAATTAAATTTACCTTAAATGACTTTGAACTACTAGCTCTCTTTGATCTCATTACCAAATTTTTTTACCTTCCTTAAGTAACCTATTTTTCTTCTTTTATGTATGTAGTTGTTACTTTAGATCAGTTACATAGAAATTAAGTTAAATTAAATTGTTTAAAGTAATAGGTGGAATAGAGTACTTATAACAAATGTATATTTTTTCTAAGTAGAATTCGCCTTTTGCTATAACTTGACTTCATTGATAATTTTTAAATTTAAATACTTGGTGTAAAATACTTTAATATTAGGATTGTCTTAATCAAAACATTCATGATTAAAGGAGCAACAAAAAGAAGTGCATTAAGTAAGCTTTAAACGAAAATATCTACAAGAAGTTATCTTAAAGAAATAGACTCAAAGGATAGTATCACTTGAAAACTTTATATGATTTATATGAGAATATTGCTTAATATACACAATTATGTTTTTTTACATATTTATAGTTAGATGCACTTTCTTTTGGTGCATTAAATGAAGATCTTTTTAAGATAAACGATGTTGTTTAAACAAAGGTGAAAATTAATATTTATTTGGATCACTCAAAATTTTATTATGATTTGATATTCTTAGATATATAAAAACAAATATTTACAATTCTTATGATATTATTATCGTATAGAAAAAATTAAGTGAAATATCAGTTTTAATAGTTAGGTTTTTCTAAGACTTACTTTAATTTTAGGTCCCGTATTTTGATTTCAGTCTTTATATTACTTTTTTTTGGTTTTTGTCCTTCTTAATCTTTTCTTTTTTGCTTTTAATCTTACCGTTAAAATTTTCTATTAAACCTAATGGTGATGATGTCATAATCGCAAGACACTCAAATTTGCCAACTCGACAATGATGATATCATCAAAAGTGTCATATAAACATTTAATATTACCAGGGACTAAAATAAAAGGGTGATATATTTATAAGGACTACAACAAAGAAATATTTTATTATGAGGACTAAAAATATTTATTCTTCATAAAGCAAGAGGAAAGTATATTTATAGGAAGATCTGTTTCTTCTTTATGTGAGATCATAAAAAACTAAAATTAAAAAAGTGATATTTGTAGGGACCAAAATGAAAAAGTATCTTATTTATGAAACTAAAATAAATAAAAAAATCATAATTTTTTTTTGTACTTTAGAAGCCAAATATGTAGTTACTTGAAAGAGTTGTATATTAGAAGAATCGTAATGACTAGTTTGGTCTTTATACAAATGACTGCATTGTTTTTTCTTCATAAAGCAAGTGAGAGTATATGACTTTTGAATTTGTGTGTGTTTTCAATTGTGAGATGTTCTAAAATTTTGGTAATGTTTTATGAGTTTGAGGAAGATCCACCTACCTATTTTGGTATTTCTATATCCAACAACCAAAAATTGATATTCATAAAGACTCAACCAAAAAATACTTTTTAAATAGAAAAAAATATATATTTAGTTGACTGTTATGATTTTTTTATAATAAAATTATTGTAATTGAATAACATGAAAAAGTTTATAAATTATGTTAAAAAAGTAAAAAATATCGATTTAGCAATTTTTTTAACTACATTACTAGAACCAACACAAATATGCATACAATGTCCACGAAATTATAAATCAATTTTATCATAACACTTAAATATGTCACTTTTTATTTCACTCCTTAGTAAACACTATTTTTTTTAATATTTATAAATAAGTTATTCATGTTTTTTGTCCCAATAAATGTTTTATTTTTTATTTTAGTTTTTTTAAAAAAATGTCATTTTATAATTTAATCTTTATAAATATATAACTTTTTTTACGTCTAATGTGAGTTCATACCTAACATTTTTTAATGATATGAAAAATATTAAATTGATAATTTTGTTGATATGTCATATATGATATTATGAATAACAATGTGGATTTTTCATTGTAATCGTCCGCCTCGCATTGATATGCAAAATGCTGGTCGAGTTAACCCATCCTGCTTAAGTAATGCGGGTTAAATTCGTTGGTCCGTCTCACATAAGAGATGACTTACAGGCTAATCTACATAACAAAATTAAAATTTTATTAAAAATATTAATGTATTTGTTGATGAGAACCAAAAGTTAGAGGAGACAATTTTGAATTTTTTATTAGGATGTTTCTTCCTGTACCACATCAATTTTCTTCCCACACCTCATCAATTTCAGAATTTTAATTTCCATAACATAAAAGTCAATTTTGGAAATGAAAATTCAGAAGAGAAAAATAAATAAATTCTGGAATAATCTTTCTGAAACAACTATTTTACCTTCCACACCCTAGAACAACTATTTTGGCTTTCAAAATTCGATTTTTGGAATTGATGTGGTGCAAAAAAAAATTGAGGAAGTGTTGAAAGAAACACCGTTTTTATTAGTATGCGAACTAGCTGACCCGTCCTACCTTGTATTTGACCCGCACGAGTTGCAGATTATGCGGAATGGATCTAAGCGGATCAAAATAATGAGCTTATCCCTAAATTCTCATAGCAGACTACCGACCTGCACAACTCATCCCGCACTGCTATCCTTTAATAATATCATCATGATATCACTATAATGTTATTACTATTAAAGTTAATTGAAAAAATTAAACTACAAGAATTAGAAGTAAAAAAGTTAAGAATGATGAAAGCCAAATAGAAAATAAAAGAGACCAAAGAGTTAATCAAGTCTTGATCTTATCATCATAGATGATAGGTGAATAAGTGTTTCCTTTTCATGGCAGTATTGACAAGTCTTGGCTCTAGTGCATCGTATTTGAATAAGTTACTTTGTTCAGTTAAGAATGAGAAGGATCATCTTATTGTCAACTATGATTTAAAATCACTTACAGAATGATTCAAAATCTAGTTTTGGAAAGGATTTTAAAAGAGATATGCATTTGAGGTGAGCTTCTCGGTACCAATTTTTTTAAAAGAAACGACTCAATTTGAAGTATGATTAGATATTAAACAAATTATACTAAACCAAATTAGTATTGAACTGTATAAAAATACTGAATTGTTTAAATTAAATTGGACTATATCTTATGAGATTTGAAAATATATTTTAAGATAACATGTCCATTGCTAATAATTCAAATATAGGTAAAAAAATTCAATATCAATTCATTGAACTTACTTTGATTCAATTTATATAAAATAATGTAGTCCAGTTTATGTAAATAATTATACAGTTCTACTCAATCGATTTGCTCTGAAATTTCTTTTAGTTTTACAATAGTTTAATTTAGTTTATACATTTTGCACACCCCTGAATACTACAACAAAATATAAATCACACCAATTGATTACAAAAGGAAGCATTTGATCATATTACATTGTTTCCAGGTGAGTCTCTGTTCTCCAAGTGCTTTCCTAAAGGTTTCTATCACTATACCTTAGTTTCTCTCACTTTTATAATTTTGTTTTAGACCCAAAACACTCTGAGCCTACACGAGATCCAACACGCTAAATTGTCGAGCTCAAATCCCAACACCAAATACATTAGATCTTTCCAACCCATTTAATAATAAGACAATAATATGAATTGTGGGATATGTATGGCTATATTCAAGCAGTTTTGAGAAACAACTCATTGAAGCTCGATCACAGATAAATTCTAACATTAGAAGTATACTCACACTCAGACAGACCTGCCTCAGTTTATTTTGAAATTACGTTTTTCAACAAAACATTGTTGTTTCTGCACTTTTCAACAAAACAATTCACTTAAAAGATACAGAAAAATTGTAATAAAAATGTTACAATTATACAAAACAACCACCCACCTATGCGGAAAACCTTTCTCTGTCATGAGGAGCAGAAAAATCAATATTTGGTCCAACGGGAACAATACCAAATGGATTGATAGAAGGATGGCTTCCATAGTAATGCAACTTTATATGTTCCATGTTCACTGTGCTACTAATGCCAGGAATTTGGAAAATGTCTTTAGTGTAATTAAAAAGATTTGGATATTCGTGCAGCAGCTTCTTGTTGCACTTGAAATGAACTGCATAAACCTACAATTATAATAGAGGTCAATTACTCAACAGCCAGATTTCATAACATTGGAATGGATGGATTCCATATGGAGCCCCAAAATAGGAAGCATATGACATGCATGACATCGATGTCTAAAATGATTATAAAGTAGAAATCTGAGAAATTTATGTTTTTCATCATCTATAGGCACTATAAAACAATGAACTAACTGAGATGACTTGTTTTCATTGGTTTGATTCAGAGTAAAATACTACACAAAAAGCAGGGAAAACAGACTATTCTGAACTAAAGAAAATTTATTTCTTCTCTTTATGTTTTTGGAATACGAGACTCTGAGGCACAACCATGATCATTCCAAGCATGGGATAGAAAATTGAGTTAATATTACGATAGAAATGGAATAAGACCATGACAGGACAAACTTCATATTTATACAAGAAAAATGGTCATGAAACAGAGACTCCAGCTCACTAACTTAGCTCTACCAGTGATTTGATTTAATTTTGAGTTCTAAAAGGAGGCTTTACTCAATTGAACCCATGCTATAGGTGAAAATCTCAATATTCCCAAATGAAAGCTTTATTTTGGAATATTAAGGGCGTTGGGAATAAGATATCCCAAGTGGCTTTGGAAAGGATTTGTTCATCTCACAACCAAGTTTTCTATTTCTTGCTGAACCCTTTGTCAGCAGTGATAATTTGATGTCAACTTTTGGAGATCTTTGAATTTTCAGTTGTTTGCACAAAATAATAGGGAAGTTCCAATATATACGATGTTTTACTGATAACGTTAAGTTGCTTAGCTGTTTCGATCAATTTCTGTCCTTTTCTTTTGCAGCTAATGTCACTTCTCATATTGCTATCATCTATGCATCCACATCTTATATCAAGCGTCCTTGTGGCATGATTTATCTATTCTTATGAGTTCTAATCCTGGTCCTTGGTCTTTTATTTGTGATTTCAATGTGGTCCTAGGTAGTCAAGAGCATAGAGGCTCAAATTTTGTGGCTAGGCTTCCAGTTAAAGAATTTGGAGCTTGGATAGATGGGAATCATCTGCATTATTTTCCCACTATTGGCTCTTTGTACACTTGGACCAATGGTAGACTTGGTTCTGCTAGGATTGACAAACGCCTTGATGGAGCCGGCTGCATTTCGGATTGAATTGCTTCCTGGAATAGTATCTCTTGTAATACTATAATTAAATATTATTCTGCTCACTTTCCTATTCTTTTCCAGTCAGAATCAACCGAAAGGAATCCTTTTCCTTTTAAAGTTAGATCTATGTTGCTGCAACACCCTGATTGTGAGAAGTTGGTCTCTGATGCTTGGAATACTTCCTGGTTTGGCTGTCCCATATATGTCTTGAATCAAAAGCTGAAGAAAGTTAAGAGAAAGCTTATTGATTGGAACAGAAATGTCTTTGGCAATGTCAATGACAAAGTCATTAATGCTATGAATAATCTGTCTAGGTTTCAGGAAAATTTTGATTCTCATGCTGAAAATGATGATTTGATTTTGTAGAAGAAATGCTTTGATTGCTTTAGAAGAAGAGTTAGATATCCAACATGAAACGTGGAGGGAAAAGGCTAGATCTACTTGGCATATTGAGGGTGAAAAAACACTACCTTTTTTCATAGGTCTGCCAAGATTAAACAAGCAATCAAACATATCTCTTCTTTGACAAAATGGGGATAGACATGTCAGTGACAACAAGGACTTGGAGGATCATGTTGTTAATTACTTTTTTCCTATCTTTTTCACTGATAATGAATATAGTGATAATAATTTGATTGATGGGTGATTCCACATTGGTCTCTAATCAAGATAATGTTATTCTGACTAAGATTCCCACTATGGAGGAGTTTACTCACAGTTTTTGCTTTAAGTAATAAAAGTGTTACTACTAGTACTGATGGTGTTTCAGCAGGCTGTATTTGGACCAAGTAGCCAAGGCTCTTTGGGCCTTGTAATGTAGGGTTGCCTTGGAGGGCTTATACAAAGATACTAGGGTTATGTTGTGGTTTAAATTAGACTCATTAAGCACAAATTAAGAATCTAGGTGGTTGATGCTTCTAGATGTGCTAGGGTTGCATGACTCCACATTTAACACATGTTAAATGTGATGAGTGTGAACCCAAGTGCACTAGATCCACTTCTAGCACCGTGAATATAGGATCACATGGGGGAAAATTGAAATTTGAATTTCCCCCCACCATCCACTCCTTCTCATAGCTGACCACTCTTTTTATAAATAGGACCTCCTCTCCATGTATTTCTCACTTTAGAATGGATAAAGTTATTATGCTAAAATGACATTTCACTTGTCATTGAGTCTCCTTAGGAAAATTTACCTAAATCCAGCTACTCACAAGGCATCGTCCTTGTGGGTTTGGTCGTACTTCTCAAGATCATAAGCTCCACTTCTTTCATCATATCATAAGCTCCACTTCCTTCAAGCTTCACCACATGTTCAATCAATAACTTCTTTCAACAAGAGGTTTCCATCAATTACTCAAAATTATTATTCAAATTTGGTAGTTCTTATCCACAAGGAGCAATTTGCCCAGAAAATTGTTTAAGCCAACTTCAAGCTAACAATTCTAACCAAGGTTATGGCAGACAAAATAGCAATTCTTGCTCTAAAGGCGATTTAAGACAATAGAAAAGGATTCATTCACGAAAGGAAAATAATTGATTGTATGTGTCTTGCTTATGAAGTTGTGAATCTATTGAACAAAAAATGTTTTGCTAGTTGTTGGAGATCCTACATCGAGTAGAGATAAATACATTTCATAGTATGGTGGTTGCAAATGTCACCTTATGAGCCAATTTTGTAAGGTTGAATTAGGCTTAAAGTCTATTTCTTAATATGGTATCAGAGTCATTTAAAGTTTATCCTAGCGAGAGTTTATTGGGCTTATCAGACCACCCACTATCGAACCGCTATCAGACCACCCATAAATATATAGTCCTACGCACGAGTTGACAACCTCAGTGTGAGGGGGTGTGTTGGAGATCCCACATAGACTAGAGATAAGGACATTTCATAGTATATAAGTGGGTGCAAACCTTACATTTTGAGCTGATTTTGTAAGGTTAAGTTAGGTTTAAAGTCCACTTCTTAATACTAGTAATATAGTTTTCAAAATTGATATTAAAAATCTTTTGATACTCTTAGTTGGAATTTCTTGATTTAGGTGCTCAAGAAGTTTGGATTCTGTGAGCATTTTGTGGTTGGAATCAAACTATATTTTAGCTAAAATTTCTCTTCTTTTCAATGGTAAAACTGTTGGTTTTATTAGTTGCAAACTTAGAGTCAGGCAAGGGGACCTTTTATCCCCTATCCTTTTCTGTTTGGCTAAGGATGGTGATGGATGATGGCCATTCCACTCCCCTATTTGGCCCTCTTGGTAAAATATTTCTGTCTCAACCACTATATATTAATGATATTCTTATATATTGAACGTGTTAAAATAAATAGTCTTCAATAAGAATTTATTGTAAAGGTATTATGTGCTTTGTGTAGTACTTAGTTCCTAAATATATCTTTTCATATTCTTTCCTCTTCCCTCTGATATTCTCTTCTCTTCCCTCTAATACATTGTATCGGATGTATCTAAAGTTATTATAAATACGAGATTCTAAGAGAGGGAAATTCACTCTCTCAAATTCATTCTAACTCTTTTGTATTTTTCTCAAGTTGGTATCAGAGTGGGTCAATCCCGCTTTTCCTGTCTCTGTCCGAAACATGAATTGTCTATTAGTCATTATCTGCACCGTTTGTCGAAGTTCGTTGTAGGAGTTTTATCCTCGAACGCTTGGGTCCAGTGTTCCTTGAGGAGCGCGACCCAACCTCGATGATCACTCATAGATTCTGACAGACGAGTCGTGCTATCCATTCGTTGTGTTGTCCTAGGTGTGTGTGTCTCACGTGACACCTTCCAATAGTTGGAATCTTCCTTAACCACATTTGACTCGTTGGAGTTCTAAGCCTGTTTCCACCCTCTATTCTTCATTCTAGGACCATTTGGTGAGTCTTCTAGTGTTGAACATGGTTTCTCTCACTTGGAAACCCTACGTTTCTCTCTCTAGAAACCCTTAAGTTGCCTACTACTCTTCTCTATTGCATTATTGGATTGTGTCAAGATTCAACTGAGTCTTCTGCAATGATTTCTACTCATGAAAAAGGAAGTCATGACACTAGAGGAGGGTGTGGTGATAGAGAACATCCTAAATGCACTTATTATAAAAGACTAGGCCACACTCAAGAAAACTATTACTCTTTACATACCTTTCTTAACAAGGCAGTCAATATTTCCAAATCTAAAGGTTATGAGTCAAAGTTCTCTAATGAAGAATATTAGGAATATTTAAGGTTGAAATCTAACAGCCTAGCGAAATCATCTACAACTTCTAGCTTGTCAACAACTTGCATTTCACAATCTTTGGAAAGTCAAAGTCCATGGATAGTAAAGTAGCTTCCCAAGGAATTGGTGAAGTTTCTCTTCCTCACTCTTTAAACATAAAATATGTTCTTTTTGTTTCTGTTTTCCTTTAAGGAGTTGGTGGAGGCCTAATGTTGAGTGTGGAACCTGTGGTAAACTTGGAAGCATAGAGCACTTAATAGTTCCCATATTCATGGCAGATTTACATTGGCTGCACATACCACATGACCAATGACCAAAAGCTCTTCGCAGGGATAAGAAAACTATTGTTTCGAAAGTATAAATTGGATTGGAACTTGTGATTTCATTTAAATCAAGGGTAAATGAACTGTGGCTGTAGAAAGCGTGGCAATTTTGAAGTGTCATAGGTAAAATTAGACAATCTTAATATATAGGAGAAAATGATATAGTAATCAAACAATTTGGATCAAATCACTAACAAATATAAATGTGAAGCAAAATGAGCCAACACAGACTCATGCAGATAATCAAGTTGCAATTGGAATATCAAATGATCCTGTTTTTTCATGCAAAGACTGAGCATTTCATGTCCAATTAGTATCACTTAGAAGAACAAAAAGGGTGTGGAAATTAATTCCTTTATTGCAAGACCACGGATCAAGTTAATTTGTTTCTTTTCTTCTGTTTTAGTTCTTGTGTTGTACCAGCAATGAATTGCATGATACAAGTAACAGGAAAACATATAAGATATTGCCAAATGTCTAAAATAAATACCCACACGCAGACGTTACCTCATCAAATCTGATAAGAGTGACAAACAAGCGAATGTCTGCTTCAGTGAGTGTGTTGCCACATATATAGCGTTGCTTGCTTAATATATTCTCACATTTGTCCAAAGCTCCAAACAATTGTCTTGCAGCCTGCAGAAAGGAAGCATCAGATAAAAATTCTCAATCACCTGAGTACATTCAACAAGTGCAAAAATTAAAGTACCAACAGTTCCTAGAAAAAGGTTAAAAATAGCTTCATACCTCATTGTGTGGTTCTTGCTTCTTAGCAAAACCACACTTATAAACACCATTATTTATACTATCGTATACCCACTCATTAGTTTCATCAATTAGGGCTTTTAAATCAGCGGGATACAAGTCAAAGGAGGGGTTTTCTGCAATATTGTTGAATTCAGTATTTAACATGCGGATTATCTCTGAGCTCTCGTTGTTAACAATTGTCTTGAGTTTCTTATCCCACAACACCTGTGAAGATCAAAATTCATCAGTTGGCAATAAAATAAGCATCTACCCAGCAGAGCAAATCATAAAAATCACGAAAGAAGCCAGTGTATCTTCATACAGGAACAGTGTACTTTCCAGTGTAGTTTGCACTTGCAATTTCATAAAGCTCCCTAATACTCTTTGCTCCATTCAACCTATCAGGTTCAGCTCCAGGCACCTCTGTTTCTGAATCAGGAAAAACCCACCCCTTATACTCATCTGATTCTTTAGTTCTCTCAAAGATGGGTTTGACTGCCTGTTCATTGAGCACGCAGGATATGAAATCGCGTAATGACCTAAGCAGGTATTCTTTCTAGTTGAAAAAGAAAAACACAGCACGAAGGCTACTAACTAACCGAGAAACTGATGGCTTTGTTAAGTCCTTTGATATTCAAGTAAGCAAGGCACCTGGAAGCCCAAGGGCAAGCATATGATACATAGAGATGATACCTCCCTGATTCTGGTGGAAATTGCGAATTCGGGTCCCTTGAAATCCAGTTTCTGAAAGTGGAAGCAGATCTCACAAATGCTCCAGAGTTTGATATCTCATCCATTGAAGATCGTGCCATCCCAACTAGATGCTAAGCAGAATATATTTTACGAACCAATCACAAACAGCAACAAATCCTCGAAGTAAAGAATGGAGCAAATAAATTTAGTTCAACAAGAAATTCGTTGCAATTCATGCATCATTCCACATACACATACGTAAAGGATTTGAAATCCACAAATAAGCATACACCACAGTAGTAAGAATGATCTTTTCTTCAACAAACTAATTTGCTAATCCTGTGTAAGAAAATTGTTGGTAGACAAAATAAATAGCATAAACAATAGACAGATAGTTTTTAGAAGAATCAACAGTTTTGACTCACAATAATTCCCACCATGACTATTGCATACCTAAAATGAAGAGGAAAAGTGAGGTTGGTTGATGAAAGGTAGCTTGTAGTGCTAGTATTTGTAACAAAAGTCAGAGAGAGGAAAAGTGCTTTTGAAGCGTGGCAGTGAACTGAGACAGCATAATTCAATGAATTCATGCATTTGGTGATGCAAATGACAAACACTAACAATAAAATAATAGACCAAAAGATTATTTAGATATGGAACTTTCAATAATGGCTTCTGCATTTTGAAACTCATCTTAAAACATTGTTTGTAATGGTATATTAATGATCTATGCGAACGAGTGTGCAGAAACTGAGCCCATGAAAAAATAATCAAAATCAATTCAAATAATTACTCTATAAAAGTATCCACGAAGCAACGTTTCGGTTTGTTTTTGTTTTTACCTTTGGTCCGAAGCAACCTTGCACGCTGGACATTACAATGATAACCTAAAGTACAATAAATTGTTTAAGCCACTTTTTCTTCTTCTTAATTGTGATATTTTTTTTTACGTATGTTTTAGAATTTAACTTTGAAAAGAGTTTAAAAACGTATTCAAATTCTTAATTCTAAAATATGTTAAACACACTTTTAAAAATAATTTTTTCAATACAATTAAAAGTTAAATTTGTGGAAGTAATATAGAAATCAACATTTTCCTATTTTTATGGACATTTTTCCTTGTTGGCGAGAGAGAAAAAAGTAGATAATATTTGTTTACACCCCTTGATTATTCAAGAATCGAAGTTGATTTGCTTTATAAAAATAGTATATCAATGAACTTCTATGAAATGGTTTCACGAGATTCAGCCAATTGTCTGGATCGTGGGATATCATTGAGAAATAGGAATCTGTGTTATCAAAAGATTTTCTGCGATTCTTTCTAGTATGGAATGAGTCAATCATCCACTTTGGTATCTTATTGAACAAAAATGGTGATATTGTTCCTCCTTTGAACAATTTTAGGAGTGTTTCGTGAGTAAAAAATG
>Ga0123341_1001965_pt1 | contig 16320 bp, 6 predicted proteins | sample Turbeapinknodule_FD_89959 | JGI IMG/M metagenome (GOLD analysis project Ga0123341, IMG submission 89959) | Root nodule microbial communities of legume samples collected from Mexico - Turtle bean Mexico pink nodule | ecosystem: Host-associated > Plants > Roots > Nodule | place: Mexico: Nepantla...
CATCCTGGGAAAAGTTGTATATCTCTTTCACCTGCAAACATTACTTCAGATTAATGCACTGCAGAACAAATTCAAATTTTTGCATCTTCACAAGCAAAGCGTAAGACATAGCAATAAGATTTTATTGGGGATGAAATCACACCCCAGTTTAATTCACCATCTAGATCCATCTCAAATTAGCAAAGATGATCAATAACACACTGACCAGTCTTTCAGTCAGCATTCCACATCCACAGCTAGTCTTCAAAGAAGCCAAGATGACCATAACCACTTTGCAGAAAGATTATGTCCTAGGTCCTAACATGATGCTTTTACATGGATCAGATCAGATTGTTTCGTTCTTTTTTGCCAATCATTATTATGTCAACTACTCATTATATAAGTTTGACTATTTTGATATCAAGTGTTATACCACGTCACATCTAATTAAGTCCTCAGACACATAATGTAATTATTATAACTTAATGAAAACCAAAGAAAGCATCTTTCTAGCCTCAGATTTGAGTAACAGCAGTGTGGTTGCTAAAAAATGTCTTCTAAAATAGTATATTATCCAAAGTTTTTTAACCTTTCACTGGCCATATTCTTGTTGGTTTTCCTAGCTTTTTTTTCAATCCTATGGAATCACTGTTGAAAATGGACCCTGTCATTGAGTGTTTAAATACAAGGGGGGGCAACTTAAAAGTTAAAATGTCGTAATAAAATATTGAGATAGGCAAAAACTTCTTTAACATGCCTTCACACCATAACTCGGAATATTCCAAAATCATGATATCAACAGATCAGCGGGTGTACACACCTTTAAATTTCCTGCACATTGGTCAGGCAGGCAGGGAAAGAAGCCATCACAAACATGTCAGTCATTTGCCTTTAAGAAGATAAGGAACTGGGGATGGAGAAGGTAAATCTGTTCAGCCAACAAAAAATTAGTTCCTACCTTTTGAGAAGTCGCAAGAAACTAGGTGAGGGTCACTTTCTTCATCCCTCGCGATCTTTTGACCGGGGTATTCTGATTTTCCGCCCAACAAATCCCAAAACAGTTCCGATTCTACGCCTTCCTTATGTGATTTGCTTTGTAAATCCGGCTACAGTCAATTGGCAAGCATATGTTTTGATTAATAAACAGTGATGTATATTTTTTATATAGACATAGTTCGCAGGATGGGTAATGTGGCTTGGCCGATAACACCTGCCTGGACCAAACCCAGGACCTGAACCTAAGAGGAATTATTGGTAGCCCTAACGGCAAGTTTATAAATAACCAGCATAGTTAACCATTTTCAACATGCAAAAATAGACTATGTTTGCCCAAAGAACCTTTTGGTCTTTGATTTGGACATATCACATTTTCCACATTAAACATATTTCAGGACATAACGGACCTTAATCAAATCCAGCATTCTGTCAAGAAGCTCTTGATCATCTGAAGTTGCTAAACCTCCAGACCAAGTAAAAACAGTGGACCCGCTATGAAGTATGTAACAATAAGTGGAATTCAAGGAGGAAGCAACCTGGTTGACAAAAGGAATAGGAAAATTATTATTTAAAGAGAATGGTATTTTTACAACTCGTATAGTCTGTGTAGTTGTACAATATTTATCTTTTCGGCCCAATAATAAAAAATTATTTAATTTTAGTCCCTATAAATATTATTTTAATCCTTTTTAGTCTCTATAAATACTATATTTAGTCTTCCTTCTATCAATTAAAGTCATAGGAATTAAAAGAGATTAAAAAATAGCATACATAAGAAAAAGGACGAGTTTTAAGTACACGGACCAAAAGATAAAATTTATTTATAGGGTTCAAATCAATAATTTTTAACTTTAAATAAAATCTGTATAATTTAAAAGAAGAGAGTTTGAAATACCCATAAAAGTAAAGTTGATAGAGATAGCTGCTATAAACAGACAAAATGACATACTGGTTCAACTTGTATAGCTTGCATATTGTCTGGGCCAAAGCCCTGGATGCGGAATAATGCAGCACCATCCTCGCTGTATGTCGCATCTGGAATTTCCTTCTCTGCAATGTAATTCTTGTATCCATCACTAAGTCCACCCTGATAGACAATTAAAATACATGACCAGTATTAAACAAAACAATTATATTCATAAAAAATAAGTTTTTTTCTTAGTTAACCCAATACCAGAATCCCACAAACCTTGAAAACAATACAGCTTTGCAGGATGGCATGAAATTGAATTGGTTCACTGCCTTCATAGATACGAACCTTCAATTAATTACACACGGATACTATCAATAGGGATACAAGCAAACAAGACAAAAATCTATCAGCAAATTGAATATAACACATTCAAAGAAAAATTACCAGGGAAGGAAGAAACTTCATTGACTCAACCATTTTGCTTGCTAGAGAAAGAGCTGAAGCCCTCTCTTCCTAATTTCAACAAAGAAAGATTCTGTAAGGAATGGAGGCAAACACATTTATTCAAGGCTTTCTGGTCCCTAGAGTTCCCAATGTTGAGTACAGTGTAATGAAATGTATAAGTAAATACTAATACAGTTTCAATTCCAGTAGAATATTTTGCAGTCAGATTTTCTGCTTTGCTTACATAAAAGATAGCGTTATAAACACACAAGTGAAAATAGTAGAATAAAGCTCTTTAAATTTTTCACCTCAACACTAGCCTTTCCAATCCATGTTCCTATAAGATGCTCTTCCTTATCTTCTCCAGGATATGAATATTGAAAGATGTAGCAATCTCCATTGTAAAATTTTGACTGATCAGTGGCTGGAAGAAGAATCTTATCCTTGCCATTAACACGCCAAACCTGTGTGTAGTTATGTTAAAGCTCTTCTTAACAACACAAACAAATAAGCAAGAGAAATTTACTACTCTGAAATTACAATTAGTCAAACCAAATAAGGAGAAGTACAGAACATATCGTTTGAAACCCACATAGGATATCACATGTTTAAGAAACAAAAGAAAATATTGGCCAGCATGTCAACTACAATCATTCATAAAGTCTGGAAACTACTTTCACCTTCTTGCCTTAAATCTCAACCATAGTTTTGATGTAAATTTCATAAACTCTGTTAAAGGACTTATTACTGCAGTAGTTAGGCCATGGTCCTAAGATATGGAACCTGTATTCCAAAAATTGAAAAATAGAGACACATGGACCATGGAGGACAGAAAGAGGGAGAGGTCATTATGCTAAGTGGAAGCTTGAATGTGATCCATAAGGAGGCTGCAGATATGGTGATTGTGATTAATTAGAAGAGAGAAGGAATTGGGAGCTTGGACAAATTTCGAGAAGGAATGGAAGGAAGTTGTATTCCACAGCTATTTCTCTTTGCTTTCCTCTTATCTTAGGGTTATATTAAAAATGTGTTCCTCATGAAATTGTTTTCAAGTTCTTAATTGAGAAACTCCACATTTTGGTTCCTACATGGAAAAATGTTTACAAATCGGTCCTTACCATTTGCAAAGTTTATAACAACACTAAATGTTTATTGAGTTGACGAACGTTTGTTGAATTGATTCCTACTATCATACAAGACAAAAGTTTGACAAGTCAGCAAACATCTTACACCATTATGGCTTCAGAAAATAGTAGGAAACTATTCATAAACACTTTTTTCATGTAGGAATCAAAATTTAGAATTTTTCATATAGGCACCAAAACGAAAAATGATGTTAAGTATAGGTACCCAATTTTCAATATAACCTTTATCATTCCATATTCTATACATTCATTGTTTCTGATATACTTGTAAGTTTTCACATTGATTTTAGTAGCTAATAGCTCATATTTCACTCAATGGGACTTTACTGGTCTGTATTCTTTTACATAAAATTCTTAAATCCTAACAGTGGAATGTGGGAAATTCCTTGTACTCGTTATGCAAAAATATATTATGTTGAATTGCTTTTTCCATACTTTAATCAGGTTAGACCAAATACCAAATGAGAAAAAGAAATCATTTTACAGTCGATCATCATCTAATTAAATTATTAAAAAATGGCCTAAATAAGATTTTGGTCCCTATATTCTATCTATTTGATTTTTGGTCCATCAAGGATCAATACCTTAGTAAAAAGAAACTATAGGAGGAACCGATCCTTCATGGAGAATAGGGACCACTAGCTTAATGGGTAGAAAATATAGGACCAAAACTAAAATCAGAGGAAAATATAAGAACCTTGACTTTCACGACAGGTATCAAAACCCAAAGTGTCAACAAGATTAGCTAAATCCCTAATTTATTTCTTCCTTACTGATTCTCCTATAATTTCTCTACAGTATATACTTGAATAGATTGGAACAGCCGAATTACTAGTTTTATTTCATTAATTGACAAATTTGAATTGCTATAAATTAGTTATGTATTGGACAAAGTTTCCTTGTATAGTTATAGGCAAAGTTTTCATGTATAACTTCAAAATTCTTATTAAATTGGATTATCTCAGTGATGAGAGGCATTCAGTCATTCTTAGGAGCTTTCGCGTTTGCACTTTTCAACCCCGATTTCTCTTGGGTTATTGTTTAGTGTTCAAATTCTTAAAATTTTGTTTGGTGGGAATTTATTCCTCTCAAATAATCATGTCTGGAGAAAAGTTGTATAGTACGATTCAATGGGAAAAATTATTTAGCTGAGAATTCCAGTTCAAAAAGTTTGTGAAATGGCAGGAACTTGTGACAACATGTTGATGGGTCTAATCCAGCTCCCAAAGACAACTCGAAACTTCAAAAATGGTCGGCTGAATATCAGATTCAATTGAACCACATATGGTGGGCAATCTAACATCATTTTCTACAACAAAAGAAATATGGGAATATTTGAAACTGATCTATAACCAATACAATAGTGCACCTCACTTTCGGTTGGAGTTGGAGATTGAAAATTTCATCCAAGGAAATTTTGACTCTTGAGCACTAAGATTTAGGTTTCCTGAATCTGTGGAGTGCAGACGTGATAAATTCCTTGATGATATTGTTATTACTAGTTCAAATCTTGTATTGATTCAACAACTATAACATCTTACTTTTCTTTTCATACAAAGGTATATTTCTTGGGTTTGGAAGTTCAAAACATTTTTGCTAGTATTCTCTTTACCAACACAAAAACACTCAAGAGTTAGTCACTTTGGCTGGATTGCAAGACACCACTTTTGTCCAAACTCCTATGGAAGTGAATGTGAAGCAAGTTGGTTGATCCTTCTCTATATCGTCCATTGGTTGGTAGCCTCAATCATTTGACTATTAGTTTCCTTATTCTTGCTTGTGTTGCTCCGCAAGTTAGTTAATTTATGTAATCTCCTCGTTTTTGGCATTTGCTTGTTCACCAAATAGTTGGATACCTACAAGGTAGTCTTGGTTAAGGTCTTTACTTCCCTTATTCGTCTCCTATTCAATTGGTTGCTTACAGTAATTTTGACAAGGCTAGTTGTGTTTCTGGTTGGTGTATAGTTGTTGGTCTTTCTCTTATTTCTTGGAAGAATAAGAAACAACCTCGAGCTTTTGAATTTTGTACCGAGTTTGAATATTTGGCTATGTCCTTTACTTATTTTGAGATTGTTTAGCTTTGTAGGTTATTGGAAGAACTTGGGTTTCCTCAACAAGAGGCTACTTCTTGTTATGCTAACAATACTAATGCTATCCAACTTGCAAGCGAATGTAGCAAGCACATTAAGGTGGATTATCACTATATTTATCAATCCTATGATGCCCACCTCTTTTGTCTTCCTCGTGTCTCCACCGATCTTCAAATTGCTTATACCTTTACTAAGGCTCTATCTCGATCTTGCTATCAGTTTTTGGCGGAAGATTGATGCTTCAAGATCCACCATCATCAATTTGCGGTGGGGGTGTCAACAGGATTAGCTAAATCCCTAATTTATTTCTTCCTTGTTGATTCCCCTATAATTTTTTTATAATTTACGGTGATTAACCCTAACGATTCTATCACGGACTTGAGGTCCGAACAAATAGATTTGCACAAATTTGAATAGTCGTAAACTAGTCATGTATCAGACAAAGTTTCCTTGTATAGATATAGGTAAAGTTTTCTTGTATAATGTTAAAGATTCTTAGATTTTTATTAAATACAAACTTGGTACAAAGTAAAGAAAATGAAGGGACTTAATACCAAAGAATAAGATTGTAGGATAAAATACAAATGAATATAAACTATTGGAAGAAATATCTCATTCAAATAAAACAAAATGATAATAATTTGATTAAGTATTAATATGTAGCAGATAAATCGCAAAGGATCATAGATTTTTATTTTACGTCCAATTTGTGGAGGAAGTGTCATGTTGCTTATTCTACATTAAACCTTTTCCTATTCTATATTTATTTCTCTCATAAAATGTTAAGCATCTACTGAATTAGTTCTAAATCAAATCTAAACCAGTCTAATACTCTAGGTTTCACATTATCCTATCATAAGATAGAATACAGCTCTTAACCTCAAGCGCATTCAGTTGCATTGTATGCCTCTCATTGTGATGACCATCTTTGGAATGGGAGACCAGTGGAGTATTATGGATACAGTGATTGTGATTCCAAAAGATTCTTTCAATATAAGAAATCAATTAGATAAGGGATATAAGACCACAGAAAATTTAAACTTAATACCAACAAAAGTTACATCAAGAGATTTCAATTTCGTGAATTATTTATTGTATACAAATTAGTCGAGTACCTGCAAATTTCCTGTGCAATCTATGTAGGGTTGAGGTTCTTCTTTTACAGGTTCAGATTTTAGGAGACCCTTGACATCCAATCCTTGACGTTTTAGAAGTGCTAGAAAGTTACAAAAAAGGGAGAGAATTACAAGAACATGATGAAAGCCGGGAAAATGTTGCTGACAAAATCAATTTAAAGGTGAAGAAACATATTCAGTTCAACGACAAAACATAAAATTTAATTAAAACTACCTGCTACCTTGCCACGACCCTCTTCAGACATTACTTGAGTTGTCTGAGGCCAAGAATCAAACTTGGACTTGAACATTACTGTTTCAAATCCTTCAATTACACGAATTATATGGGACTTTGGTCGACCAGCGCCACTTACTAACTTCTGTTTTTTAGTCCACAAAAATTCAAGAGTCATTCGAAGTCAGAGAATATGTTCAACAATACTAAGAAAGAAACAAGAGATGTTACTTCTGCAGCTCCGCTTGCACTTTTTCTTTCATCAAGAGATGTGTTTCTTCCCATCCATGCAAACACTTCCAATCCACAATCTATAATATAGCATTTGTTTGTCTCCAGCATTTCCTTTGTCAAAGAATCAGTTTCTACAGGTTCTGTCTTCCCCTTGTCAACACTGGAAAAGTTATAATTTCACAATAACTAGAGCAACATAGAATTTTCCATTTCAGTATAATAAATAAATTTCATATATGTAATTAGCATTATTTTCATAGTCTCAGAATTACATACAACTTTGGGTAGAAAGAATAGTAAATTTATAATAGTCTTACATTGATAAACACCATAAGTTTTCAGAAGGCAAAGAAAACAATAGGTAAAAAATTAAACAAAATATATATTTAAGCATAAGCAAACTGCATCCAAGTATCGTTTGATAAAAAAGTGAAAGGAATATACTGACTGCAAATATAAATGAAAAAACAGGTGGAAAAACGGAAAAACATATTACCAAAGTAGCTTTGGAGGATGAGAATCAGCAGACTTATCGTCATCACTGACTGTTTTCCGTGGAAGAGGAGCAAAGCCCCCAAAGCAACCCCAAAATTCTCCAGTTTCAGAATCAGACATCAACTTTCCATCCTCTGCAAGAAATTCAAGCATATATATCCAATTAGTGATGTTAAGCAATCATCTTGAATCTGTAAAATATACTTACACTTACCAATGGAAGCTATCTCGCATTTCCCATCATGGTAGGTATCCTTAATAAACTGTACAACTTCCAATGCTTTAGCCCTTTCTTGAATACATGAATTGGAACCATTAAATTGGAAAATTTTGGACTCAGTATCCAGAATAAAAATATCATCATGGTTTAGTGAAGATCGAGCAAATGGAACCTATAACCAACACAAATAGCTAATCAACAAGTAGAAAATAAAGTTTACATATGTGGTGTTGTATACAGTATGCACAATAATAATATACAAGACTCAAACATCAATGAGTCAAAGCAAGAAGAATAAGGTCAAACTTGCCTCTTTGACATGTACCACATGTTTCCCTTTGCATACAAACAACCGTATTGTATGTTCTTCAGCCTCAACATGTTTAAAACCAGAGGAAACTCCACCTTCTTGAGGTATGATGCATGGTTTGAAATAAGAAAGGAACTTTTCAGTCTCATGGCCTTGTACTTCACGATACTGAACAGCCCGTCCTCCCAGGGCTGCATCCAACTCGACTGTCTTGATGGCTGCAACACCAGCTTCATCCTATTTTATATTTGTGATTATCAGTGAGAAAATGAGTCGAGGAAGACTATATAATATCAAATAAAAATAATTGGAGGTGGTAGCAATATATAAACAGCAAAACTTACCTGACTGGTCTTTTTACCAAGCCAATAATGGATATCATAACGCAGAGCACCACTTTTTGAAGCAGTTGTCTACATGGAGAGGATAAGCAAAAAGAAAATTTTGATGTTCATGAAAAACATTAATGCATACCTGATGCAGGAAGCAAAATAAACTAAAGAAAAGTAAAAACTACCCGACTAATATTTATCTGCAAAATATCAAATAATGAAGAATAACGTAAATCCAACAAAAAAGTTATACCAAGGAAGATATTGAGACTTGAACCAAAGATCTCAAATTTTTATTTTGGCGGGAGGAAAACAAATTTGATATGGTAAAGAAGCCAACAATCTCTTTTTAGAGAAAACCACATACTTATACATTTGAGAGAAAATAATATATTTCCTAAACGCATGCAATCATACTTTAAACCATTCTGTACCGAAAGTTCCCAAACAGAAGTTCCTACTAAAGAACGACTGGCCAAGCTATCCAGATTCTCTACTAAAAATAATATATTTCTTAAATTAAATGCATGTAATCATTCTTTTCACCTCTATCGTATTACTTTATTGTCAAGATATGTCTACTAATCAAAAGATTTGATTATGTAAATCTCTAAGCTTCTAGTTTTCCCATCCGATGCATGTAACTAGTCTCTCTAGCTAAAATTGGAATTGTTGACTATCCCAAGAAGAAGAAGAAAAAGATGTCAAACATAAATATGCTCACATTTTAGTCCTGCGAGTGGAGTGGTTCATGTACACCAACATTTGTGTGCATACTAAGAAAAAACTTCATAACCAGAACTTCATCAACCAAGAGACAGAATCAGTTAGCATTCTTATTTACCATTAGATGGATGAGTGTTCTCAATCACTTCATGTCTTATAGAAGGCAACAATCGTCTCAAGTCTGACTAGTTCATGATAAACTTTGTCTAATTCTTCTAGCCATGTAGAACTATACTTCTTCTAAAACTAAGGTGTTACAACGTGAAATGGTAAAATAAGAATACAAAAATTAAATAATTTAGTTACTATAAGCAAGAGAGCTACACACACAGTTGTAATAAATATAGAAGTATTTGATAATATACATAACCCTGCCTAGACCCCATAATAGTGACCAAAAAATTAATAATAGTGGGAGCCTCATGCCCAGGACCTGATTATTCACATGAACCCTGACACTATTTTTACATTTGCAGGTATTAAAGGCATAGAGTTTACATTTTTTTATCGGTAAATGTTAGTTTTTGTTAGCAAGAAGATTCAAGTCTCTCCCCTCCAATTTTACCACCAAGACAACCTTATATATCTCCTAAAGCATAGAGTTTACATGATGAATGTTCTACAAAGAAAAATAAAATAAAAACACCAAAGTCATTATCATATGGTATTGCATATTGTTTTGATTCATCATTGATATATAATCAATATAGTCCTTATAAGACTTGGGTAGTCCTCATATTATAAGCTAATTTTTTTAAATTGAGTTATGCTTCAAGCGCAAATTCTAATATGGTATTAAAACCAACCAAAATTCTATCTCAATACAATTTGCATCATGTGAACGATAGGTAAGTCCATATAATACAGAAATAAAATAAAAAAATACGAGCTTCTTGCGACAGGGGTTACCAACTGGAGGCTAGGAATGAGAATCATTTGGAAAATATTGCTTACCTTCAAGATCATATAGGAATCCCCAGTGAAAAACTTTCCATAAGATGACTGAGGGATGGGAACTGGATTAAAATTCTCAATACGCCATATTTCAAGTCCACTGTATATGGTCAAGGAGAACAATGCAGAAATCTAATGAAGCAGCGGCAACCTTGAATGAATTGTCAAGATGAAAATATGATAATAGTTAAACAGCAAGATAATTATTGTTAGCTAGTGCAGGATACGCCTTTTGGCCAGCTCCCTTGAAAGCTGGATCCAAATCTCTCATAGAAACGGACATACTGCTCTTCTACTATTTGGTCTTCCACAGCCTAGCTTGAATATAGAAAACAATTACCCTGAAAGAAAGCCCTGTAGAAAGGAAATATCTAATTGATCCAGGGTGGGTGTAAGAAGAAAATGAAAAGGCTTCCACTAATTTTTTTCAACTAGGAAAATCTGGCTCAGAATAACTTTATGAAGACAAATTGATTTACTGATGATACAAGTGGTTACAATTAATGTGCTCAACACTAGATTTACCATTCACTCACAAAACTCACAGAATTAACTTACATATATTCATGTTCCACAAATTTTCACATGTATAGGAATACATTCTTAAGCGTGTCAACAACTTACTCACTCATAGCTGTTTAAAGTGAAAAAGGAGTATAAAAATAAATCTCTTATGCTTGTTGCTGGTAAAAACAGTCATATCCTAATATCTAGTTGGTATAACCTCGTTAAATGCCAAAGTGCTCCAATCCCATTTTCCTTATCGATTACCTTACCTAATTATTTTCAAGGGGAATATGCCTTTAGCTTTGGAAAGTGCATTTTCAGTGATCAAATAATAAGTCCTCGTTAATGCTGACTGACTTAAAATATTTTGTATCACGTTTATTCAAAACAGAACACACGCACAAATCTTCAGAGGCACATGCAGTAAAGACAACGTACAGAATTTGCCTGAAACATCTAACCCAAACAGTTTTAATGAGAGAATGACATTTAAAGGAAGAGTGGTTTCGGGAAATTTGTCAGCTAGTAATAATATCAATTGAAAGAGAGAAAATGTCTGGATATACATAAATTAATCTACGGGTTTCGTACGAATGCAAGCATAACAAGTAATAACAAGCTCAATTCCACAAATATATAAAAGAACTTTTTACTTAAGTTCACCTGTTTTATCCTTAAAGTTTCGCCAATGTGCAATTTTACTCCTTAAATTTTTTTTATCCCAGATTTCTTCAATTAACTTCTTAAAATTTAGCAATTTTTATTCACTATTAAATTATATATTAACAGTAGGCCCTAATGATTTAATTTTAGGAAACTTAAGTCAATCCCTGTCTTGAAGTAGGAAGTTGGTTTCTGATAAAAATGAGCTTAAAAGGAGCAAACAGGGAAGCCAAAGTTCAAAAAAGGAGGTATGGAAGATGTTGCATTGAAGTGATTAATTCTGTGATAAGTGCTACAATCGTGCCACTGCAAGCTGGATAGAAGGAATGTCAATGAGGTGGTGGAGATAACGGTGTATTTTGATGGTTTTGTAGGCCGCAGTTAATAAAAAAAAAAAAAAAAGTCTATCTCTGCCATTAAAATTTATCAGAATCAAAACTGCACATTCTCTAAAACAGATATCCTTACAATTTTCAAACTTCGAAATCCTCTATTTGAACAACAATAACAAAAAGCAAAATCCAGGAAAAAAAAACTAGTATACACTAAAAGCAGCGAAACAAACAATGAATCGCATTCCGATTTCCAGGCTTTATACCTGGAATTTCAAAAATTCATGAAACTAAGTAGGAGAAAAAAAAACACTCAAAACTCGATATGAGGGGAACCAAAAAGACTAGGAAAAATTAACAATTGAATTCAATTTCATTGACACAAAAGTCCCTTGTCCTTAGCCTCTTTCAAGTACAATTTTCTGGCCTTCAATTATTGTTCGAGCAAAATGTCAATGCCTTAAAATGCCATCAATATTTAATTAAATTAAATGCGAGAGGAGAGTTGAGAATTTGAATGGAATGCAATTGCGAATTGCGCAGTCGTAAATGAAACACAGTTTCAAAATAATGAGAGGAGGAAATGGAATTCAAATGCGTGGGCGAGGCAAAGGTGAAACAATGAACACAAGTACCTTGTAACCAAGCAATGACCTAGGCGAGAAAGTTCATTCTGTCGTTTCTCTTCTTCCGCTTTGGTTTCAGTGGGTAAATAGCGAACATGCATGTAAACTAGTTTGTTTAATTTCAAAGTTCTGTTTCCTTGAGTAGGTTCTAGATTTATTTTTTTTAAAAATGATTTTGTTATTTATTTATTTTATTTAATTTTAATTTTAAGGAGAAGAGAGAATAGGGTAAAGGAAAGGAAAGGAAAGGGATGATGCGAGAAAGACTGGTGAATGGCTGGTGATGCAGCAAGCTGACCTCCGCATTGCGAGGATTAGACGCGGAAAAGAGATAAACCTGGAAAACATGAGTTCTCATCACCCAATTCCCATGCCAATTGTCTTACTTACTGTCTTATTCATTCATGCAATGCAACTCCCATTTTCACTATACTACACTAGGATTTTAGATTATGTAATATAATAATACTATTTTATATTTCTATTCTTTCAATGTTAATATGAACCTTAATTATTTTACTGTAACTTTAATTTATAATATCAGTACCTACAGTAGGAAATAAATTTTTTCAGCAATATTTATAGCAAAAAATAAGAAGAAATAAAATTAACTTGTTTATAAATTATTAAAAGTCATATTTTTTATTAATAATCTACATAGTAGCTCATAAGTTAATTTTGTTTAAAAGCTGATTTTATTTTGTTTACCTGTAATTACTCAGAAAGAAGTTTTCCCTGACTGAATTTTTAAAAGTATAATGATAAAATAAATTAGCTTGGTAAAATAGTTACTAGAATTGTAAAATATCAATTAAATTAGTCTTTGAAATTACGATAATTGGTTATAGTATTTCCAAATTAAATAAAAAAAAATTAACAAATGATCTCTAAAAAAATTAAAGTAGTTCTTTATTATTAGTCGGTATCATCTAACAATATTGAATAGACTAGATTCCTAAGCATGCTTACATAATTAAAAAGGTTTAGTCTCTAATTAATTATGCATTTTTCATTATTTTAGAGGATTACTACAACAACATTTTCTCAATGGTAGATAAAAACTAATAAAAATAATAATAATAATTTTACAATATTTCAATTACTTTTTTAGGTAAGTGAGGAACTGAAATTACAAAAAGAGTCATGATATATTGACATCCTCTTATAGTAACACACATTTGACGATGCAGACATGGTAATGACGTGATAAAGTGAGATTGCGCGTGAAGGAGTAATGCGAATTTTAAAATAGGATAAAAAGGAATATATTACATCGGTTCTTAAAAATAACCGGTGTAATTTTTTTTTTACTCAGAATGACCCATATTACATCGGTTAAGCCATATAAACGATATAATATATGACCCATATTAAAAAAATAATTTTTTTTTTCATAAAGAGTGGTGGGTCATAAATGTCACATAGGTAACCACTTACAAATATACGGGTAACTAGTTTTGCATGTGCAAGTATATGTGGAGGAACCTGTGGCTAGGTAACCAGTTATGGTAAGGTTATTACATCGGTTAAGTAATCTAACCGATGTAATATATGATTTTTACATCGGTTAAGTCATCTAACCGATGTAATATATGATTTTTATTAAAAAAAAATTCATGAAGAGTGGGTGGCCATAAACGTCACATAAGTAATCACTTACACACAGGTAACTAGTTTTGTGTGTGTCAGTATATGTGGAGGAACCTGTGGCTGGGTAGTTCTGGTAGGGTTATTACACCGGTTAAATCATCTAATCGATGTAATATATGGTTCTTATTAAAAAAAAAAATTCATGAAGAGTGGGTGACCATAAACGTCACATAAGTAACCACTTACACACACAAGTAACCAGTTTTGCATGCGTCACATAAGTAACCACTTACCGACACACAGATAACCAGTTTTGCGTGTATTGTAGGTCATATATTATATTATAGAGTCACTGTCACATTCTCACCAAATATCATGTCTGCCGCGTTAATTAGTGTCACGCACAAACGATGTCAAATCTATGTTAATGAAAGATGGTGTTAATAAAACGTTTTTATTACAAAAGAAAAATATGCGTATGTATAGTTATTAATCACTCAAGAACCAAACACTTGACATATCAATCCGACCCGACCCTTTTAACGACTAATAACGCGTTAACTAAATTAATGTATTGATCATTTAAAGATTCAAAAACTATGTAATATTTTCTTAATTAAACTATTATTTCAATTTTAAGACAAATAACTGATAATTAATAATAATAATGTTTTTAATTCACTACAACAAAATAAATTTTTACCGACAATTATTTGCTGGCCATTTTTTTCTATAGCCAGAAAATTTATTCTTTGATTCAAAAATTTAACCCCTAAAAGCGTTTTTTTTAATTTATTATCAATTGCCAATATTTACTTGGTCAATTTTCCTTTGAGGACCTTCGAGAGATTTTTCTTTTACTTTGAATCATTTTTAGGATTGCATCAAAATCACTTAATCGATTGGCACCAAAAGTCATTGTAGTGGTTATTTTACTAATTTCAGGTACCAATTTAACTAACTAATGCAATTTCAATAATTAAATTGGTGATTCGCCAATTTATATATTTTAAACTTCTAAATATATCGCGTGTTCATGACCACAGTATAGTCCTCCAAAAGCATACAATGGTTACGGCTTTAGTCGTTTAAAACATTTAATGATTAAAACATATATTTTTGCTGGTACTTTATTCTTAGAAAATTGTCAAAAATATTTCCCAAATATTAGTCATGTTGCCAATACAATATATAATTTTTTTTACCACATTTAGTCATTTGGTAGTATTTTAAGTAATTTACTAGTTTTATATTTTTGCAATATTTAAAAGATTAATAACACTTAAAAAAATCATTAAATAAAAATTAATTTTAGATAAAAAAAATAATTCGTCATACATACTATTTTAAATACTAAAAATTATTGGTATATCAAGTAATTTCTATTATTAATAAAATTTATAAACTAGTTTCTAAATTGGTATTTAATTACCTAAATCAAATGGTATCGAATTACATATTAATTTAGAAACTACACTACAAAAAATCATTAATTAAAAGTTATCGTTAGAGATCACAAAAAATTAATTGTTATATTCACTAAATTTGATACTATTTTAGAGAGTAAAAAAATTATCTAAATTAATATCTAATTCGATACCATTTTTAAATATCTAAATTAATTTTTAAATTGGTATCTAATTAATTAGATACCAATGTTTTAGTTATAATTTTTTTTTAGTTTCTAAAATAATATATATCTAATTTAGTCAATATAACTAATTATTTTTTGCCTCTAAACTAAGTTTTTATTTAATGATTTTGGGTTAGTTTATAAATTTTATTAATAATAAAAATTACTTTAGATATCAATAATTTTTTTAGTCCTAATTTAGTTAATATAGTGATTAATTATTTTTTATTTCTAAAATTGATTTTTATTTAATAATTTTCTTGCAGTGTAATATGTTGATAATTTAAAACATTAATATTATGAACTAATTTGTAATAAAAAAATTGAATAAAAATTTACGGGGGTAATACGTGATAAGAAAATATAATTAATAATAGGAAAGAAAACACAAGATTAAAACACTACAAAGAAACATGTATGTTGTGGCGGTTATTTTCATATAAAGTGGTGTTTATAACCGCCACAATATACGTGTGTGGCGATACGTAGTTGAGAACTGTTGTAGCATACGTCATATAATACATTATATAAAGTGACAGTTTTAAGTGTGTAATTTATGTCAGTAATAAATGTCGTAATTTTGAAACTGGGTAAATCAATTTCAGTGTATACAACGACAGTTTTAAACGTCACTTAATACATTATAATATGACGCTTAGAATAATCATTACAATTGTAATTCAAGTATTAAATATTTAATTTTATTTTTAATATTTTTAATAATTTATTCAATTCTGTTTTATAATTTAATTTCATAATATTATTTAATTTCATATTGTAA
>Ga0123341_1001968_pt1 | contig 16308 bp, 9 predicted proteins | sample Turbeapinknodule_FD_89959 | JGI IMG/M metagenome (GOLD analysis project Ga0123341, IMG submission 89959) | Root nodule microbial communities of legume samples collected from Mexico - Turtle bean Mexico pink nodule | ecosystem: Host-associated > Plants > Roots > Nodule | place: Mexico: Nepantla...
ATATTACGAAGTGGACTTTAAGCCTAACTCAACCCCATAAAACCGGCTCATAGGGTTGAGGTTTGCACCCACTTATATACAATGAAAGGCTCTAATCTCTAGTCGATGTGGGATCTCCAACATATCTTTTTGATAATTTCCCTGGGGAGATTTATACATGTGTGCTAGATAATGATTAAATCTTCACTCTTGGCTATTTTTAATTTGTATTTACGTGGGGGAGCATGGTCAAGGAGGAGTTACATAGAAAGGGAAATTCCTTGTTTTTGTGTACATGTGTGATGTGAAGACTTGAATGAAAGCTCTTAGCATCATCTCCAGCTTACAAGTATGGATCATGATTCAAATGCAGGTCATCATAAAAAAATGGAAGATTGTTGGACTTGAAGTGTGTCTCAAGCATCATGTCAATGTGTTTTGATGATGATTATGATCGAAGATGAAGATGCTGAAAATGTCTTATGAAGTTTTTCTTTCGTTGAATTTGTTTCCTTCACACAAGGTTATAATAAGCACACAACCATATTAAAATGAGTTTTAAAAAGTGAACAATTATTTTAAAATATTTTATGGTCTTCTAAATCGATTGTATTTTTTAATAATCCATTAACTTGTTCTTGATGAGGTTTAGAATGGAATAATCGATTATATCTTTTTTTGAAGTTTCTGGGAAGTTTCCTAGGGGTTCTAATGCCTCTTTCATAGCACTTGTGCCTAAAGTAAATGACCCGGTAAATTTGGAACAATATAGACTTATCTCTCTAGTTGGGGCAATGTACAAAATAATATCTAAGTTGTTCACTAATAGAATAAAAAAAATGTCACCCAAAGTTATAGATAAATCTCAAACTGCTTTTTTAAATGATAGGGGTTTGCTAGATAGTATTTTGGTGGCAAATGAAGTGGTTTGAGGAACTAAGAATGGAGAATAACAAAGGAAGTATTGTCAAGGTAGACTACGAAAAAGCTTATGACTCGATGGGGTGTGATTTTATGTACTATATGATGAAGAGATTAGGTTTTAATGAAAAAAAGGCTTAATTGGATGAGAGGATGTATGAAGTCATTGTCGTTTCTATTATGGTTAATGGAAGTCCAGCTGGGGAGTTTAAACCAACTAGGGAGCTTAGACAACGTGACCTATTAAAATCCTTTTTGTTCTTAATTGTGGTTGAAGGTTTAGCCAACTTAGTTAGACAAGAAACAAAGCTTAACTTGTTGCATGGGGTCAAAATAGGAACTGATCAAATACATACAAACACCCTACAATTTGCGGATGATACGTTGTTTTTTTGTGAGGCTAATAAACATAATGTTTTCACTATTAAGATCATTCTTAGGTGCTTTGAGTTAGCTTCAGGTCTTCGAGTGAACTTTCACAAATCAAAGATTCTATAGGAGTGGATAGCGGGCAATGAGACTATTTTTCAAAAATTCTTAACTGCAACCATATGAATATTCTGTTTAACTATTTGGGATTACAAGAAGGGGGAATCCAAGGAAGGAATTATTTTGGGAAGAGGTTATTGGAAAATTCCGAAAGAAACTTGCAAAATGGAGAGGTAAGCTTTTATCCTTTGTCGGTAGAATTTGTTTAATTAAGTTTGTGTTCACCTCCATTCCTCTTTTCTATTTGTCTTTATTCAAAGTACTTAGATCAGTGTATTTTGCTCTCACTAAGATCGAAAGGAATTTTTTATGGGGATGGGCAGTGAAAGCAAAAAGATAGCTTGGATCAAATGGAAAAAACTCTATAGGCCTAAATCTGAGGGAGGGTTGGGGATCAAGATATTAGCACTTTCAATAATGCTCTACTAGCAAAATGGAAGTGGATATTTAAGGTTGAATCGACAGGAGAATGCAGAGAAATTTTGATGTCAAATTACGAGAGTTCAAATGGCCAAATTCATCAAAGGAGATCTAATAAACAGTCTTGCTGGTGGAGGGACCTGTGCAGAGTGTACGGGGATGGGGACACTAATAATTGGTTTGAGAAGAAAATGTTGTGGAGGGTGGGTTCGGGGAATAGGATTAAATTTTGGGAGGATAAAGGGGTAGGAGAGGCACTCCTTAAAGAAATGTTTAAGAGATTATATTCCATTTTGAATGATAAAGATAAAAGAATACAATAACTAGATGAGTGGAACACCATGGGGTGGAAATGGAGACTGGGATGGAGGAAGGAAAGGTTTGAGTGGGAAAAGGTACTTCTTAACCAATTGACTAATGAAATTAGTTTGGTTCAATTACATAGGAATTATCATGACTGTTGGAAATGGAAATATGAAGAGGATGGTCAATATTCTATTGAATTTGCATATGCAATGTTGCACAATAGTAGAAACTTTGAGGAATGTCCCATCCTGGAGTTTTTTTGGGCTGTTAAGGCACCTCCAAATACCCAAAATTTGGTGAGGTCCCAACAAGGGATAATTTGGTGAGGAGAGGAATTAATCTAAACTCAATTGAATGCTTTTTATGTACAGAGCAGGAGGAAACGGTCCAACACCTTTTGTTTACATGCAAAATTTCTCATGTTGTTTGGAACATTTGTTGTAGTTGGGTGGGTATCAAGCTTGTTCAACACCATGACCTTAAGTCCCATTTCCAACAGTTTTATCTCCTCCAATGCAATTCAAAGAAAAATAAGGTATGGAAGAGTGTGTGGATTGTGTGTATATGGATCATCTGGGACCGTAGGAATAAGGTGGTGTGTAAACAAGGTAAGGTAGACATTAAGGAAATCTTCCATATGTCACAATTGAACGCGTGAACTAGTATGAAAAGTAGATCATCTTCTGTTTTGTTCTCCCTATCAGATTGGATTATATGCCTCATTTAGTGTTTGAAATATGTGAAATGAATCTCTCTGTCTTTGGTTGTGTTATTGTATTGTTTTCATATTTGTTTGGATATTATGCCTGATTTTGTGCTTCATATCTGTAAATGAATTTGCAGTAGCAGGTTTATTCTTTGTTGTCTAGTATGAGATTTGTGTATAATATTAAACATTTTTTTGAACTTATTTGTAGCTTGGTTCTTTTCTCTTTTCATACCCTGGCCAATCCAAGGAAAGGTTCTTTTTTTTTTTGCAAATTCTCTTGGTGAAGTATTATGAAGGAGCTGGTAAAAGGAAGACTACAACTGGCGTGGAGACTTTTGGAAAGTTATTCGGCATGGTTACGATGTCATCTTGGAGGTTTATGAAGCAACTCACACATGTAAATTTGTATCTGTTGTGGAGTTTGCTTTCTGGAGAACACAATGCATGCTGGTTACCAACCCAAGCATGCTTTGGATTCAGTTGGTGAGGTTAGTGCATTGATGTTGCCAGCACTTTTGGGCCTTGAGCTGTCGCACTTTTGCAACTATGTATTTGTTTTGGTGCATTAGGTATGACACAATTGAACGCGTGAACTAGTATGAAAAATAGATCATCTTCTGTTTTGTTCTCCCTATCAGATTGGATTATATGCCTCATTTAGTATTTGAAATATGTGAAATGAATCTCTCTGTCTTTGGTTGTGTTATTGTATTGTTTTCATATTTGTTTGGATATTATGCCTGATTTTGTGCTTCATATCTGTAAATGAATTTGCAGTAGTAGGTTTATTCTTTGTTGTCTGGTATGAGGTTTGTGTATAATATTAAACATTTTTTTGAACTTATTCGTAGCTTGGTTCTTTTCTCTTTTCATACCCTGGCCAAACCAAGGAAAGGTTCTTTTTTTTTTGCAAATTCTCTTGGGGAAGTATTATGAAGGAACTGGTAAAAGGAAGACTACAACTGGCGTGGAGACTTTTGGAAAGTTATAAGGCATGGTTACGATGTCATCTTGGAGGTATATGAAGCAACTCACACATGGAAATTTGTATATGTTGTAGAGTTTGCTTTCTGGAGAACACAATGCATGCTGGTTACCAACCCAAGCATGCTTTGGATTCAGTTGGTGAGGTTAGTGGATTGATGTTGCCAACACTTTTGGGCCTTGAGCTGTGGCACTTTTGCAACTATGTATTTGTTTTGGTGCATTAGGAATACATAGCAGATTGAAGCGTAGTATTTCTTGGGTGTTGGCTACTACGGTTGCAAAACTACCAAGGAATCTAAGTATTCTAGACAACTTGTGGTTTTCTTCTTTTTTGTTATTTGTTGCATCATTATGTGATGTTTTGGGATTCTAGTTAGTTTTTTATGTTTAACCATTTCATTCACAGGTTGTATAGCATGTACATATATTTTTCAGATGGTATGTTGTTGGGTTGTAACGAGTTCTGGTTTAGAGGCATCTAGTCTCTTTTGTGTATATGGATTGGGGCATTCCTTAATTGTCCCATTTTATTTAATGTAATTAGTTCATTGTAGAAAAAAAGACATATCCTTTTTTTTAATCAATTAAACCAGAGAGTTGGGAAACCATGTCTCAATATTATAATTGTTTAACATTTTTCATAATCACTTAAATTTGGTTTTTTGCACTTATTACAATCTAGAAATAATCAATTAACATGTGTCATAATCGATTAAAACAGAAAGCATCGTAACTCTTTTTCAAAATTTAACTAAGCATAATCAATTGACTCCTTGAATAATTGACTAAATCAATTAAACTCTCTATTGAACAAGTATCAGGTGGTGCACAAAGTTTGTACACCATACCCTCCCTATACTAATGGGCAGGCTGAAATCTCCAACATAGAAATAAAGAGAAATTTGGAGAAACTGGTAAATCCTAACAGGAAAAACTGCAGTTCTCATCTAGATTATGCTTTTTGGGCTCATAGAATTGTTTACAATTCACCTAATGGGATATGTTCCTTTAAAGTTGCCTTTGGATAGGCTTTCCACATTCCTATGGAAATGGAACACAGAGCATACTAGGAAGTAAAAGCTTGCAATCTGGATATAGACAAAAACAAACAAAAAAACTACAACTATAAGAACTTGATGAGATTCATCTAGAGACCTATTAAAACTCTAATTTCTATAATGAGAAAACTAAACAATTTCATGATCATTGCATTGGTAGGAAACAATTTGTTGTAGACCATAAAGTTTTATTGTTTAATTCTACATAAAAGCTTATGTCTGGTAAGTTGTGCTCACGTTGGATTCGACCCTTTTTGGTTACTCATGTTTATCCATATGGTTTTGTGGAATTACTCAATCAGACCTCCAACAAGTCATTCCAAGTTAATGGTCAACATCCAAAGCTTTTTTATGAGAATCCTGCTCTATTGGATGAGACGATTGAAAAATATAATCTGTAGATTCCTATATAACCTCAAGCTTGACAAAGGACTATCATCTTTACCATTTTTTAATTACATCTTTTGAGATGATTGCTTTTATTATAGTTTTAGGATTCGTTTTACTTTCTTATATTGATTTTTAGATTATATAATAAATAAATTTGCATATTTTGAACAAAAATTTTAGGATCATCTAGTGGTTGGTAGTTTCATAATTCTTAAAAAATATTGGTCTCTTGAATTGTGGTGTTTGGACTTAAATTGTTGAATAAGCTAGTTTGAGAAATTTTGGGTTGAATTTGATGTGTCCTTGGTGAGTTTTGACCTTTAATGATAAATCGTCTAATGTTCTTTCTAGTGTGTTTTCACTCATATTTTCTTATACTTTAGAACTTATGTCTTCCTCTCCATTCCATGTATATCCTCTTCTACACTTTAATTTATTCTTTACTTTGTTCTTCTTCTTTATTTGTTCTTTGTCTCTAATTTCGCTGCATCATTTGTCACCTTATAATTATCTTTTCTCTTTGCCATTCTGAAGTGAACATTCACACTTACTTAACCACTTGGTTAAGTTCGTGTGCAGTGGGAATCTTCTTAGGGTTCTCACCATAAATTGCTAATCCAAAAATCATAAACAAAAACGAAACCTTTAAAATGTGCAATTTAAACTCAACTCACATCATGTGGTGATCAGAGCATGGTTTTAATTGTGCTTATCTTTCTGAGTTGATATTCTGCCTTTAAAATTCCAGCACATTTTAAATTTTGCTTTTACATTCAAGCAATTTAATTTCCGCTTTACAATTCAGCACCTTTCTTTTCCGCCTTTAAATTCCTGTCATTTATAATTCTGCTTTTTATTCATTAAGCATTTTAAATTCCGCTTATGAATTATTTTTTTTGTCAATTTTTTTTTACTAACCTCATTTGCTTGAGTATTATGTTCTTAGTGTTATAGGAGTCTTTAAATTCTTTCAACTGATTTTGCTTTTAATTGTGAAGCACTAAAAGCAAATAGAAATTTGTTTAATTAGAAGTTGATTTAGTTCCAACAAAGAATTCAAGAGATCATATGAACTGAATCTCAATCTATTTGTGAAAATTGAAAGTGAATTAAAATATGCATACCAAGATTATGGACATTTTGAATCCATAAAACAAATGCAAAGACAAAAAAAAAAGTTAGTGCAATTCACTTTTCAAGTTCAAAATTACTAAAAAGAGGATTATTTTTATGTGGCAAATTGTTTTCATATTTGTGGAATTTTATCCTTCTTGCTTTTACAATTTCTAAGAAAATTAAAACTTCATAGTTAAAAGTTTAAGTAAGTTTCTTTGAGTCTTCATTCGTACTTTTCTTGTTTGTCTTTTCAAAGTTTTGTCACTATCTTTTTCCCATTTGATTTAGCTTTCTTTCTTTTAAGCTTCTCGTGCTTGTATTTCAAATTTTCTAGTTTTGTTGTGGGGATCTTTGGTGAGCAAGTGTAAGAGCTTTGTCATCTTTCACTTGAGGTGTTGCTACCAAGTGTAAACCTTTATTTTTTAGCGTGCAAATATTCCTACAATTTTTCCCTCCTTTACTAAATAGCCGAGTGATACAAGTGAGGAGTGGATAAGATTGTTATTTTTCACTAATTGATTGGTTCCTTTTAGTGCAAATTATGGCCCATTTGTCTTCAGGAGAATCTTCAAATCCATAATCTCCTCAAAAGGCATATCTTTTGGGAGAGCTTGCGGACACTAAGAGGACTTTGGCCCAAAAAGAAAAGGAGATGAGGCAATTAGTGGAAAGGTTGCAAAGATTAGAAGCGGCTCAAGTGAGACAAACTAGAGAAAGGAGATGGGAACCAAGAAGAGACTCTAGAAGTTACACGCACTATGGGAGTCAAGAAGAAAACCAAGATTGGAGAGTGCATAACTTTGAAGAGAGGCACCATCAACACCCACCACCAAAGCCTTCGTTTCCTTTCGAAAAGTTACCTAGTTTTAGTGGGGATAGTGACCCAAATGTATATTTAGGATGGGAAGCTAAAGTAGAACAAATATTTAATGTGTATGAGGTCGAAGAGGACTAAAAAGTTAAGTTAGCTTCCCTAGAATTTTTAGATTATGCCATGCAGTGGTGACATCAAGTTGTAATGGACATTGGTTTGAACAAGAGGTCAGTCGTGGTCTCTTGGTATGATTTAAAAGAATGCATGTGTGTGGTTTGTTCCTCTTCACTATAGGAAGGAACTCTCCTTGAAGCTCCAACGGCTTCAACAAGGACCTAGGAGTGTAGATGAATACTTTAAAGATTTAGAAGTAACTTTGACAAAGATTAATATGCATGAAACTGAAGAGTAAAAGATTGTTAGATTTGTGAGTGGATTAAGAAGAGAAATTCAAAATGTTGTAGAACTTTATGAGTATACAATTTTGGAAAAATTGGTTCACCTAGCCAAATAGTTGAATCACAACTTTTTAAGAAAACATCTTTCAAGCATACTCATAATGATGACTTCTATGACTTATCTTGGAAGGGTAAAAATAAATTTTCAAAACAAGATAATCCTTCCAACTCCTCTAAAGAATCCACCCCACAAACTTCTAAAAATCCTTCTCCTTCTAGGACTAAATCGCCAACCAAAACCCCAAGTAACAAATGTTTTAAATGTGTAGGTTTTGGGAACATAGTTGCCAACTGTCCAAACTAAAGGACCATGATGGTTAAGGGGGGCTAGTTGTAAGTGACGACAGTGATCAATCTTCTAAGTCTAACTACCCTTCCCCTTCAAAAACCCCTAGTGAAAATGAATGTGAGATACCTTGTGAAGGTTACTTATTGGTGGTAAGGCGAATGTTGGGAACAAATCCAAAAGCTTTGGAAGAAACCCAAAAAGAAAATATTTTCCACACCCACTGCCTTATCAACAATAAGTTATGTTCCATGATAATAGATGGGGGTAGCTGTGCTAACGTGGCAAGTAAAAGAGTAGTGGAGAAGCTTGGATGACCAACTATCTCTCATACAAAGCCCTATAAACTACAATGGCTTGGTGTTGAAGGTGAACTCATGGTTAATAAACAAGTCCTCATAACTTTTGCTATAGGAAACTATAAAGATGAGGTTTTATGTGATGTTGTGCCAATGGAAGCAACACATATTCTATTGGGAAGGCCTTGGCAATATGATAGACAAGTTTTACATGATGGCCAGATCAATAAGATGTCTTTTAACTTCCAAGGGCATAAAGTTATCTTAAAACCCCTCTCTCCCAAAGAAGTTCATGAGGACTAACTAAAAATGAAAACCAAAAGAGAAAATGAAAAAAGAGAGGAAAGTAAAATGGATCTCAACATCTCATCTCGCGTAATCAAAACAATAATGTTGACCAATGCAAAACTAATTGCGCCTTCTAGGTATACTTCCTCCTTTCTTTTTCATTACTTGATAAATTTAAATACTTGACATCTTGGATAAAGAAGTTTAGGGATGAAATTCAAACATCTCCTAAAGGTTCTCACCTTCTAAGAGGATTTTCATCAAAACGACATTTCATTCCCAAATATTCTTTCCAAACATGGCTTGTATCTAGAACTTACCCATATGAACTCCCAAAGCTTAATGAACATAAGTTTACTTCACATACCACACCTCGCACTATTTTATATGTGAACAAACTGTGTTATTTGCAGGAGCTATAAATTCGACGTTGAATTCTCTCCAACTTGGGGGGTGTGATACAAGCAGATGACCAAGGACTCAAGAGACAATTCACATTGTGATCAGTCATCTCAGCAATCAAGACAAGGCCCCACTAAATATCAAACGGACCTCAACAGAAGAAGAACTGGGCATAGACCAGAACATCAAATGTTCTTTCTTATGGTCTTCTTAAAAGATAAAAACATGTTTGTAAATAAATTGGGCTTGTGTCAAGCCCAATATATAAAATTATAAAGTAGGTTTATATAGCATAATAGGGGGTGTATTTATAAAATTGGGTTTGTGTCAAGTCCATTAGGGTAAGGAGGTAGCCCTAGCTTCTAGAAGCTATGACTAAGGGACAGCATTGACCAAGGTCAAACCCTAGGCCACCCCCTGGTGTTCCTTTTCTACCCCTGGGTTTGCCTCATGTATTGACACATTTGAAATTTGAAGTAAAGAAACTCTACTTGAGTGAAATTGTGAGTCTGAGTACACTAGTGTTATCTGAGTCTGAATTTGTATAGCATGTACATAGGTTTTTCAGATGGTATGTTGTTGGGTTGTAATGAGTTCTATCTTAGAGGCATCTAGCCTCTTTTGTGTATATGAGTTGGGTCATTTCTTAATTGTCCCGTTTTATTTAATGTAATTAGTTCATTGTAGAAAAAAATATATCCTTTTTTTAATCAATTAAACTAGAGAGTTAGGAAACCATGTCTTAATATTATAATTGTTAACATTTTTCATAATCACTTAAATTTGTTTTTGCACTTATTACAAACTAGAAATAATCAATTAAAATGTGTCATGATCGATTAAAATAGAAAACATTGTAATTGTTCTTTAAAATTTAACTAAGAATAATTAATTGACACCTTGAATAATTGAATAAATGCATTAAACTCTCTACTGAACAAGTATTAGATGGTGCACAAAGTTTCTACACCATACCCTCCCTAGACCAATGGGCAGGCTGAAATCTCCAACAGAGAAATAAAGAGAAATGTGGAGAAACTAGTAAATCCTAACAGGAAAGACTAGAGTTATCATCTAGATTATGCTTTTTGGGCTCATAGGACTGTTTACAAAGCACCTAATGGGATGTGTTCCTTTAAAGTTGTCTTTAGATAGGCTTTCCACATTCCTATGGAAATGGAACACAGAGCATACTAGGAAGTTAAAGCTTGCAATCTGGATATAGACAAAAACAAAAACTACAACTATAAGAACTTGATAAGATTCATCTAGAGACCTATTAAAACTCTAATTTCTATAATAAGAAAACTAAACAATTTCATGATCATTTCATTGCTAGGAAACAATTTGTTGTAGACCATCAAGTTTTACTATTTAATTCTACACAAAAGCTTATGCCTGATAAGTTGTGCTCACATTGGATTCGACCCTTTTTGGTTACTCATGTTTATCCATATGGTTCTGTGGAATTACTCAGTCAGACCTCAACAAGTCATTCAAAGTCAATGGTCACCATCTAAAGTTTTTTTATGAGAATCTTGCTCTATTGAATGAGACGATTGAAGAACCTGATTTGCAGATTCCTGTATAACCTCATGCTTGACAAAGGAGTATCGCCTTTACCACTTTTTAGTTACATCTCTTGAAATGATTGCTTTTATTATAGTTTTAGGATTTGTTTTACTTTCTTTTTTTTATTTTTAGATTATATAATAAATAAATCTTCATATTTTGAACAAAAATTTTAGGATCATCTAGTGGTTGGTAGTTTCATAATTCTTAAAAAAAAAATTGGTCTCTTGAATTGTGGTGTTTGGACTCATTGTAAATTGTTGAATAAGCTGCTTTTATTATAGTTTTAGGATTTGTTGAAGAAGGAAGATTGGTGAAAGTCTTGCAATAAGAACGTGCACAAGATCTTGTAATTTTAAGTATCATTAGTCTTTGTATTTATGTAGAAGATATCTAAAAATAGTATTTTATCTTTATATCCATCATAAGATGTTACCATCTTTCTAGTAAACACCTATATGATCAGTTGAATTACTTTCTCTATAAACCTTTATGGTTTAGACAGAAGTGATTGTGTTTCAAATAATACTTTGTGGTTTTAATCAATAGTAATTGTGTTCAAAATAATATCCAGTATTAGACAATAAAGGTTGTGTTCCAAATTAGTTTTACATATGGATTGCTACATACATATACAAATTCGTAGATAAATTCAACATTACATATATATTACCCATGGATTATGGTTGTAGGTAATGCACATAGTCAAGATTATGATTGTAGGTAGTGCCCATAGTAAGGATTATGATCATAGATAATGCCCCTGGTCAAGAATATGGTCGTAGGAAATGCACCTAATCATTATATGCAGATTATTTCGTATGTAAATTTTTATATTTTATTATTATTAGTATAATTATTTATATTGGTTATTTTATTGGTATTGTACCTAGTCATTACATATGAACTATTTTGTATGTAATGCACCTAGTCACTACATACAAATTATTTTGTAAGTAATGCACCTATTAAAGTAACTTTTTTTTGTATTATTATTGTTAGTTATTTTTTTATTATTAACAATACTAATAATAATAATATTATTAATAATAAAATAATAATATTAATAGTAATAATAATATTATTATTAACAATAATAATATTAATAATGTATAATCACCTTTTTGTCCCAATATTAAGGGTCAATAGTCAATTTGGTCTAGTAATTTTAAAAAAATCAATTTGTCCTAAATTTTTTAAAAAATATGTAATTTAGTTCATTCTGTTAAATTGTCATGAATGATGATAATAGGTGATTATGTAGCACACAAAGTAAAACATTTTTGAAGAGGTGGACTCCAATTGTAATTTGTATTGTATTCCAACACTTTTCTCTTTCCTCCATCCATTCTCCCCTATTACTCATCCAGCCTCACCCTAAACCATCTTCTCTCCAATTATCCAGAAATCCTTCTACATAAGAAAAGATTTTGCGACTGAAGACAAAATGTGAGGATTTGAACAAATTTTGGGAGTTTAGGGTTTTAACTTATTTGCTCAGCTTTTAAATTTTTAACATTTTAAAAGTTAACCTTATATGTTTTAAATATTTTAATTATTTTTTATGTTAGCATAATTTGAAAATAATTATTAATTTTTTTTTCAAAAAATTTATCGATAAAAATGCATTAATCCTACTGAATAGGACTCAACATATCCCTAGCCCAGAGGATAAATTACAAAATAAATCAACCAAGACGTAGTTATATTGTATAATATTTTTAATAATATTCAAAAAATTAAAAATAAATATTATTAATAATTAATTATAAACTCTTGATTCTTATTAAAAATATTTTCTTATATTAATTAATTACTTTACATATCATTTTAAAAGTTTAAAATATATTAGAAAATAAAAATTAAAGAATGAAATTCAGAACTAAAATTGACCAAGGTTTAAAACAAAGGGTGCCTTATGTGGCACCATTCTCAAAACTAAAAGTATACATAAAACTGTAAGAATAAAATGCCCTATAGTTTTTCAGGTCCAGAGAAAAAACGAGGGAGAAATGAAGAAAATTGAACATTGGAGTATTGCACAACTTGGAGTATTTTGCAGAACATTGGGAGTACTGGATAGCATTGGAAATATGATAAAACATTGAGAAAAAAAATTTATTAGTAAGAAAAAAAATAAATAAATACGAATTATTTCAGGAGTAATCCAACCTTTGGACAAAACTGAACAGAAACGTAAAACACCTCTCTCCCAAAAGCTTACCACAAACATCCTACTAGAGCAACTAAAAAACAACACCTCATCCCAACCTTCTAAAAAACAAAAGGCTTAAAGTTTCAAAATCTCTTGATCAAATACATACAAACCAAAAGTTCGAGGCACCAATCAGAATAAGAAAAACATGTAAAAGAAAATTTAGTCGTAACTCAAGACCATACATTTAATTGAACCAAGGAAAATATTTCAGAATGATCGATCACTTCACCTTTAAAAATGTGTTTATTACTATCTCTCCAAATCTCACCAACAACTGCAATCCAAACACTTCTTCAAACATCATTGACATAAACGGGTACATTAACAAGTTTGAAATGCTGGAAAGTGTGAAAAAGGATCATGATGATTTACTGACACCAACCCTAACCAAGCATAACATTGGTTCCAAACGAGCCAAACACTTCTGCAAACAAAAAACAAATGCCTTGTAGTTTTCACTTCCACCACGCAAAACAACATAAGTTGCTAACGACTACCACCCCACGTTTTTCCAAGTTATCCTTGGAAGCAATTGAATTTACCAGCACCCTCCAAGCTATAATTTGAGCTGAGGGTAGAGCCTTAATCATCCACAAGAATTCTAACAAAGACGAACTTTCCTCCTCAACCTTACCCCTTAAAATACTATAAGTTGATTTTACTGAGTACCCACAATTCCTTTCTTCCTTCCGAACCTACCTATAGTCAATACCCAATACTAGATTCTTTCCTTGCACCACCTGTAGAAGCTGAAATTCCAGATTCTTCTCCCACTCGAACATGCCCCTTCTCCAAACTAACTTCCACTCCTAACTACCATTAGTCCAAACCCCAAAAGAATCTATATTAGCGTCTTTATAGTTACTCAAGGAAAATAGCCTCAGGAATTTTCTTTTCGGATCTTCTTTACCCACCCATATATCTTCCCAAAATTTGACTTCCTTCCCGTTTCCAACGCCCCACTTAAAGCAGTCCTCAAAATTCCTTCCCCACTCCTCCAACCCCCAAACCCCCTACATATCTCTACACCATAAAGATTCCTTATAACTATTCCTCTGTTCTTTATACTTTTCCAACCTCCCTACTTAGACTCCAGGATCTTTTTCCACAAATCGCCCTTCTCATGTCTCAAGCACCAAATCCATTTTCCAAATAATGCCACATTGAATAATCTAAGATTTAACATACCGAGACCACTAGCTTCACATGACTCATAAAAATTTTTCCAAGAAACCCAAGCAATCTTCCTCCCTTCTGAACCCCATCCTCAAAGAAAGTTTCTCTATAATTTCACAATTTCCTTCAGCATCAAAGTAGACAACTTATACAAAGATACATAAATGAAATAAACGAAAGGATCGACTTAATCAAAATAATCCTCCCTGCTATCGAGAGGACTCTACCTTTCCATCTACCCAATCTAATCTTGATTTTTTTCTAACACTCCATCCCAAAACACACCTCTCTTGAGAATTGTTGCAAAGTGTTGAACCATTGACTGATCAACTCCCACCCCACCAATTCCACTCTTCAAGAAATTCACCTTAAGTCCAAAGGCTAACTCAAAGCAATTTAAAATAACTTTTAAGTTAAATACATGTTTTGTGTTTGCTTCGCAAAAGAACAAAGTAACATCTGCATATTGGAGCATGTTTACCTTAACCTTCTTGTCCCCAATCTCCAAACTCTACCAGATTCTTCTCCACTGCTTTCCTTGACATGCCTGCCAATTCCTCAGCCGCTATCAGAACAAAAAAAAAGCCGTTAAAGGATCCCCTTGACGCAAACCCCTCTTCGGGTAAAACTCATTGGTTGGGATCCCATTTACAAGCACAGACACTATGGAATATTCCAAACAAGATTTAATCCATCTAACTCATTTTTCACATAAACCTAACCTTCCTAGCATATAAAAGATGAACTCCTAACTTATAGAATCATAAGCCTTCTCATAATCAACTTTAAATAAAACACAAGTTTTCTTCTTCCTCTTCACCTCTTATAAAACCTCATTAACCACCAGAACATTATCCAATAACTCATTGCCTTCTAGGAAAGTTGATTTTCTAGGATCAATAACTTTACTGATCACCTTTTTCAACCTTAATGACAAAATCTTCGAGACTATTTTATATAGACATTCAAACAACGAGATAGGTCTGTAATCACAAAGCAATTGAGGGTTATCAACCTTGGGTATCAAACTTATGAACAACGTGTTGGACCCCCTAGGCCATTTTCCTCTGTCCGCAAACTCATTCATTGTCGTGATTATATCCTCTTTTAAGAACTCCCAACAAAATTTAGCGAAATCGAAGTGAAAGTCATTTGGTTTAGGGCTCTTTGAACTATCACAACTCCAAAATGCTAACTTTACTTCCTCTTCACTTATAGCTCCTACCAACATACCATTATCTTCACCGGAAATAGAGTTGAAACTTGCATTATCTAATCTCATAGGTAACCCATCGTCCTCGTTATAACGAGATTTGAAGAAGTCTTTGACCTTGTCCTTAACCATGTCCTTATTGTCGCGCCATAGAACATTCTCAATAAAGTCATTTAACCTGTTCCTAGCCCTCCTCTACTTTATTGACGAGTGGAAAAATTTTGTATTGAGGTCACCATGTTTCAACCACTTTTGACAAGCTTTGTGTTTCAAAGCAGCTTCTTGTTTAAAAAAATTCCTACTTTGTTCTGCTAACAAAAACCTTCTTTCCTCCCTACCTTGTTCGTCTAGCTCCCTTTCATCATCCCTTGCATCCAACTCTTGTATTTTCTTTTGCAGATCATCCCCAACATGGTTGACAAACCCAGAGACCTCTTTGTTCTAGATTTTTAAATCATCCTTCAAAAGCTTCAGCTTTTCTTTGAAAACAAACATCCTTCCACCTTGCACCTCGTAACTAAGCCATTTACTTCGTATGAAATTCTGAAACCTTTCGTCGTTATGCTAAACATCTAAACTTCTAAATGATTTCGGGCTTCAATCTACGTGCAAGTCTCTTAACACTAAAGCATAATGGTCAAAAACTGATCTACTGATGACAAACTGTTTACTGTCCAGCCAAAACTCCAACCACTCCCTCTAAACCAAAATCTTGTCAATTCTTTTCTTAACTGACCTGTTAGGTTTGTACCAAGTAAATTCTACCTACCATCAGAATATCCACCAGCTCGGTTTTAGATATAAAAGAGAATATTGAGAATTTGATTTTAGGTATTGTAGAACATTGGGTAAACCTGCACCAGTAGCGGCATTTGTCTCAAATTCTTCATAATCTCCACCACTGACGGTTTTGTCATCATTGTCACTCAAATACTCCTTGCCTTTGTTGTCGATCGCCAATCACAACAGAGCATGGTGGTTGGATGGTCAAACCGCTCCGACTCTGGTTTCTGAATTTGGTTGTTTTTTTTTTTTTTGATCAACAATAAAATATATAAATAAATAGGGACCACTTCAGGGGTGGTCCAACCCTTATACATAAATACCTGACAATAACTCCTATTAGAACGCCTGTCTACCAGTTTGTCAAATGGGCTACCAGACCAACTCTACCCAACATTACATAATCAACCTCATACAGTCCAAA
>Ga0123341_1001969_pt1 | contig 16304 bp, 7 predicted proteins | sample Turbeapinknodule_FD_89959 | JGI IMG/M metagenome (GOLD analysis project Ga0123341, IMG submission 89959) | Root nodule microbial communities of legume samples collected from Mexico - Turtle bean Mexico pink nodule | ecosystem: Host-associated > Plants > Roots > Nodule | place: Mexico: Nepantla...
AATTATAATGGTTGTTTAAAGCTGTACAAATCAAATAAAATCAAATCACTAACAAATCTCTCCTAATAAATATAAATGGAATCTGCACTTATTACAGCATAATTCTCCTGATTATGCAACACATAGAATGTCAAATTTTTGGAGTTCTGGATGCTCACCACCATAGTACTCCCACCATGTAGGGGATTGCCTGATAGGGATCTGTTTGCTCTGTTGTATGGGACATTAATTTGTTAGAAATGTTAGTTATTCATGGTAACTTCATTTACTCCAGGTGTATTGATGGTATATTCTTTTTTTGTATTACAGAAAGATCATGAACAATTTCTTTGTTGAAATTATGCTTGTATTCAGATATTTATCTGCTTTGATCTGACATTGTTATGTTTGTCTGGACATTTTTCATACTGTTCTTTTGACTCCAGATACATATTGATATTGGAAATGCTGACGAGTCTATTGTATTACGTACCGCCAGTTCAATGGTTGAGTTTCATGGATATCAGGCAGTTTATATGGTATGGTTGGTTCCCGCAAATAAGTGATGGTAGCATACAATATGTAACTATTCATGTAGTGATGTTGACAGTACCTCAAATATAATGACTTCATATTTATATTTATTATTATTGTTATTTTCAATCAACTAAGTTATTATTTTACTATTAGTATTGTCTTGAGTTACGTACAAGTAACTTGCTATTGGATTTAAAAAATAGTGCTTCTTGTAAAAGTAAATTCCCAAAGTTCCAGGATTTGAAGTATGTTTTCTTCTTACTAGTTAATATAATGTTTTGATTTTGAACAAGGTCTCATAAAATGTTCTGGAAAGACTTTTTGTCTTGTTTGCTATAATGCATGCAGGGGTTACTTCAGAGTTTCCACATCCCAAAAGAAGTATAAAATTAAGCATGAATATGCTTGTGGTTCTAATTTGTATGGATTGCTGGATAAAAGGGACTGAAGGTTTTAATAATGGTCACATTTGATTCAAATCTGTATTACTTTTAGAGGCTCTCACATGACACAGAATTTTTGTTTCATTTTTTTGCTGGGCGTTTCATTTATGTTTCTGTGAGATACCTACTCTTTAGGTCAACATGAAGGCTGCCCAAAAATGGTTTTGTTTCTCAACTAATTTCAGCTGTGGTAGAGAATGTCTGCATGTGCCTTTTATATGACTACGAAACTAGAAATGATTTGTTTTCCTGACTTACGTTCAGTTTTTCCTCCCTTCTAGGACATTGCAGCTGAAGGTGTTCAAGATAAAGACCGAGTTAAATCCAGCCCTGATCAAACATTTGGATTACTAAATTCCCTGAAGGTAAATATTTCTGAAAACTTAACATACAATCTATACTACATAAACTATTTGATGCTTTCTTCATATGGCAGTCTGCTATTTCTGTTTGTTTAGATAGGTTGCTATTTCTGGTTTCCTTATGGTTTGCTTTGTCATTTGTTTTCTCAAAAAGGAAGGGAGCTTTGATAGACATACAGATATAGACCCACAAGTACCCTTATAATAATATCATTTTTTTTTTCTTTATAATTGTTTTCGTTTGTTAGATAAAAATAAATTCCTTAAAGCTTATGCTGTTGAGAAGAAAAATATCTGAATATTGTGCCAGAGAAGGTACAAGTGTGCCCTATTTAATATATAAGTTACAACACAAAGTGAATCAATCATAAATGCAACTGAAATCCTGAATATGATCAAATGACTATTTTAGAAGTGTTAACATGTGCCTTATTTTCTTTAATATTGATTTCACTAGGGACAAATATCATTTTCCTTTTGGATTTATCCCGGTCATATCCAAGTATGCTGGAGATGATTGATGTTGTCTGAGGTGCCAACATAACTATTTGATGCTATTGCATACTTGCTTTTAGTAATAAGAAAAAAGTTATAACTGTGCATAAAATATGCTATTTTAATACCCTTCTCAAGCTGAAGAATAGGTCATATTTTGCCGTGCTTGTTACAAATATACACACCTGCAAGTTCGTCAACAATGGTTTTGATGTGATACAAAAAATCTTTCATTTCTTGTCATTGAGAGATACACAATGAGTATCAATACGAAGTTGTCGGGCACTTGCTCTTGTTTGAAGATTAAGTTACTCATAAATTGTGTTGTAAACCTGGTAGTAGTTTGTGGAACCAATCATTTGAGAGAGAATCAACTTCATTAATGTTGAATAAAGCCATGTAAGAAGTATTTGATCCTGAATTTCCCAGGATTTGTATGTGGGACTCATGATCAGCATTATGATCTTGATTTAAGAGATATCGTGGAGGGATTGTAGGACTAGCAATGAATTGCTGAGACAATGCAATTCAATAACGGGTTCATCTTGTTAATGGCTGTGAAATTAGTTGGAGTCATCAAGTTTTTCACCAAGGGAGAATCAACTTCGTTAATGTTGATTAAAGCCATGTAAGAAGCATTTGATCCTGAATTTCCCAGGATTTGTATGTGGGACTCATGATCAGCATTACGATCTTGATTTAAGAGATATCGTGGAGGGATTGTAGGACTAGCAATGAATTGCTGAGTCAATGCAATTCAATAACGGGTTCACCTTGTTAATGCCTGTGAAATTAGTTGGAGTCATCAAGTTTTTCACCAAGGGAAGTGGGAAGGGAATAAGGTGTGAAAGCGGTGGGATTAGCAGTAGCTATGAACAAAAAAGGTATAGCTAAGGTTAACAAATTAAAGGCTGCTACCATCATATAGAAAGGATGTTATATTTCATTTCTGTGATGTGTAAAGCAAAATACAAAGGCAGCATTTATAGTAGCCACTCTTGAAAGAAAAATGACAAAAAAACCAAGAACAGAATCACTAAAACGGACCGATGGAAATAATCAATTAAAGGGGAATGTTGAGCTTGTGTAATGGGAGAGAGAAGAGAATACCTTTTATATTCTTTATTCTAGTATATTCTAATAGAATAACATATAACATAATTAGAGTACAAATCAAATCCCTACTTATAGGCATGACTTATCTTATAGATATTAACATGTGCCTATTTAATTGTAGCCATGTAGAAAAGTAAAGCATTTTAGATGGTGGCTCAAGAATGTTTCCATGTCTCTAAAAAGCCTTTTTTCTTTGTTAATTGCTCTCACTTTTTCTTAGGCTTGGTTTGCTATGCATCCTTTTGTTTTTTTTTTCTTTGTGAATTCCATTTTATTATACTGATAGTCATATTACTCCACAGCACCTGGACATATGCCTTTAGCAGAATGAGACTTATTGTTGACTTCTTTTTGTATGTCTGACATTATTACTCACGATATATGCCCTTTACAACACACTTCATTAACTTTTATGTTGTAGACAGGGGATCCACTATGCGTGGTTCAAACTGAACCTCTTGAGCACCACACACAACCGCCACCACGGTACTCTGAAGCATCATTGGTAAGTCATCATGTTTCTGTCATTAAGTTTAAATGAGTGGTGGAGTACTATTTACTTTTTTTTTCAAATATTATTTCTACAGGGAACTATGAAAACAATAAAATGTTTTCACTGTTTCTTATACAAGTCTTTGAACATAGAAAAATGACACTTTTGTTATTAAAAAAGTAAAAATTGAAAATAAAAACAGAAAACATTTTATGCTGCTTTAAGCTGGTACTACTCTTGTTGCATGTAGAAAATGCTTGATATTGGATAATTCTGCGAAGGCAATGGCTATACACAAGTCTTGTGTAGGGACTCATCTCTTTATTAGAGAATGGGGTGACGAAAATCAAACTCTAGATGACTTGGCCATAGGTTTTAATACCATGTCATGAACAACTGTGCCAATTTGCAAGGGCTTGAACTATTAAGTGAAGACTCGTAGATGATTGTGTATTTCTTCTCTTATTGGTTATGTGAATAGAGATTACATTTTATTGTCATGGAAGTGTGTTAAATACAGCCATTGAACTATGTGTTTGTAGTTTTAGATATGTACTTTTTTTGCTTGTGTTAGTTAATTTTCAAGAAATTGATTCATGATATGATTCTTTCATTCTGTGTTTTGACAAATACACAACAAATGGTTTTGCCAATCGTTGCAGCAAATGGGATGCATATAGTAACTTCTGAAAAGACCTGTTTTTTTTTCTATGACACCCTTGGTTGTTTTTGATTATCTTGGCATCTTTGGTTCTACAATGTGTATTTTTGTGAAAGATATTATTCTGATCCATCCATTAGCTGAAAAATATTTGATGGTGGCTTTGCTTGCCAGCCAGTTGCGTTTAGTTGAAGTATTCAGTTCAATGATCTTGGAACTTTATATTCCAACACTTTTCTCTTGTTTTATCAGAGCAATTGAATTAAACCTGTTTTTATAAAACCTTAGTGACATTTGCCACATTAGCAAAGTTGTTATTTCTGTTACATATTGTTGAGTTTAGTCCCATAAAAAAAGTGATTATTTTTGTTAAGTTAGTCCTACAACAGTGAAGCTTGCTTTACAAGCTTCATGATTGTATTGTATTATAAAATGTAATTTCCAATCAACTATTGTGTTGATACCAACTATTGGGTTCAATACTTCTTACCCAAGAAACATGTTAGATCTTCCTTTCCAAAGATTCACCAGGAAGTGGCAAACAAAACAGAAATGCTTTGATACCTGAGATGGAAGTATGGGAAGAATGCTTAAGAGAGAGTGTATGATCTCTTAGCTCATCCATTCATTTATAGGAGTTCCTTGCATAAAAGATACAAAAAAGTTGTGATTTAAATAAGTTAACCAATTCTAGCAAGGTAACTATTTTAAATAAGTGACAATTCTAACCCTACTCTAGTAATTTACTGTGATACACAATTGCTTTAAGTCATTTTCATAATCCAGTTCTGCATTCAAGAACAAAACATATTGAGCTAAGCATTTTTTTTTTATCAGAGAAAGATTTCTCAACAAGTCTTAATTGTGACCTATGTGCCTGTTGTAGCTCAAATTGCTCATATTCTTTCAGAGGCACTATCTAAGTTTTACTTCTTTATGGGACAAACTCAATGTTTTGAGTTCCTCTCAAACCTGAGTAATAGAGTAATTGAATAAAACCTCTGTTCTTGTAAGATTGAGTGACATTTGCTACATTAGCAAAGTGGCTATTTCTATTACATATTATTGAGTTTAGTCCCACATCAGCGAGCTTGCTTTACTAGCTTCATTTCTGTTACATAAATTGCAAGTCTCGCATTGAGAAGACAGAAAAGCAACAACAGAATCAGTGTTTTTCAGATTTAAATATTTTTTTCTTAGATCTAAGTTTTCTTTATGTTTTGCTGTATTTTTTTTCTTTCTATTTAAGACTGAAAACTGTGAAGACTGTAATAGATAAAATTTTATGCTTTCTGCCTACATCTTCTTTCTAAGTACAAGAGTTACTGTGTTAATTTTATCCATTACATAGTTGACTATAGGTAATAACACTTTCTCGGACTTTGTACCCTATCCTATTTGCTCCTGCACAGGAAGGTTATAATTTTAATTTTATTAATTGTTATTAAGGACTTTGGTTCATGACTTCATGTTGGGACCTATATTTGGCATCATATGCTATGTTCAAAATTTCAATATGTCCATATTATGATTTATAATTTTCAATTATCTAACATAAATAGATGTGTTGCAACATATAAAGTTCACCATGAATTTATAACATGATTTGTGCTGTCAAGAAGGAGGGCATACAATGTTCATTTCTTTTGCACTTCGCCTCTTGTTTTCTCCATTTAAGATTTCCAAATGATATTATAGGTTAAGAAGCTTGAGGAGCTAGGGATTGGAAGGCCATCAACATATGCATCCACAATAAAAGTTTTACGGGTATTTTTCTTCTGGAACAGTAAATGTCATTAACATACATATCTTATTTATTTTATCACATCAAGTGTAACATTTAAATTGAATGTTGTAATTTATTTAGATAACTGTATAAGTTATTCTGGTCTATTGATTTAGCACTAGTGTTTTTGCGGATCTAGGGTTTGTTTGTTTTCTATTTATGAAAAATGTAATGAGTGTAGTTTATATAAACTTTCTCATTCATTCAGCAGAACAATGCACATTGGTGTTGTGTAAAACAAGATTGCTTTGATTTGAAGAGAAATCTTAAGCACTAAATCCTTGTACTATGACGAAACCTAAAGTAAAATAGTCATCAATGATTGCTTATACATCATGGTTTTTGATGTATGATTGTCTTTATTGAGCTTTAGATGTTGTGTTAGATAATCCATTGAAACACTTAATGATGTTGCATTGTAGAATTGATAATCCAACCTTGTCTAAGCTAAAAGTTAGTTTTATTTTATTTTAACGTGCATTGAAAATCAAGTTTTATAGATTTCTGAGTCTTCAATTTTTTTGTTCCCTCAGGACAGAAACTATGTAACAGTAAAAAGTCGAGTTCTGTCTCCAGAATTTCGCGGACGCATGGTAAGCTTTGGACAATTTTGAATTTGTTTAGTTTGGATGAAATTGCATTGTAATATATATGGGCCTGCTTTGCCTTTTGATAATCGACAATAAAAATATGGTTTTTCTAATGAATAATTGATCTGTAGTCTTCATACTAATTTTCTATCTTCTCTTATATGCATATATATTTTAATTAGATAAACTAATAGATAGAAACCATATGATTATTTGACTGGACAAAATTTGAGGACAAACAACCTCCTCACAGTAATACAAAAGAATAATAGAATAATCATTGATTGCCTTCTTTCATTCGTGAAAAGAGTATTTAACTAAGTATAATAACAACCATTGGCTCACCACATTTGTAGGAAACAAAAAGAATAAAAGTGAAAAGGAAATAATGTAAATGGGAGTTTTAGCAAACTCGTGTGTGCAAATTCCTTACATTCTACTTACACCTTTCTAGATATACATCAAGGTGCAAAGGTCTCGTATGATTGCGCTCATCCAAAGTCCAACCAACGCACAATCATGCACTCTCATTGTCGTAGCCAATGTAGGCATCTGTGTCTCATGTGTCTTCTTCAAGTGGTTGGAATCTTTTTGGAGCACCACATTTCAACTTGCTGGAGCACTCTGAGCCCATTTTCGCCCTTTGTTCTTCGTTTTAGTTCCATTTGGTGAGTCTATTGATATGTTTCCCTGCCTCTAACTTGTTCAACATGTTTTTAGGAAGTGTCTCCTCTTTTTACGGGATCCTTCCATAACATTAGAGAAATTAAATGGAGAAAACTTATCTTGGTTTGCTTCAATTGAACTTTGGTTCCTTGGTTAAGGTTTCCATTTTGGTAATTTTGGAAAAAATTGCACCATTTCTATTCTTTTGTCGAGGATGACCTAAGCATTCATGTAGCAGTTTAGGAGATGAGGATGCAACACAAGATATAGATGAGCTAGTACCAAGGTAGTATAGGCCTCCAAATTCAGGTCCTTCACTAATCATGTGACTCGTACCACGTTCTTGTATAACAAAAGAGTTGGCATTAAAGATTATTGAACAATTCAATGATTCAGTTAGTTGGCTTAAAGAAGTTAGACTAAAGGGACAAGCAATTAAGTTTAAAAAGGGAAAAAGAGAAACTTGACCAATTCCTTAGGTAGCTCTTTAGACATTAGCTTAGGTTATATGGTGTTTAAGGAAAGGAGATAGAAGAGAACAAAGAGATTTTACCAAAAATATGATCCGATGCACCTGAGTTAATTATCCATGGCTTTTAACTTTCCACAAATTGTGAAATGAAGTTGTTGACAAATTGGGAGTTGAGATGATTAGGTTGGGCTAATGGACTTCAACCTTAAATATTCTTGATATTCTTCATCAGATACCTTGGCTAACAACCATCAAATTTGGAAATAGATTGCCTTGTCAGGAAAGCCATGGAAAGAGTAACAATTCTCTTAGGTGTACCCACTTATTTTACAATATGTGCATGGAGAACGTCTTCTACCACCACACGCTTCTCTAGTGCCACGGTTTCCTTTTCTACGAGTAGAAAACATGGCAAAAGACTAACAAATTCTTGATTATTTCTACTCTTAAGAGTTGGAACACAGGGTCATTCTAATTCATTTTGTATTTTTCTCAAGTTGGGATTAAAGCGGGTTGATTCTGCTATGCCTTTCTCTGTCCGGCAAAGGAATCACCATCTAGTCATTGTTCGTGTCGTCTGTGTTGTGCATTGCTAGAGTTTCATCCTTTGATTCTTGGGTCCAATGTGACTTAACACCTTAGGGTCGCACATCCAAACTTTGAATGACGTGTCGTCTCCGTCTCAACCACCTTATGTGCCGGTTTCTCATTCGTCGCTTTCCAGTGGTCACAATCTTTCTTGACCACCTCAGTTCAATTCACTGGAGCATTCTGAGGCCATTTCCACCCTCTGTTCTTTGTTTCGGTACCATTTGTGGAGTCTTCTAGTATTGATCATAGTTCTTTCTCTGTTGTATTATTGGATTTTGTCCCTACCTCTACCTTGTTCTATTTTTTCAGGACTTCTTCAATAACTTTTGAGATATTAAATGGAAAAGCTACCTAACTTAATGACCATGTTACCACCTAAATGAGTAGTGTGAAAATTGATGAGGATGGTCTTGAAAAGGTTGACCAAATCCAACCAAAGCTTGCCCTAAAAGAGAATGAGTCCATTATAAAGCTGGTATCAACATGATCAGTAGGAACTTTTACGTTGTGTTACAATGAATATAATTTAGGTTTGGCTTTAAAAGTTAACTAGTAGATGGAGAAAAAGTGTGACATGGTCAAAACACGATATTGACCTTAAAATTGTTTTGGAACTCATGATAAGATGTCAACCACTACATTTGGAGAGCCCTTTTTGTACTTACATATTAATATGGTTCCTCCTTAATTTGGAAAAATAAAGATGTTGGTCGTACATTACTAGATGTTTGAGGCTTTTATCATTTGTGTGGATGATGAAGGCCCCTTGGGTTCATTGTAAAAGGATGGAACGAAACAAGTCTCCAATGCTTGGAAGAGGCAGTCAAGCCTTGCATAACTTCCACTAGTACCCCAAACCAACTTAAGGAAGGACAATCCTGGCACCAACGCATGCTTTCTTCCTTGAGTGTATGCTGATAGTCACAAAAGTGGTATATTTTGATTATCCATCCTATGGGATCGTGGGCATAACCTAGGGTGTTTAAAGGATGATGCATTGTTGTTGGGGGAGGTGTTTGGGGTGTAAGGATTAGAGGGGACAAGGATCACAATCAATTTAGTGGTGGGAGGTAAGGGGGAGATTGTTGTAGGTAAGGGGGAGAACTGCATCCTTTAACTGGTCGGTGGTGGACTTGTGAATATTATGATCAGCCATGGTTGTCGAAAGTTGGACCATTTGATAGAGCTGAGTTTGACTTCCCTGAATTCAAGGAGTAAGAACATCCCAAAGTTAATTCAGAAAAGTTATAGAACAATCTTTCACTGCCTTCTTTCATTCATCTAAAGAGTATTTAATGTACAATAAAAATCAACATAGTGATGCTTTTGCATGCCTAATTTTTTATATGCAAGAAGTACAGTAAAATCATTGGCTTATTGCATTTGTAGGAAACAAAAAGGAATAAAAGTGAAAAGGAATCAATGTAAATGGCAGTTATAACAAACTCATATGTATGCAAATTCCATGGATATGACACATACACCCTTCTAGACATTTTCCTCTAGGTGCAAAAGTCTATCTGTGAATCTAATGGGCCTAGAGATCTTTGGGCTAAGCCATTGTCATGGGCCTCATTACTATCTATTTCTTTTGATAATGCTGTGTTCCATGTGCCATGACTGTTATATTGGTATATTCATTCCTTTGGTCACTGCTTTAAGAATATTTCTACTTTTGCCTTAATCTCATATCCTCTGGTGCCCTGTTTTCCATAAAGAATGGGAAATTTAATTCGAATACAAAGATGAATTTTGGTTACGTGTTAGTCAACCACTTAAAAGATGATTAAGACGGTCTTTTTTGGATCCATTTTAGAACACCTTATCTTCTGGTGCCCTCTTTTCCATAAATAATAGAAATTCCAATAGAAAAAAGGTTAATTTTGCATCATGGGCTGATCAACCTAACAGATTATTACCCCAGTACTCACGTCATCATTCTAATTCAGCAATACTCTCTTAGTAACCCTTTTAGTTCAACACCCAACAGTTCTTTTTTGCTCAAGGCATACTGGGAAATAGGATATATTTTATTTTTCTATTTCAAGTTACTTAATTCAAGTTAGGCTTGTTCTTTGCCACTTTAGATGAGCTTGATATGATGTGTATTTTATGCAATTTTTTGGGTGATTGTTAGGTTTCAGCTTTTCTGTCGCATCATTTTTCAGAGGTCACTGACTACAGTTTTACTGCTGATATGGAAACCGAGGTATCTACTATGATTTGGTTGTAGCTACATTTGGCTTTCTATTTTATGTGTATTTTAAATGAGGATGACAATGGGATTTGAAGCTAATGGGTACCCACAAAAATTGCCTGCATTGGGTGCATGTGTACAGGAATCCATTGGGTATGAGCATGACCATTGAGGTTTTTATTAGCATGGATATCATCATTATTTTTACTTGTCCTTATTTTCTTTAAAAGTGGGGATGAGTACAGGTATTTTAGTACCCTAAAAAACCCTACTCCTTGTCATCTTAAATATTAAAACTAGGAAGCTGTATTGCTATTGTAATTGACACCATTTATTGATTCCTTTTCCTTCTCTATTTTAATCTGATTCTTTTATCTACAATTTGATTGAGTTGGTTGTTATCTGCATATTATTGTTTGTATTTCTTATCTTATGCCTCTTTGATCCAGCTTGATAATGTTTCTGCTGGGTTAACTGAATGGAAAGGCCTCCTTAGAGACTATTGGACGCGTTTTAAATCGTACTGTGAGCGTACTTCTAATGTTCATATTCATCAGGTGTGACATCTGTTTTCGCTCAAGACTTGGAATTTGTTGATCTAAAATTCTAGCTTTGTTGTTATGCTGTATTTTGCGATTGTGAATATTTTTCTCCATGCACAGTTTATGTTCACGTTCACAAATTCTGTAATTTTTTTTGGATCTTTACTCATGAAATGGTTTTTTATGGTTGTAGGTTGAGAAAATGTTAGAAAAAAAATTTGGCGATTTTTTATTTGCTTCTTTTCCAGATCAGAGTCGGGTTTGTCCAAGGTAAAATATTATACTTTTTGGATGGAATTAGAATTAACTTATAAAATGTTGAATGACATGTTGCAGGTTCTGCTACATAAAGGTTTTCTTATTTTGTTTGGTAGCTTTAAAAATGCTGAGTTTGTCATAGGAGGATATTAGAAAATGTTACTGGATTAAGAGTACGATACCAAGCCATGACATGCACATCATGAGTTTGTATGATTATATAACGACTCTTGAAGAATTTGCAATTTTATGAGATTGGGAATATGAGTCTCAATACATCATTTAGCTTTCCATGCAAACAAATGAACCTACTATAGAAATTCATAACCTCTTCGTATCTAAGGGGATTAAATCTGGTGCAATTGGTATATCTTTTGTGAAATTAATGTTTAAGGACCAATTAGGACAGATTAAAGTTTAAGATATTTATTTATGTACAGTGTAAAATTTAGGATCAATTAGAGTGAAACCTAAATTTGGGGTGTTTATTCGGAAAATAGTTTAAGTTTAAGGCGGTTAAATACATGTTGCAGGTTCTGTTACATAAATGTTACATAAAGGTTTTCTTATTCTGTTTGACATTTTAAAAAAATGCTGGGTTTGTCATAGGAGGATATTAGAAAATGTTACTGGATTTAAGAGTAGGATACCAGGCAATGAAATGCACGTCATATGAGTTCGTATGATTATATAACGACCCTTGAAGGAGTTGCAATTTTATGAGATTTGGAATGAGTCCCATTACATCATTTAGCTTTCCATGCAAACAAATGAACCTACTATAGAAATTAATAACCTCTTCGTAACTAAGGAGATTAAATCTATTGCAATTGGTATCTCTTTTTGAAATTAATGTTTAAGGACCAATTTGGACAAATTAAAGTTTAAGGTATTTATTTATGTAGAGTGTAAAATTTAGGCATCAATCAAAGTGAAACCTAAATTTGGGGTGTTTATTCGGAAATTAGTTTTAGTATAAGGTGGTTAATTACTTGTTCCCCTTTATTTCTTGATGTCAAGTTTTCTATACCTTTTCCACCCACATTCTCTTCAACCAAACCAAAAAAAGTACATCATTATTTCTAGTTTCATATGTATTTTCTTTCATCCCAAACATACCATTAATCTCAGATAGAATTAGCTATGTTAAAACAATATTGGTAGAAATATAAGTCTCATCAACTAGAAATAGTGGAAAATTACTGTATATAAGTGGGGACAATTCTTGCCTTACTAGCTAGTTTTGTACGATTGAGTAAGTCTAAACCACTTTCTAAAATGATATCAAAGTTATTCGTGTCTCAAATGCAATAGTGTTGGATGTGAGAGGTGTTAGATAGTGTTAGATATCAATATATAATTGATGCAAATTCTAACCTTACAAGTCGATCTTTTAAGGGATTAGTTTGGCCTCAACCATTTTGTAAGAAAGAATGGAGGAATCTCTTGGATGGAGATCCTTTAAGAATGATATGTTTCCTTGATTATTTCATTTTCAACCACAAAAATTAATCTTTATTTTCTCTTCTCTAGTTTCTATTTTGGGTTACAAACATAATATTTGACTCTTTGTGCTAAGATTTGATACAAAGATTAAAAATGTTAGTGTTAGGATCCCTTGATTTATGCAGCTCGAAGCTCTGTTACGGTTTTGTTCTCAAGGGAGGAAGGCGTATTTTAATTGCCTTTGGCCTCGACTTTGAAACAGTGTGGGATTATTGGACATGTCGAAACATCTCGTCTGGTCAAAGGCTAAGGGGACCGAAGGTTTGTCTTCGGAATCACATATCCATTCCCCTCAATAGAGGGCTTAGAGAATGAGAGTTTGTATTTGGAATCACTTCTTTATTCCTCGGGGAACGAGGGTTCGTCCTTGCAACCACTTTTCCATCCCCACAGACGACATTAATTTTTCGACCTCAACGTTGTTGAGATAAGTTCATTGGATCAAACACCACATCCAAGGTGTTGTTCGCTTTGGAGTTTGGAACTTTATAAATGTTTTGTTCTAAAAAGGCATTTCAAAGGGTTAAGAGAGGAATGTGTATTTAAATTGTCCTTGTCAACTCCTAAAATGATATGGGACTTAATGGACACACTGTTACAACAATATTTTCAACCTTATCTTTCACGCATTGAAGATAAGGATAATTCATTATCAGAAAACCTCATTCTTCCAAAATTAAGTCCCATTAATACTCCACCAACTATTGAGTATAGTCCTGTTCTTTGGAGGACAAACTGATAGTGCTACCTATTGAATGCATGTATACTCATGGAGGATGTATGTTATTCAATCACCACAAGTCCATGAATTTGAATTTATTCCTAAAATATCTAACATTTACGAGAAGAATAAAATATATCAACCATTGAAGTTCAGAATCTTCTAGTTGCAGTAAGGAAAGGTGTTAGAGTAGGTACTCAAAGCCAAGGTACCCATTGTCACATTTTGTGTCTTATGACAAACTATCCAACCTTCATAAAAGTTTTCTTGGTCATCTATATATTATTAATATTCCAAATATTGTGGATGAGGAATTATTAAGCACTTGAAAATTCTATGAAGGTTGAAATGGTTGCTTTAGAAAAGCACAAAACTTGGGAGTTGGTTAAAATCTTGTTGGATGTAGGTGGGTATTCACTATTAAATAAAAGGGAGATGAGACATTAGAAAGTTATAAGGCAAGGTTAGTAGCGAAGAGATATACTCAAACATATAAAATTGAGTTTCTCGAAACTTTTTCACCTGCTGCAAAAATGAATACTGTTTGAATTTTATTGTCTATAGTAGCTTTTTATGGATGGAGTTTTGCAACAATTTGATGTCACAAATACCTTTTGTCATGACAATCTTGAGGAAGAAATTTACATGGAGGTGCCATATGGGTCTAAAGTCGAGGAGGGAAAGGTGTGTAAACTAAGGAAGACACTCTATGGATTGAAACAGTCTCCTAAAGCATGGTTTGACAGGTTTACTATTGTAATAAAGACGATGGGGTACAAGCAAAGCCAAGGTGACCATACACTTTTTATTAATCATTCAACTTGAGGGGAATTATTGCACTATTTGTTGATGTAGATTGTATAGTTGTAATTCGAAATGATTAGGGAAAGCCTTAAAAAATTGTTTGATAATAGAATTTGAAATTAAGGAGTTAGGTAGATTGAAATATTTCTGGCACTTAAGTGATGCATTCCCGTCATGGTATTTTCATCTCCAAACAAAGAAGTGCTTGATCAATTGGCTGAAACTGGTAAATTAGAATGCAAACTAGAAGAGACACCTACTGAACATAATCACTTGTATCACATTAGAATGCTAGTTGGGAATTGATCTTCTTGTATCACACTAGGCTTGACAATGCCTATGTAGTAGGGGTTGTAAGTCAGTTCATGCATAATCCAAAGGAGACTCGTCTTAGGGCTATTTATTGCATTCTACAATGCTTGAAAGGAATTCTTTTACAAAGGGGAATGAATGATCTTAGAAGAAGCCTACACAAAAGCTAACTATGTAGGTTCTATAGACGACAAAAGGTCTATCGTTCGGTATTGCACTGTTCTTGGAGGAAATTTAGGCATTTAGACGAGCAAGAACCAATACGTTGTGGCGAGATCAAGTGTAGTGGCAGAGATTAGAGCCATGGTCTAAGGGATTTGCGAAATACTATGGCTAAAGTTCATTTTAGGAGACCTGAAGATTGATTGGAACAAGTCAACTATAAATATTGTGCATAATTCCTTAAAGCATGCTGAAGTAGACAAACATTTCATAAAGGCGAAATTGGATAATGGGACAATATATACACCATTTGTATTGACAAAAGAGCTTAGTGGTGAAACATTTTAGTTTATTGTTGGTAAGTTGGGAATGATGACATCCACTCACCAACTTGAGGGGGAGTGTTAGAATCCCTTGATTAGTGTTTTAGATAATATTTCCTTGTACACTTATTTTTATAATTAGGATATTTAACTACATTCCATAATTAGGAGGATTAATAGGCTGACAATATATTTTATATTTATTGTACAAGATCATTGATCTTGAATTTTAAGGATATATTGTATCCGTCATAAATTAGGATTTTTTTTGTTATTAAGTCTTTGTATTCTATTTAAGAGCAATTGCTCCTCTATGTATTATCATAAGCAGTTTTTTTGATAGTTAGTGAGAGAAAATCAAAGATGCTGACAAAAAGAGAGGAAAATACTTGGATGACAATGAAATTTTCATTTTGTTTATAAATACAGTTTCAATTTTACAATCATGACAATTCATTTTTAGTTTGGTTGGTGATGGGCTAACTAGCAAACTAGCTACCCGATAGACTACACTAGAGCTTAGTCAACATTTCCTAAGAAGATTGCTGCTGCAAAAATTAAACCATGTGAACTTGATATCGTTAAATTGGGCTAATTTTGTAGTTTGAGATTATTTATGTCTAGAAAAGAGCACTGATTACATTCACTATGTGTTGGTTTGTATATTGATTAGATTTTCTCTTGATGTTACGTTTGAACTTGTTTCAGTTGTATGGAAGGTACACTTACTTTTAAAGTAAGTAGATTTGGTGCTGGCTACTTTATTGGCTGTGATAAACATCCAACATGCAAGTGAGTTTATTATTGCATATTTATCTTTTAGGTCTTTTGTCTAACCTATCTTGCAAGTGAGTATATTAGTGCATATTTATTTTGTAGGTCCTTTATCTAACATAACTGATGTGTAAAATGTGGTGCATATAAATTATATACATAACATTTTTGTTCATCAAAAGACTATTAACTAAATATTTGTGGTTGTCTCGTAGCGGTCCAATATAAGTGACACAATAGGCCCAACAAACTTTGTTAAAGTAGACTTTAATACCAACTTGAAGGAGTATATATGAGAAAAAGAGCTTGAGAGATTACTTAGATCTTTTTGTTGATTTAGATTCATATATATATATATACATGCATATGTGTATGTATACATACACATACATACATACGAACACCCACATACATACACACACATACATATGTGTATATATATATATATATATATATATATATATATATATATATATATATATATATATATATATATATATATATTATTTATATC
>Ga0123341_1001972_pt1 | contig 16299 bp, 8 predicted proteins | sample Turbeapinknodule_FD_89959 | JGI IMG/M metagenome (GOLD analysis project Ga0123341, IMG submission 89959) | Root nodule microbial communities of legume samples collected from Mexico - Turtle bean Mexico pink nodule | ecosystem: Host-associated > Plants > Roots > Nodule | place: Mexico: Nepantla...
ATGTGAAATGATTGTTGTTTTATTTCAAAGATTATTAGTTTTTTAAATATTTGTTGTTGTTTTTATTACGGACCCACTATAACTATTTTCAATCTTGATGAAGTAAAACTTCAAATTAAATCAATTTAAAAATCGTATTTATTTTATACAGTTTCGATGTAAACTTCTTAAGATTGTATTATAATCATTTTGAGTCTATCCTAATGAATGTTTGTTAGTCTTATCAAGTCACCGGGTATCGAGTCGTTGACCCCATAATATATTGTCGGTGTGAGGAGAGTGTCTTGGATCTCGCATTGACTAAAGATTATGATATTTCATTCTTTATAAGTGAGTGCAAACCTTTGTTATAAGACAATTTTATAAAGTTTAGTTAGGTTTAAAGTCAACTTCTTAAGAGATATAATGATTTAAGGGTTGGGTAAGAAAAAAAAAAATCATATTATAAAATATATTTAATGTATATTATTTTGATAATTCACAAAGCAAAAAATAAAGTACCTCTTGGACACTCTTACACGTTTGGTGTAACTTTTAATGCTTTTTATAACTAAGTTAGTTGGTGCAGCAGTTAGGCACATAATTTGTGTTTGATCCCACCACATGCAAACTTCTCTTTAGTCAATTTGAGAAACCCGTGAAAGGACAAAAGAAAATATGCATATGACGAGGAGGAATATACTCATTCAATGAATACAAAAATGAAGATTAAAATTACCATTTGCACAAGTCTTAAGATTAATATGAATACAAAATTAAAAATATAAGTATGAAGACGATGTACCACATTTTATTCTTTATTAAATATAATATATTTTTTAAATTTTATATGTTTTTTTTCAAATTTTTGTTTTGTGCCACGTTTCACTAATCTTGTAAAGCCTTGTTTTTAGACATTGATCATTGATGTTTACGAGAAGATGTTGAGTAACCAAAATTTATTGATTTTGATTGAGTGTTTTGTATGTTAAGACTATATAAAATTTATTGGATAACCAATTGTAGTGGACACATATATAGTATTATTAAATATTGAATATCAGAGTGGTGCAGCGGAAGCGTGGTGGGCCCATAACCCACAGGTCCTTGGATCGAAACCAGACTCTGATAAAAAAATTAAAAAATTTATGAATTTATTTTGTTTTTTAAGTGAAATATTGACAATTAATCTTAATACATGTTATTTTAATATGCATATGGATTGATATTACATAATACAATTCGAGTTTCTCACACGATTTTCTTTTATTATAATTGTTCGACTAATAGGAACATATAACTAAAAGAAAATCATATATTCATTTGCTATTTATTATTACCACTATCTTCTTTAATTTTGATAGGATAATTTTATCTACAACTTCAACTTAATTATTTGTTTGGAGGTGTTTGAACAAACTTATTGTTTGTTGATAAAAAACTTCTTAAAAATATGCAAATCAAAATGGTGTTATGTAACTCTTACTAATATTTTAAATTTATTCACACAAACAAACACAATGTTTATGACCATAACTAATAATAGTTATAAAACAAACTACATATAACATTTACAAAACATAAATATTATTAATAATCTATACCTATATATAAAGGGGATTCCCCTCTTAACTGTTCTTAATTTTTTTTCTTATTTTATCCTTATATTGATATTTATTTTTATTATTATATTATGGTCATTGTGTCATTTTTTATTCCCCTCTTAACTGCTCTTAATTTTTTTTTCATTTTATCCTTATTTAATAATTTATTGTATTAATTTATTTTGGTTATTTGGACATTTTATAATTTAAAAAATTAATAAAATAATTTTTTAATTTATTTTATTTGTTATTATTTAACTGGAGAGAGTGGAGATTTGGTACGTTACTTTTATGATTTAAACTCATATTTTTTTTATTAAAATTGATTTAAGAAACATATTTTATGATTTTCCACTACACATAACTCACATATCCTACTTTCCACTTTCTATCTCTTATATAGGTGCCTACTCCCCACTTTCTCTCTCCACTACTCTTTAACTTCTCATTTTAATGTTATTAAAAAAAATTATTTTTAAAAAATAAAAAAAATATTAAAAAAATAAAAAATGCGGATTCACAGGCACTGACGTGCCTGTGTTCCCGCTAGTATTTATAAAGATTATTAATAATATTTATAAAGATATAAAGGGTAAAATATAATATATATAAAAAATAGGACATCACCTTTTTATATATATGTATATGGTTCTAGATTAGTAAAAGTTTATTTGAAATGAGATAACATGTGTGCCTAAAAAGTGTCATGTGTGACACAATCACTTTTGTAACGATGACCACTAAAGTTATCACAAATGTAATAATACTTTTTTATTTATTGAAAAGGGTATTTTATTTAGTTGAAATAAAAACGAATAAGAGAGAAAAAACACAGCATGTTAAGAGACAGAGGTGAAAGACTCTGCTCTGAAACTTTGTTCAATGTTTGGACATTCGAATAGAGAATTCCAATTCCGGTAAAAGGAGGAATGTATAGTGATGCTGAACCCGAATCTGAATCTGACCGCAACAGAATGAGCGGTGATGAAGAAGAACAAGCTTCCTTCAAGAGCTTGGCCAAACAAACGGAGCAGAGTTATCAGTTACAGCTCGCACTCGCCCTTCGTCTCTCTTCGCACTCCTCTTCTTCATCCGATCACTCTTCCTCTCCGGCTCAGGCATTATCTCACCGTTTTTGGGTATATTCCTTACCTTATCAAATTACCTTTTTCTGTTTCCATAAATAGGATCGTGTTTAGGTTTTTTAATGCCAAATTTTATTTCAATTCGTTTTAGTTTGTTACCTGGATTTTGGATTTTTAGGTTATGCAGTGGATAAATTTTGTATGTTTTTTTTTTGTAGAGCTTGGAATACTGAGGTGGAAACCCAAATTCACGGGATTTTTGAATATAAGATGAGAACAAAAATCATAATGTTTTAAAAGATTGGAGTAACATCAGCTTATAGATATATATGTTTATTATTATTATTTAAGTAAATTGGTAGGTAGCTGAATTCAGAATATAGAGAGGGATAAGGAGAGAGAACGGAGAATGAAGACGGGAAGTGAGGGAGAGAAGAGAGGATACGGAAAGAAAGTTGACTATTGTGTCTTTTGTGTTTAGTCAAAAGCTGTTGTAATTTATATACAGCTAGTTCAACCCAAATAACTGAAAATCTGCAATCTCAGCTATAGGAAATAATTGGTTTACCAAAGTGACCTTAATCTCCAAGACACATTACGTATCACATAATTATAGAAAAGTTTATTTTATTTTTCTTTTAAATATGCTTATGGAGAATTTTACCCAAGCAGACCTAAGTTATGTTTATTTGACAAGTTTGTCTCTCTATATAGTTCTATCCTCGCTTGTGAGATTATACCATGTATTGATTCAGCTCAGCTTAGTTGAGTGTAGCCTGTTTCACAGTTATAAGTAATCTGGGTTTTGATAGTGTAAAGTAACTTTAGAATTATCCATGCATCTTTAAATTGAATGCTTAATTCATGGAGCTATAATTGTCATGTGCACATGTTCTGTGTTTAAGTATTAACCTTTTCTTCAACTGTAAATATATTGAGTGTCCATATGCTTTGTATTGGTCAGGTGAATGGTTGTTTCCAATACTCTGACAAAATTCTAGATGGCTTTTACCTAATCCATGGAATGGATGCATACACATGGACTCTAAGTACTGATTTGCAGAATGTTGGTATTATTCCATCATTTGAATCACTCATGTCAGTTGAACCTGGTGATGACTCGTCAATTGTTGTGGTTGCTGTTGACAAATCTAGAGATCCTGGCCTGAGAGAACTGCAAAACAGGGTAGCAAGTCTTTCAAATAACTGGGTTACCACAAAAGATGCAACTGATCAGCTTGCAATTCTTGTTTGCAATAGGATGGGGTCAGTAAACTGTCTTCAATTTTTGATGAAATAAAAAGAGTTGTTTTGGAAAGTCACATCTTCCTAATGTGTTTTGATTGTTTTCTAAAGGGGAGGGTCTTTAACCGAGGAAAATTTAGGTATACGCTGGAAGGAATGTACCCGACTTCTTAAAAGCTGCATGCACTCTGTCATTATTCCAGTTGGAAGCTTACCCATCGGCCTTTGTGTCCATCGAGCATTGCTGTTTAAAGTACAATTCATTATTTAATGCTTTGTTCACAATGATTTTCTTCTTACATTATTTTTAGTCCAATATCACTCAGATTAACATACATGTAGTTCTTTATTTTATTCTTTTCATTATTCCATCGTAAAGCAGACAACAAGTGAGAGTTTCTAAATGAGAATATTCTTTATTTTGCATACTAGTGAAGTTTGATTGTTGAATGTCCTAACAATTTAAATTGCAGGTGTTGGCTGACTTAATCAACCTACCATGCCGTATTGCTAAGGGCTGCAAGTATTGCAGAAAGGATATGGGAGCTTCATGCATAGTGCAATTTGGTTCTGACAGGTTTGTTGCATTAATTAAGTAATTAAAATTACACATGGTAAATTTGATAATGAATATATGTTTTTTAATTATTTGCAACATTGAGAGGTAGGTAAGAAATGGTAGTGTTCTAGCCAAGAGACACGAGGATCCCTCTAGCCAGATCACTTAGTATGTTCTGTCTTGTCTTGGTTTTACCGGTTTCATATATAGCCAAGTATTTTCTTGGGCCTGTAATTCTATTCCTACGGTTAAGGTTTGCATTCCTGATACATGTCTCATTTTATTGGTTATTTCCTTAATTTAACGATTATTTGGTTCTGATTACTTGTATTAATATTTATTAGATTGCTTTCAGATTTGTCCCAGATTACTTATTTATTCTAGCTTGATTGCGATAAAACCTATACTAGACAACAATACTCCAATTTATTTGTTGATATTCATATCTAATTATTCCTAATTAGTTTTAAACATTAAAACTTATTCTGGGTAGGTTGGAATCCTACCTATTACTACACAACCCCTCAAATAAGACTTATTCGGAATCCTACCTATCAATACACAACAATTGTTGTGTACGGAAAAATTATTCATGAACAATTAAGAACATTTATGTATTTTCTTTTTTACTTGACTTGGGTATTGTTTTCGATTTTGTTTGTATCTTGATCTTTTATTTCTTTCACAAATTGCTCTAGTTGTGAGTTGTGTAAGTCCTCAATTTCTTTTGCGAATTGCTGTAGTCGTGGTTTGCGTAGATCTTTTAATTTGTTTTGCGAATTGCTTTAGTTGTGACTTGTGTAAGTCTCTCAAGTTCTTTAACGAATGGCTTTAGTTGTGGTTTGTGTAGATCTCTTAATTTCTACCGTGAATTGCTTTAGTCGTGGCTTGTATAGATCTCTTAATTTCTTTCGTGAATTGCTTTAGTTGTGACTTACCGTCGCAGTGCCATCCCTTTTAAACGGAAAATGGAATCTTATGCCTTCCTCCCATTTGGAATAGGAAGTTTTATGTTGATCGCTCTTACCCCGAGTTCATGAGTTAGGGTTCTTTCACTCTCAGAATAAGAATCCTTAGGACTCTCGACCCTTTTCTACATGTGTCGGGGACTTATTAGTTCTTGGGATTAGAATCCCTAGAGCACGTGTTGGCCCTTTTCTGTGTATGGGACTTGTTAGTCCATAGTATCAAAATCCCTAGATCACTTGTTGGCCTTTTTCCTTGTGCGTGGGGGACTTGTTAGTCCTGGGATCAGAATCCCTAGAGCACTTGTTGGCCCTTTTCCTTGTGTGTGGCTTGTTAGTTTTGGGACCATAATCCCTAAAACACCTTGGCCCTGTAGCATGGAAGTCGTGATGGGGCGTCGTGGACAGGCCGCGGTAGGACATTATGGCTGACGTCAAGTGGTATGATCCCTTTTGGTTAGGTGAGCACCCTTACATTTGAATTTGTTTATTCTTTTAAAATTGAGTACGAAAAAGAATAAATTAGAAAGATACAAAAAAATGTATGCATATAGAACAATTTATCAAAATATTTTATTTATCATCTGATTGAGTTTTTAAAATAGGTAATAATATACAATATATTTAATTTTACTAGCATAATGATATATATTTTTTTATCTTTTAGAAATAAATAATTTTCACATCATTGATTAATCATAGAAAAATAATTAAGATATTTTTATGTAATGATTTTCCAAATCTATTTCATAATAAATGCCTATATTTAAACAAATTAAATACTAGATGAAGGGTACAAACATATATGGAGAAAAAAGTTTGAAATTTAAAAACCACATAACAAAACTCTTTCCATAAAGTTTTTTTTTATCGAAATATTAATTATTTGCTATAACAATACAAATATGCTTAATAGAAAGAGTTGATATTATTGGAATTTTTACATTTTAAAACTAACATATTTAGTGTAAAAAAAAATCATGTTGGAGATATGAAGTTATTAAAAAAAAGTATATTGGCAAATATGATAAACCAAATGTCAACATTATTTATTTTAAAGAAAAACAAACCTAATGTGTAGATCACTGTCAGAAGATATAAAACATGTAAAATAAATGTATATATAAAAGATGAATAGGAGGACGATCTAGTTTCTAAAAGGATAACAGTTTAGTACTAATATATTGACAAAAACTTCTATCCAAAGGCAAATATATTAGGGATGGCAAAGTGGGGCAGGTCGTGCGGTTTGACCTGTGGCCCACTAAGAAAAACGCAGGGTGGACTATCTATTCCAACCCGCTTTTGCGGTCCAAATGTGGGGTAGGCCAGCCCACATTGCCATCCCTAAAATATATCAATACATGTTAAAGTAGCATAGAGAAATAGAAAAAAGGAATCACAAAATCTTTGCCACCACGTGATATCGCAATCGCTACTTTGCCTCTCCATTAGACGCGCCAGTTTGCTCTTAAAAAGGGGCATCAAGAAGTGTTAAATTGGATCTCACGGTGAGCGCAAAAAATGTTCTAGTCAAGAGATATGAGGATCCCTCTAGCTAGAGCACTCAGTATGTTCTATTTTGTCTTAGTTTTACCGGTCCTATTTATAGCCAAGTATTTTCTTGGGCTTGATTCAAATAAGAATGTTAAATGTCAAGACTGTTGACACTCCAATGGATTCCAACATTCTGAGGGAACCTCTTCCAGATTTTGAAAGGCACATACAATTGGTAGGCAAGTTGAATTGTTGTACTATGTTATCTGTCTAGATAGCTTGTTCATAGTAAGTGTAAGTGAGTAATTTCTTCAACACTCCATGTAAGGAACATTGGGACTCCGTGACTCACGTTGTTCGATACATCAAAGGAGCTCCAAGAAAGGGAATTTGTATGACTGGTAGACTAGTGTGGGATATTCTAGTGTAGACTGGGCAAGCTCCCCAATTGATAGAAGGTCCACCTATGGTTTTCGTATATATCTGTAGAAAACCTTGTCACTTGGAAAATCAAGAAGTAAAATGTTGTAGCCAGACTCAGTGTGGAAGCATAGTATCGAGCTATGATTATAACTATTTGGGAGATTATATAGCAAAAACTTGCTTTAGGAACTAAAGTTTGGGAGGTTTTACCATTATCACTTACATGTGATAATCAAATCACCTGGCATGTTGCCTCAAATACAATACTCCATGAAATGATGAAGCATATTTAAGTCTCTTGTCACTTTGTCAAAGGGAAAGTTATGTTTGGGAAAATTTCTACGAGCTTTGTTAATTCTCATGATCAACTTACATATATATTGACAGTCAGTAATGGGTCCTCGGATTAACTACATATGTATGAAGCTTGGTCCTCACGACTTATATGCTTTAGTTTGAAGGGGTAGTGTTAGAATCTTGTAGATATGTTAAAATCTTATAGATATAGTAAATGATGATATTAGGATTAAGAATGATTTTATATTTATATTATTAACCTAAAATAGCTTAACTGAATAATTTTTGTAATTTTGTTCTCTCTTCTATAAATTGAATAGCTCCACTGTGGACTTTTAAGGAAATTAGAGAAACACTTGCAAAAATTTAACCTAGTAATATTTTCTATTCCACCAAAAATCTAGTATTATATTTATTAGCATTTTCAAATGGGGGACTGAACTTGTCTACAAACTATGTGAAGGAAGGTTGTGTTTATGAATTTTGGTCAGGGTTTGGAAACTAATATTCATGATTTATCAGTTCAATGGTATTTTATGATGGTTTGTTTTTTGAAGTTTTAATTAAATATCAGGGTAACTAGAGGGAATCTTTTTTACCAATGTGTTTGATTGTTTTACTTTTTCTTATTATGTAGAAAATGTGTACGGCATGGTTTTATTAGGTGAAACAAAAATAAGGTCAATTAACATAAAAATATTGTATACACCTCTCTAGGGAGTATATGATTGATTTAATTGGAAGGCCTGGGGCAGCATGTCAACCTGATTCTTCTCTGAATTCTGCATCTTCAATGTTGGTTGCTTCACCGCTATGTCATCCAAAGTTCAAGCCAGTTGAAACAGCTGAATATACAAAGACACTAGCTCAATTGTATTTCTTGGACAGTCAAGCACTGCATCTTGTATTTGATACTACACCAGGTTGTTTTCTTTGCACTCTAGATGCTTTTTTGTTAAAAAATATATTTACGATGTGAAATTACTCTTGAGAAAAAAAAAAAATCTTTTACTTGCCTTGATACTGAAAATTACCAACTCTTCCTTCTTTTGATTGCCTGTGCTTTTACAGTTATATGACTGAATTTTTTACCTTAAATTTACCTTTGATTTTATGCGAAACATCAGTACCCTGCACAGAAGGCAAATTAATTGGACCATTTGTATATTTTCTTTTTCTTTTTAATGCATTTTTCTCTAGAAGCACATGATTTTGAAGCTGTGGGGTGCCAACCTATTTGGGATTGTATACAACATTACAATATATTGACTAAATTGAATAATTACTTTCCAAAAATGTGTATAAATTGATGTTAACTGGTAATCTTCCGTAATAGTTTTACGATTATTACATTTTTACAAATATAGTCAATGTGGCAATGTTACTATATAGTGTATGATAGTTTGTAGTTTTGTGGTTAAGGAGGAAATAATATAATCAATGTTTTAGGATGTAAAGGTTGTATGAGGAGTATGAAGAAATTAACATGGTTTCTGTCCACATGTTCATACAGCTCTAAAATTACTAATTTCCATCATGACAGGACCTGCTGTTAATCACAGTGACAGAATGGATCTACAGAGAACCGAAGATTTGGGTGCAAATTATGCTGGTGGAAACAGGAATCTGTTTGCTTTGAGTAAGAATGGACTGTTTTTCTTATCCCAAATGAAAAGTAGAGAAAGAGCGGAACCATGTCTTTCTCAAAGAGCATATCATACATGATAAGAACAGACTGATATATGTGGACTAGGAAAAATGTTTTTAATAATTAAGTTCAAAATGCTCTGTATGCTCTATTTTATTTATAGTGGCATTGGATTATCCACATTTGATATTCTTATGCAGTTCCTGGTGCAGAGGAATATGAGTATTTCAATGAAGTAGACCAGCCAGTATTGGAATATCCAAGTCATGAAGTTGATCTTGACGAGGAGGATCTGGATATTCCTTGGAGTGAACTTATTTTGAAGGAGAACATTGGGACAGGTTTTATATTTTAATCATCACGCATGATGTATACACTGAAAATTTACTGATTCTGCCAAAGCTATCATTTATTTTTGAGAAAATGTATCCTGAAACAATGAAATAAGGACAATGATAATTGTTTTTCAGGGTCATTTGGAACTGTCCTTCGTGCAGATTGGCGTGGTTCCGTAAGCATTTTTTCTTTGATTCTTTGCATATTCATTTGTCCACATTTTAATGATGATAGTATTCCTGCTAATTCTAATGAATTTTTTATGGTTAGAGAAAATTAAAAATGGGAGTGCAGCTTGATTGAATGTGTCCATAAAAAGAAAGAAAATCTACTTACCAACATGATCATCATTAATATCATGCTCATTCCCTTTGTTTTCATGGTCTCATTTCTTTGTTCTATAAGGTTATGGTTTACAATCTATAGAAATTAAATTCTAGATAATATTCAACTTATATAAGTGGAGCTTTTCTCCTCAAATCATTCAAGAGTCAGTCCCATGAAACAGAAAACAAACAGGAAAGATAAATCAGAAAAAAGGTTCAAGGAAGTAGTTCAAACTCATTCTTAGGCATAGGCTTTCTTCAATACAAAAAATGCTCAGATACCCTATCATATTTTATCCACTCCCATGATTTCTTTCATCATTACATGAGTGGTTCTCCAATTATCGACGTCTCAAAGCACCTTAAATAAGCTTTTATGGTGCGATTAGCTAAACTTAGTTTGACCATCAATTCGTAGATGATTAGCTAACCTTAGGCTAGATTTTTCTGTGAAAAGAATTGGACTCAGTTTATATTTCTAAATTGTAATGAATGTATACTATATGTTACATTCATAAACAACAAACCTAGGAAAGTGAGTGGATATAGTAATTTCTAGAAATTATAACAATTCCTACTACCACTGACTTATGAAAATGCAATCTCTATTCGAGACTACTGGGTTGAAAACCCCTGCAATGTCACCACTTTTACAAATGCAGAAGTCTCTTTTGCTGAATTAGGGTGACGTAGGGGGGTGAAGTGAACTTAGTTAACAACCGAGTAGCACGGAATCCAAAGAGGATCGTGCAACCTTGTGGAATTGATTGTTTGTGATAATACCACAGGCATACTCTGTCCATGTTAGCCCAATAAGCATTTACAGGTTTATACTTTTTGGCTGAAGGCTAAATTTTGGACATATTGTGGTTAGTAAAGATGAGAAAGGATAACTAGTCATGAAGAGAGAGAATATGCGTCTGACATAAATAGCATTGTATTGGTGAGAGAGAACACAACTTTTGAGTTTAGATAAACTCCATAATAAGCACTAATAGAAGAAAGAAACAAAAAGCAAAATAAGTCAATCTTAAATTAAATAATGTTATGTAACTCTACTTTTGGAGATGTTATACGAGAGCTTGTATTAAAGTTAGCATGCATTAGTTGATTTTAACATACAGGAGAGAATTGGAGAAGTTTGATCCATTTTACTTTCTAATTTTCATAACGAACAAGTATTCATTGAGAAGTTTATTCATACATGACCTTTGTCATTTTTCTTTGGAATCTTGTTGAGCCAAAGATGTGATTGTTGGTAGGGAGCAGATATTGCTCTTATATTTTTGTACCTTGTTTGTTTTCACAATTCTTCATTCTGTTAAGAAGTTATGTTCTTTTCCAACATATTTCTCCACTCGTTCACTCTCTTCTTTCATCAAATTTCCATCCTTGTCCCTGGAAGGGAGCAAGTATTATTGCTTTTATATTTTCGTACTTTCTGTTTTCACAATTCTTCATTCTGTTAACATTTTCCCTTCCTTTTCGACTTATTCCTCCATCTGTTCACTCCCTTCTTTCACCAAATTTCCATCCTTGCCTCTTGTTTCTTCTTCGTTTCATACTCCAGAAACCCTTTAATATTGAGATCCCACATTGAACACAAATATGGTCACATAAAGGCCTGGACAGTGCTTGCCTCATGAAGTAGATTTTGGCGCCAAAATTCAAGATGGTATACAAACCTATCATAGATTTGATATTGGGTCACCCTTAACTATCCAAAACTTTTCCTTCCCATATGGCTTTCCTAGTGCTATAAGAAACAAAAACAATTGCTACAATTTTTGTGCTTCATATATCCAATCCAATGACAAATTAAAGCAAAGATAAGACAACACACAATCCTATTCCACTCTTAGAAAAGATCCAAAACTTTTAGCAATCTTGGAAAACTGATGTGAATGATTTCTCTTGAAATTAATTCAGACCAGGAGCGTAAAACAACTTATTTAAACTCCAATCAGTTGGTCAAAACATTTAATGCAAGAGTCAAAACAGTTTAAAACATTTAAAACTAATTAAAGCCACTTAACAAAATTCTGTTAAGGTTTTCAAAAAAACAATCGATTGAAAACACGAAACAATCGATTGAATTTGTTTGACAGCAAAGTCAACCAAAGTCAGGCTTTTTCAAATCCTTTTCAAAATACACTAAATGTAAAATAACCATTTAATCAAAATTTCAACAGGTTGATTTTTCACTTGAAAACACATTTTTTGCAAAAGGATTAAAATCAAACAACCTTGGATCCTCAATTAGAGTGGATTAACAAATTCAAATTCAAACACACACACAATCAGCAGCCATAGTCTTCATGCATTCCACTTGGATTTGGAGTCATCAAAGAACCTTGTTCAACACAAATGTCATCAATTTGAGACCCATCAAGAGACTTAGCAAGCATGTTAGTTAGTTGGTCATTGGAGCTGACAAAGTCAATAATGACAAAGTCATAAATCAATTTGATGTAAGTGTTTGAAGATGATGTGTTGAGGAATTGGCTACACATCACATGGTAGTGGTTGGCCATGAGTCAAGTAGTGTAGTGGTTGCCGGAGAAGGGCAGTTTCAAAAGTAAGGTCATGTTAGAGGTCCAAGGACGCAGCGGCTGTTGGAAAGCAAAATATGTTTGGAGGACTTGGTTATTGTTGAAGAGCAAAAATACTCAAAGAGCGTGGTGGCTATGTCCTGAAGAGCAAATATGCTTAGAGCACAATGGAGTGAACAAAATGTGGCAGCTGGTATTGTTTACCCAACAGAGAAAGTCAGAGTGACGAACTCAGGGTCATGTCTAGGGAAAAATGGCAACAGTATGGCTCTGATATCAATTGAAAGAATTACTAGTAATTTTGTGTTTTGTACACATGAACATTCTTATTTATAATAAAGAGAAATACAATAATAAGGAACAAAATCAATACCTAATAATGTGAAATATGTGGTTAGATATTTCCCTATTTAATGTAATCAAAAGCATATCTCTAACAATATTCAGTGAACACTGTAGATATGGGAAAAGGAAAGTTTAGTATAAAGTCATGGGAATTCCTCACTTCATGAGCTACTTTTTGGAGTTGCGTTAAGCTTTGTCCAAATTAAAGAACTCTACCCATTTTTTTTTTCTGCTTCTTTCCTCTCTTTTTATGTGTGAATCAATCACAATCCAGTCACTAAAAAACTATCTAATGTCTTAGGATGTTGCTGTCAAGATTCTTAAAGTGCAAGGTTTTGATCCTGGGCGATTTGAAGAATTTCTAAAGGAGGTATCCGTCATTACTGTTTTTAATATGTATTTTCATGTTCATTTTTATATTTTCGAATGGGGTTGAGGAACAACTTTACATTAGTTTTGTACATATATTTTTTTTTGTCCTCGTGGATTGCTATTCACTCCCGGTTTATTTCATAGGTGTCACTCATGAAGCGCCTTCGGCATCCAAATATTGTACTCTTGATGGGTGCAGTTATTCAACCCCCAAAGTTATCAATAGTAACCGAGTATTTATCTAGGTACAAAAATTTCCTTTAAGTGTGCTCCTTGCTTATGTTTATAATTGGAAATTATTTGGGCTGAGTGTGATGTTCGTACGGTAATTATGAATTGCAGAGGCAGTTTGTATGAACTTCTGCACATGCCCAATGTTGGATCATCACTTAGTGAGAGGCGTCGCTTGAGTATGGCTTATGATGTGGTATAACTTTGATGATTAAAGCTGTTATTAGTTTAACTATTTATGTCTTGTTAGTTAGGTATCATGCAAACTGAAATGTTCATGTTTGTCTAGGCAAGCGGAATGAATTATCTTCATCAAATGAGACCTCCCATTGTTCACAGAGATTTGAAGTCTCCAAATCTTTTGGTTGATGATTCATACACTGTTAAGGTAACTGTTTACTCTGTTGGAGTATCTGAAAAATATGTCATCATATAATTTTGTACAGTAAAATATGTTAATCTTACATGATATCATAGGAATATTTTCATATTTCATTCATACCATGCTTATTTAGTTAGGATTGGGAGTTTATCATCTTTTAACAATATATAATGGGAAATTCCCATCCTGTGTACAAAATTCATATTCATATTCACTATTTTAGAATTAATATAAACAGGGTTAGTTCTGTCTTGTGCTCCGTGTCACATCTTATCATCACATCAAACCTATATCAATTTCACATCATTCAGTCTATATTCACCTTTCTTTCTCCTCTATCTAAAGGTCCTATATTTTCAACATGGTATCAAAGCAATGACATCCTTTATGACCTAGCGAGAAAAAGCAGAAATTCTCTTTTTATATATAAAATAAAATAAAATAAAGAAAGGACTCTCCCTGATATTATACTATACCTCTCCTTTGCTCTTTCTGCCTATAAATTATTAGCCAAATTTAAGCATGTCTAGCCATGAAAGTTGATGACTGCTAGGGTTATGTTAATTGTTCCCCATTTGGCAGAACCTAATTATTTATGCTTAACAGTGCCTGGATTGCTATTACCTGCTGTATCAACAACCCCACCACTATCAAAAGTGAATGATTTTGCTTAGGCTAGCAATTTCCCATGTAGCCATTCACTGACAGCTCATATGTACATTTATGGATTTATATGAGCATGCAGATAATTGTGCATTGATGTTTAAAATATTTAATTCAGGTATGTGACTTTGGTCTTTCACGCACAAAGGCAAACACATTTCTTTCGTCTAAAACCGCAGCCGGGACTGTAAGTTCATTTTATTAGCTGAATCATTCATGTGTCAGATTTTGTTAATTTTTTCTTAAGTACAATTGTTTGATGATTTGACATTATTTATTCCTTTTTTTATTCTTTCTGGACATGACAGCCTGAATGGATGGCACCCGAAGTCATCAGAGGTGAACTGTCAAACGAAAAATGTGATGTATTCAGCTTTGGTGTAATTTTGTGGGAACTAGTGACCCTGCAACAACCATGGAGACATTTAAATCCTTCACAGGTTAATTGCTTTACCCCAGTGCTCCTGATTTAGTTAATTTCTAGAATACTGGATACGGTAGATAGAATAAAAGAATACTCTCAGCAGCTTGATCTATCCTCAAACACACATACAAAGCGTGTCCAAATTATTAAAGGAAAAGAAAGAATAGGGTAAATCCCTTGTGTATATTGAACACATAGGGTTATGTTTACATAGGAAAAAGAAACATATGGGCTAAGCCCATTACATAAATATGAGATATCTAACAATATCTATAATATCTCATAATATCAAATAATATCTAATTATATCTAATAATATCTAACACAAATTCCAATACAGGACACTAGCCATGTCTTGGTCTTCATGTTGGAGTTGGTGTTTCATAGGTACATATTCTACTATTTGGACAGGTCCAAAAGTCTTTGCCTTTGATTTGGATCTATTGCATAAAAATAGACATTTCCCTAATTACTTGAAATAACTTTTAGTACAATTCTCTCCTATAGGTTGGTATGTATATTAGGATATCTCACATGGGCTAGGATATGGTGCAAAATAATAAGACATGGGGAATCATCCCCCCTGGTTAACTTTTGAGATTAAGTTTACTGCTGCAAATTTCCTAATCAAGTGTCCATCCTTGGGCCCAAGGAGCAAGGGTGTTATGATGTCTCACATTAACTAGACATCTGGCCAAATTGTTAGAATATGATGTCCATTTTTAATGTAGTTTCAAAACCCTATTCAGTCCTAATGTTGGATCACTTGCATATGTCTAGTCCTACAAATTTCATGTCCATTTGATGTTATAAGGCTTGGTTTGTTGTAATAGGCTTCCCCTAGCAGAATTAAAAATGGTAAAATGGTTTAATAGAAACAGAGGTAAGGTTTAGACAGAGACAGAAGAACAGTAAGAAATTTCAGGAAGAGGATAAGTGAATTCTCACTGGAACAGTAGAATCTTATTCTCTCTTAAGGGTATATTGGCTGATTAACCGTTTTTTTTTTCTTAAGCAAATATGACTTTGTTATTGGCCTTGTTTCTGGAGATTCCCTGGCACAGATGTTGATAACTTGAGCAGCTTTGTTCCAATGAAATTCTCTTTTTTCTTTGTTGTTTTTTGTTTTGTATATTTCTGAGGTGGATGGATTCCTTATCTTACCCTCTGTTTGTAACTTTTTGTCTTCATCTTATTAAAGTCTTCTTTTAGAATAAAATTGTTATTCTTGAGCACCATATCTCTCAGTTAAAATTAGAGACTGAGGCTGTTAGCTGTTTCAATTGAGGATTTTCCTGGGTTATTTTTCCAGTTTCCTTTATTTGCATTATGTTTTATAATATGCATCAAGTGTCTTTTAGTTTCA